>SL_3KL_010_SEDDRAFT_10004845_pt1 | contig 12129 bp, 7 predicted proteins | sample SodLakKL_010_SED_2_FD_10381 | JGI IMG/M metagenome (IMG submission 10381)
AATGCGCAGTCCCAGGATCGCCCCTTTCCAGGGGTGGGATTGTCGGCATTTACATATAAAGTATTGGGTCGATCAACCGGCACTGTACTTTGAAACTCATAAGCACCCATATCTATAACATCACCGGGAATTCCGGTAGCATTGAAAATGCGTGCATTGCCGTCCAGGTCGAATTCGGGAAGATTGAGACCCGTAGTGTCCGGGTTTCCGGCGTCGATGGCGGGTGAGCAGTTGGTGAGTCTGAGATCCCCATCACTTGTGGGTAAATTACCCAAATCCACATCCTCGACAAAAAGGGGATCTAAGTCAATATTGTCGCCTAAATCGGTCCCTGCATTGGCATTCCAGTTGCTGCTGCCTCCTGAGTTGGCGATGACACTGTAGGAAATATCACAGCTTGCATTTCCGGCATTGGTAATACTTGCATTAAGCGTATTGGTCTGACCACTTGCCCGGTTGTTCCATATGATGGTATTGATGAGTTCCACAGTGGCATCGTCCTGATTGAACAGTGCTCCGCCCTGGTTCCCAGCTGAATTTCCGCTGAGCACGCAGTTGATCAGTCTAACTTGGGCGTTATTCAAATTATAAAAAACGCCACCATTGGAAGAGCCAGCGATATTTCCATGAAACAAAGAATTCCGGGCTTCAAAATTGGGAGCACCCCAAGAAAACGGATCACCATTATAGATTGCACCTCCAATGCTGGATGCTGCATTTCCACTAATAATACAATCCAATACCAAAATATCACTGCTGTAGTTTAATATTGCCCCACCGGCAAAGACCCCCGAATTTTCAATAATTGTAGTATGCTCAATTTGAGCAAAACTGTTTTGCGAAACTGTGAGTGCTGAACGCCCTGTATTTCCTTCCAACAGACAGCCGGAAATAAAGATGTTAACATTTTGCTGCACAAATATACCACCGCCGGTATTTTCCAGAATATCGCTGTTTGATATGGTGAGATTCCCGTCGCCCCTGACATTTATACCACCCCCTTCTGATCCCTCATTGTTTCTGATTGTGGAGTTTTCAATAATAGGATGTGCGGAAGCTCCATCGACATATATCCCGCCTCCACGATTCCCACCTCCCAAGGTGATATTTTCCTCAACAATTAAATTATTGAGCAAGGGAGATCCATTTGAAATATAGATTCCGGCCCCTGACCGATCGGGTGCAGATGTGCTTCCTGGCCCACCAAAATCTGCATTCCCCATTCTTATGGTAAATCCATCCAGGACTGCAGAATTATTGGTATTTGATCCATTGACCACCGAATTGCTATTCCCATCGTGATCCCCTGAGTTATTGATGTCACCGCTCAGTATGGTTTCGTAGATCCCTGGAGTTCGCTCTGAGAGCTCAGTTTCATTTCCGAAAAATCCACCGTAAATGGCCACATCGTTCAATAAAAAGAAGGAGGCTTCCCTGTCCATAGGATCAAAAGTCGGGAAATAGGTCCCGGCCGCAACCCAGATGGTGTCCCCGGCCTGAGCTATAGCGAGTGCATCCTGAAGATCCGTAAATGCGCATTCCCAGGAATATCCACTTCCTGAAGCCGGATTGGATGCATTGACATAAATTATTCCGGAACCAACTATACTATCCGGAAATTCGTATGCACCCATGTCGATAACATCACCGGCAGTTCCGGTTGCATTGAAAATCCGGGGATTGTTGTCCAAATCCAACTCGGGAAGGTTAAGACCGGTAGTATCGGGATTGCCCGCATCGATGGCGGGGGAGCAGGATGTGAGCCTGAGATCTCCGTCGCTTGTTGGCAAATTACCCAGATCGACATCTTCTACAAACAGAGGGTCCAGGTCGATATTGTTGCCCAAATCTATTCCTGTATTGGTATTCCAGTTGCTGCTGCCTCCGGAGTTGGCAATGAGGCTGTAAGAAATATCAACATTAGAAGGATTAGAGTTAAATATACTGGCGCTCAGTGTATTGTTTTGATTGTTGGCCTGATTGTTCCACAAAATAGAATTGACTATTTCGATTGATCCGAATTGATCCGGATTGGAAATTCCACCCCCCTGACTGCCGGCTGAGTTGCCGCTTATTACACAATTTATCAGTTTAACCGGGGTAGTGTTAATCCTGAAAATGGCTCCTCCTTCTGTACCGGCAGTATTTCCATAAAACAATGAGTTTGTCGCCTCAAAAACAGAACCGCCCGTATTGTAAATAGCTCCCCCCCACGTGTCTGCTGTATTTTCGCTGAAAACAGAATTTTTTACATACAACTCGCTGTCCCAATTAAATACACCTCCTCCAGCCTGTCCTGCGGTATTCCCGATAAACGATGAATTGTTGATATGTGCGATACTGTTAAGTCTTGTCGTCAATGCAGGCCCCCCGCTGTTCCCCTCTATCAGACAGTCGGAAATCGTTATAATGGTATTGCTCCACAAATAAATCCCCCCTCCTGTATTTTCAACGATACTGCAATTGACAAGTGTGAGATTGCTATTGGTGTGAAGATTAATGGCTCCACCTAAAAAGCCATCGTTATTTAAAAACACAGAATTGCTCATGACGGGTTCAGAGAAAATACCGAATACATGCATACCTCCACCTCTGTTTCCCGTATCTGAGGCTAAATTCTCTTTTACAATCAGGTTGCTGAAAGTGGGTGATCCAAAAGAGATATAAATACCGCCGCCTGATCTACTTGGGTCACTTGGGTCAGGGCTGCTTCCATCAGCATTTCCCAGCGTAATGGTAAATCCATCCAGTACCGCCGTGTTGTCTACTCCTGACCCATTCACCACCGAATAGCTATTCCCATCATGATTGCCGGTCCCATTGATATCTCCGCTGAGTATGGTTTCATTCATTTCGGGATCTCGTTCAGAGAGACTGCTTTCGGTGCCGTCAAAACCACCGTAGATGCGGACCATGTTGGGCATGTCAAAGGATAGCTCACGATGGCCTGTAGCACAAGGATCACAATCCACAGGGTAATAAGTGCCCTGAGCGACCCAAATATCGTCACCCGGGCCAGATTGATCAATAGCATGAGTAAGTGTCCTGTAAGCTTCTGCCCAGGAATCACCTGTATTGCCGTCGTCTCCTGCGGTACTGACGTAAATTATCTGTGAAAACACATTGCCCGCTGAAAAAAGAAGAGTCAAAACCAGTGTGATTTTAACCAAATGTGGTGAAGTTGGATTCATAATCTTAATGATAAAACGTTAAAACAACTGGATCTTTTTGATGTAAAGCAAATTAAATTAGGCACTTTTGCTAATTCAATTTACCTTTCGCAAATATACTATTATTTTTGATGTAGATCAATATTGGGAAAAATTTGTTAAGGCAGGGTGAATCAATCCTCAGTGTATTGTATATCAAACAGTAGGAAAGTGGTATAAAAGTTTTAGAGACACACAGGGAAAAATCCTATCTGGACTATAGATTTTTAAAGTGTTTGATTCGAATGGTTTCCTCCCTGCTAAGGTGTCGAAACCAGCCCCGGGGAAGACCTTTTTTGGTAAGGCCGGCAAAATAGACGCGATCCATCCGCCCAGGAGGAAATCCCATTTTTTCCAGTGAAGCAATCAAAAGCGGACTTTGGTAGTGGAACAGCTCCACCAAAACACGGCCCGTAGATTCAGGAGTGTCCCTGTTGACTGAAACAGGGCGAAAAAATTGGTCCTGAAGAGAAAAACCCTTTCGCAATTCCCGAATATCACCATCGGATAGTGGTTCAGCAAAGGTGATCTGAAAAACAACGGATATTCCGCCTTTGGAATCTTCAAACTTCCCCAGGATATCAGTATCATTTGTGACCAAAACCAGACCGCAAAACAGGGGATTGTCTGCACCGATGAATTTTGAATCCGCTGCTGCGGTGCCGAGTTCTTTTTTCAGGCGGGTGCTGAAAAATTGCTCTTCGGCCTCTCTTTTTCCCGGAGGTTTATTTAGGAGCAGGTAATGCAGTTCTTTACTAAAATTGACAGGCTTACCGTCAAATTTCACCACATCTTCAATCCCGACTTCCCTGCCCGGGTTTTTCTCCACCGACCCATTGACCTCAACTAGTCCCTTCTTGACCAGTTTTTCCATCTCGCGGCGGGTGCCCAGACCTGCCTTTGCGAGAAACTTGTTGAGCCTGGTTTTCATGCTGTAGATTAGCTTTTTCCAAAAAGGGGTTTAACTGATACCATCAAACTATGCAATTGGTAATCAGGCTGCCTAAGCGGTGTTCCTGAAAAGCCGAAAATGAAGTTTTAAAAAGGTACATTTTCGTCGTCGTTCATCCGGGAGCTTCGGGTAATAAAACCATCCGGATCGTCCGGGTCATCGGGAGATGCAAAGTCACTACCCATGATATCGTCGAAGGAATCACCCCCCCCATCAATGAATTTGACGTGCTCTTTGATAAACTTGAGTTCAACGGTTCCGAGGGCACCATTTCTGTGTTTGGCAAGTATGAGTTCGGTAAGGCCGTCCTCGTGCTCTGACTCTTCCAGTTCGTAGTAATCCGGTCTATAGAGAAAAGTCACGATATCGGCATCTTGCTCAATAGCGCCCGATTCTCTAAGGTCTGACAACTGCGGCCGTTTATTGGTGCCTGACCGCGTTTCAACTGCCCGGCTCAATTGCGACAGTGCAATCACAGGCACGTTCAACTCCTTGGCCATTCCTTTCAAAGCTCGGGATATGGATGATATTTCCTGTTCGCGATTTCCCTTTTTGTTGTCGGGACCACCACTCATTAACTGCAGGTAATCGATCAGCACCATTTGAATGTTGTGCTGCATTTTCAACCTTCTGCATTTCGCACGGAGAGCAAAAATATTAATCCCGGCGGTGTCATCAATGTAAATTGGAACGTTCCCCAACTTTTCAATAGCGGCATGCATTCTGGTCCATTCCAGTTCATCGAGATTGCCATTTCTCAATTTTTCACCGGAAATTCCGGCTTCCATTGATAGCAAACGCTGGGTGAGCTGTAATGCAGACATCTCCAAAGAAAATACAGCTATGGGTTTGTTGTAATCAGAAGCGGCATTCTTGGCCAGGCATAATGCGAAAGCTGTTTTACCCATACCCGGCCTGGCCGCGAGAATAACCAGGTCAGATGGATGCCAACCCGAGGTGTATCGATCCAGTCCGGTAAAGCCCGAAGGCACCCCGGTCAGCCCCTCCTCTTTATTGGCAATTTCCTCCAGTTGATTCCTCGCCTGAACAACCAGCGAAGACAATTGCTCGAAGCCCCGATTGAGGTTTTGTTCGGTGATCTCAAACAGGTTTTTCTCCGCCTCATCCAATAGCTCAAAGACATCCTTGGTCTCGTCAAAAGAGTCGGTGATTATCTGGGAAGAAACGCGTATCAACTCGCGCTGAATGTACTTCTGCGATATGATTCTGGCATGGTACTCCACATTGGCAGCCGAAGCGACCTTATTCGTAAGTTCAACCAAATAAGCAGCACCTCCGGCCTCTTCCAGTTCCCCACTTTTCTCCAGGGCATCCTTCACAGTGAGAAGGTCAATAGGGTGAGATTTTTCAAACAAACCCAACATGGCCTTGTAAATCAGCCGGTGGGCATTTGTGTAAAAACTGTCAGATCTCAAAATGTCGATAACTATGGGAAAGGCATCCTTATCAATCATCAGTGCACCTAACAACACCTCCTCCAATGGCACTGCCTGAGGCTGAACCTTCCCATATAGCATTTTATTAAAGTCGTCATCCCGTCTCAGAGGTGTAATCCTCCGCTCCGCTCCACCAGTGGTTAATCTCGATTTCTCCGCCATTGCAATCTGCTTAAATTATCCAATCCTAAAAAATGACCTCCCATTGAGATGCAAAACTAGCTAACATTCCAAAAAGTCTTAATACAACAGGATTCACAGTACTGTGAACATAATGTGGATAAATTAAATTTCACTGTGGATAAATAAACTGTTTTCCACATCAACTATCTCAGGCCAAAAGACAATTGCAAACACATATACGTATGATTATATATTTTTATGTAATAATTTTACAACCAATCTCATTGTAAAGCAAGAGAATAACCAAAATAAGGAAATATATTATTAATGAAACTTATATGTAAAAAATAAATACATCCAAATTATTACCTTAAAGTTAAGCGGTGGAAAAGCCTTTTTACTTCAGTAGGAATCCGGTGCAAAGATAGTAGTATATTTATTTTTTTAATGCATAAATAATTGAAGACAAAGTACAAAACTCAACATTTTAAGTTTCAAGCAATTAGATGGCACTTCGCATATTGTCCCAATACAGACTAAATAGTATTGGAGAGAAGATGCCTCAAGGTTAACTTTTTATAAAATTTACAGGCCTTGTGCAATTTCTTTCCCCTGGGAAAACAATAGAAGAGGGAATTCCTTTGAGCAAATCCCCATTAAACAATAATGAGATAGAAGCTAGATTTGGTCATCCGTAAAAAACATCCTACCTTGGTCTTACCATTCGAGGTGAAACTGTCAGTTTAATTGACTTTCAACTCCAGGTGGCGGAATTTTTCCACACCACACGAAACAAAGGGTTTTTTATCATAACCAGGTCCCACTCAACCGCAAATTTTGCCACCAACATAGTTGCTTTAAGAAATATTCGTGCATAAAAATAATTCGACCATGAAGAATTTTGTAACCATCATTTTGTTCCCAATTGCAATCGGACTAATAACCGGATTCGCTTCCTGTGGAGAGCCACAAACTGAGGAAAAAGATGACTGCGGAGAGCATCCCAACCCATACGGCCTGGACATCACTCATTGCAAGGAGGATTTTTTGGCTGAGGTGGAGGATAATCCGGAGTTGATGCTGGTGGATTTGGAGGATTATTTGGATGGGGTAGAATTGGACATTAAGTATGCGCGAGAGGACAACTTTACCGGCGAGGTAATATACACAGCTCCCAAAGCCTATGTGAGAAAACCGGTGGCCGAAGCCCTCAAGCAGGTCAGGGATTCGCTCTTTAGCCTGGGGCTGGATTTTATTGTTTACGACGCATACAGGCCCTATGAGGCGACGGTTAAGTTTTTTGAGGTTTACCCTGATCCTGAGTTTCTGGCCGATCCCCAATATGGTTCTCGACACAACAGGGGTTGCGCAGTTGACGTCACACTCATTGACGGGGAGACTGGAGAAAAACTGCCAATGCCCACTGGATTCGATGAATTTATAGAGGAAGCACACCCGGAGTATGCCGACCTTCCGGAAGAGGTGATTGAAAACCGGGATTTGTTAATTGGCATTATGGATCACTTTGGATTCTCTGTCTATCCAACAGAATGGTGGCACTTTGACTACCATCGCTGGGAGGACTTTCCTCTTATGGACCTCAGTTTTGAAGAGATAGAAAAAATCCTGGAGAAATATGTGGAACAGCCAGAGTCATAAATGCACCGTGTAAGTATATGAAGTGCCCGCGGGCTTTTCAGCCTCCTTTTTTTGATCGTCCTTTTTGGAGTAAGAGACCTGCATACTCATTCCCTTTGACTTCTTCTTCGGAAGGGAAAATTTTATATGGATTGTTTTGTGGAAAAGCACTTTTAATTTCCTGTTTTTGGGGACCACAAACTTCAGCAAACTAACCACTCTTTCGGCCTCTTCATCGCATCCGTAGCCCAAACCCGTTTTGACCTTTGTTTTGACCACTTTTCCGCTCTTGTCAATGGTGTAACGCACCACAACCACACCTTCAATCTTATTTTCCAGGGCATCTTTAGGGTACTTCAGGTTTTTCCTGATAAATTTCTGCATGGCGGATTTACCGCCCTCGTAGATAGGTTTTTTCAGGAAGTGCTTTTCTTTCCGTTCTCTCATATGGGCAAAATTAGTTAATTCCAGCTGGAAAAACAACTGTCAGATAGGCCGCCTGGGTCTTTTTTTCTCAATGCCACTGGTCATTTTCTGGACGATCTTGAACTCACTGAGGAAGTTTTTCGCAATAACCCTGATGACTGTATAAGATGGAATCGCCAGGATCATACCGATTATTCCACCCAATTTGGCAGCGACCATAATGATCAAAAATATTTCCAGTGGATGAGCCAGGACTGAGGTGGAAAAAATATAGGGTTGCAAAACCATATTGTCCAGTAGCTGCATGCTGGCAAAAACCAGAATAATGGTAATTATAAGGGGAACCATTTCGGTGTAAAACTCCATATCCACATTGGCGGAAATGGTCAGAAAAACACCAAAAGCAGCACCGATAATGGGTCCAATGTAGGGAATCAAATTGATGACAGCTGCAAAAAAGGCGATCAACAAAGCATTTTCCACCCCGAAAATGGAGAGCAGAACGGTCAAATAAATGGTAATGATGGAAATCTGCACCAAGATTCCCGCAAAATATCTCCTCAAAAGATAGGTAGTGTCGCTGAGTACATTTTTCACCTGATCGACATATTGGTCCGGAACCAGCGCCAGTATAAAGCTGATGAACATACCCTGATCCTGTAGGAAAAAGAAGGTGATGAAAATTATCGCGAAGGTAGCTATGAATATTTCAGATGCTACACTTACCAGTGAAGTGAGGTAGTAGCTGATATCTGCCGGTTCGGCGATCTGCATCAAGTTCTCCTCAATAATCTCCGAGGGGGATTTTTCAATAACAGTCAGCCCATAGCGCTCCATTCGCTCTATAAATTGCTCAAGTGGCGCTTCCAGGGCCAGGGCAACAGCCTGAAAATTGACCTCTCCAATGGAAATCGCCTGTTGAATCATCACCGGAATTACGGTGTAGAGCAACAGCAAAAAAACCATTATAAAAGTCAACAATGTGAGCACTGCACTTATGGGGGCTCCGTATTTTATCCGCTGCAACCTCAATTTCACGAGGAAAAAACGCATAATGGGCTGTCCGATCAATGAAAGCACAAAAGACACGAGCACATAGGTCACCAGGTCCGCAAAAAAGTAAAAGGCCAAAAAGGTGACCAGTACTGCGGATATCAAAAAGGCGTAACTCCCCTTTAACCAGTTTTCAAGTGCCATGGGATCTTCCCCGATTTAGTGTTTGTTGTCAACAAGGTTGTTTCCTTCGAAAATAGCGGAATAATTCGAAACCTCACCTGTTTTATCCATTTAGTATTCGCTTATCGAATAAATCACTGCAAAAAAGGAACCAAATTCATCCGTCACTATTTTCTTCCTCGCCATTTCTCTTCAAAAATTTGATATTGCGCTTCAATCCTGCGTATTTAGTCCTCTTCACAGCGGATTTTTTAAACACCTCCCGGTAGGTGGATTCATCCATTTCTTCCCATTCTTCCGGTGTCATTTCAAGTAATTTTTCAGATGGATTAAAGGCCGGCTCGCTATGCGATTCAGAAAACCGGTTCCATGGACAGACGTCCTGACATATATCGCAGCCAAAAGCCCAGCCCTCCATTTTTCCGGCAAACTCATCGGGAATTTCATCCCTGTGCTCGATGGTGAGATAAGAAATGCACTTTCCGGCATCCAGCAGATAACCATCGGCGGAGATTGCGTCCGTTGGACAGGCATCAATGCAGGCCGTGCATGTTCCGCAGTAATCTCTTATCGGCGGATCCGGTTCTAATTCTAGACCCGTAATGAGTACCGCTATGAAAAAAAAGCTCCCGCGCCTGGGATGAATGAGTAAGGTGTTTTTGCCTTTCCAACCGGCACCTGCTCGCTCCGCCCAGTCCCGCTCCAATACCGGCGCAGAATCCACGAATCCCCTGCCAACCTCTTCGCCAAAGTGATGTTCAATGCGCGATTGAAGTTCGTTGAGTTTTTTTCGAATCAAATAATGGTAGTCTTTTCCGTATGCGTATTTGGCAATTTTTGGAGCGTCAGGGTGTCGCTGTTGTTCTTCACTGTAGTAATTGTAGGTAAATACAATTACGGAACGGGCGCCGGGAACCAGTTTGCGTGGATCGACCCTTTTTTCAAAGTGGTTTTCCATGTATTTCATGCCGGCGTGAAATCCACTGTCCAGCCACTCTTTGAGCCTGATAGCTTCTCTGTCCAGTCGTTCAGCCCGCGCCACATTGACGGAATCAAAGCCCAGTTCTGCTGACCATTCATTTATCTTTTCACGGGCATCCATGGTTGCGGGAAATTATTCGAAATAGCACCATCTTAACGAACTAACAAATTCGACCTTGCCAATGGGACTTATTAATTGAACCCAGGTATCAATCCAATATTTGCAATCTGGCGTATTTGAGCATGATTTTCTTTTTGGGATTGTCCACTTCCTCAAACTGTATGGTGGCAATTCTATTTTCAGTACCGCCTTCCACATCGAGCACTTCTCCCTCTCCAAAACGTAGGTGTCTGACACGCATTCCGGCGGCAACCCTTTTGGGATCGCTCACCTTAAAATCTTCTGGAACCGACCTGGCCGTCCCCGGTTTAGTTGGCTTTCTCTTTGGGAAAACACCACTCACTTTGGAGCTGCCGGGACCTGTAACCGGTTCTTTGACAACCAGTTCGGGGTTCAGGAAATGATCAGGCTCAATTTCATCCAAAAACCGGCTGGGGTCATTGAATCGCATGCTGCCGTATTGATAGCGGGAATTGGAATAAGAAAGGGTCAGGTGTTCCATGGCTCTGGTGATGGCCACGTAAAACAACCTTCTCTCTTCATCCATGGCTGAGGGTGAGTCCTTGGCCATGAAGGAGGGAAACAGATTTTCCTCCAGTCCCACAACGAATACCGACTTAAATTCAAGCCCCTTGGAGGCGTGAGCAGACATCAAAAGGACATGGTCATCGTCTCCGTCCTCGCCGTCAAAATCGGTTATCAGCGCCACGCTTTGCAAATACTCCGAAATGCTCCGCTCGTCCACGTCGGGATCATTGGTCAGCAACTCATCGCTGTCGATAAATTCTTTGATACCGTCCAGAAGGGAGGTAATATTTTCCCGTCTGCTGAGCCCCTCAATGGAATTGTCTTTAGCAAGGTCGGCATCCATTCCGGATTTTTTATAAATATGCAGGGCCAAATCGTAGGCATTCATGGTTTGGGCCTTTTCGACAAAAGAGGCAATCAAACCCTTGAATTTTTTCAGCAAATTGGTGGTCCTACTGTTGAAAATCTCCCGGTCCATGGCCTCCCATGCGGAAATTTCCTCGCTGGTGGCTATGGTCATTATTTTATCCAGGGTCGTTTTTCCTATACCTCGTCTTGGGTAATTGATAATTCGCCTGATCGCCTCATCGTCCGCCGGATTGATGGACAACCTCAGGTAGGCCATGAGGTCCTTGACTTCCTTTCTCTGATAAAAGGACATACCACCGTAAATTCTGTACGGGATATCGTGCCTACGAAGCTGTTCCTCAAATGCCCTTGATTGGGCATTGGTTCTGTACAAAATGGCGATATCTTTATTGGCGTAGTGATGGCGGTTTTTTTGCTCCACAATTAAGCCTGCCACTCTTCGGGCCTCCTCTGCATCAGAAAGCGCCTTGACAAGGGCTATTTTATTGCCGGAGGAAAACTCGGTCCAGATCTTCTTTTTGATCTGAGAGCGATTATGGGAAATGACGCTGTTGGCGGCGGCCACAATATGGGGCGTGGAGCGGTAGTTTTGCTCCAGCTTGAAAATCTTTAAGGTGGGATAGTCTTTTTTAAAATCCAGTATATTGCTGATAGTCGCACCCCTGAATGCATAAATACTCTGAGCGTCATCACCCACAATACTTATATTCTGTGGGCTGCCCTTGTAGCGAGTGAGCTGCTTCACAATGGCGTACTGCAAAAAGTTGGTATCCTGAAACTCATCGACCAACACATATTTGAACCGCTCCCGGTACTTTGCAACCACATTGTCCTTGTTTTCGTAAAAAAGACGGAATGTATTGAGCAGAAGGTCATCAAAATCCATGGCACCGGACTTTTGGCACCTAATGACGTACTTCTGATAGATTTTGTACATATCCGGCCTCCCCTCTGACTGATCTCGTGACACGAGTTCTGCGTTGCTTCCATAGGCCTTCCAGGTGATGAGATTACTCTTGGCGTTAGAGATGCGGTTGAGAACCAGGCCTGGAGGATACTTTGCCTTGTCGAGTCCCATGCGGCTGATTATATCCTTGATCAGCGCCTTGCTGTCATCGGTGTCGTAAATGGAAAAAGTAGCGGGATAGC
>SL_3KL_010_SEDDRAFT_10004846_pt1 | contig 12128 bp, 8 predicted proteins | sample SodLakKL_010_SED_2_FD_10381 | JGI IMG/M metagenome (IMG submission 10381)
CTCTTCAACTTTTCAACTCTTCAACTTTTCAACTTTTCAACTTTTCAACTTTTCAACTTTTCAACTCTTCAACTTTTCAACTCTTCAACGTTCTTTTTCCTACCTACTACCTACTACCTACTACCTACTACTTACTATCTTCCGCCTTCCACCCCATTACCTGACTATCGTCATTTCATCAATCAAATGCGAAGCCCCGGCAAAGCGGTCAATGATGAACAGAACATACCTGATGTCTACATTGATGGCCCGCTGCAGTTCGTGTTCGAACAGGATATCACCGCTCATCCCCTCCCAGTTGGCATCAAACGCCACCCCGATCAGGTGGCCGTCGTCATTGATCACCGGGCTGCCGGAGTTGCCCCCCGTAATGTCGTTGGAAGTGATGAAGTTGACCACCATGCGTTCGTTATGGGCATATTCGCCAAAATCGCCCTCCTCGTACAATTGCCTGAGTTTTTCGGGCACCACAAACTCATGATGGTTAGGGTCTTCCTTTTCCATGACCCCACTCAGGGTGGTATGGTAGTGATAGGTCACTGCATCGCGTGGCTGGTAGCCGTTTACGCTGCCATAGGTAAAGCGCATGGTCCTGTTTGCGTCGGGATAATACGGCACAAAGGGGTCCATTTCGAGCAGGCCCTTCAGGAACAGCCGCTCTGCACGCTGCAACTTGCGGTTGTGTTCGGCAATGCGTTCATTCAGCCTTGCAGAGGCCTCAAACACCGACTGCACGGCCGACATGGCCAGGTCTTCGGACAAGACCGCCGAGGTAGGGCTTTCCAGAAATTCCATCATCGCATCGGGATTGGCAAAAATGCTGGTTTCATAAACGGCCTCGGCATAGCGCTCGAAATCCCCGTCGAACTCAGCCTGTATGCGGGCAAAAACATCAGGGAGGTCTTCTTCGGGGACGTATTCGTGGTAGGTGGCAAACATGGCTGCCCACAATTCCCTGTCTACCTCCCGGTCAAAACCCCGGAATGAGCGTTCGGCAATTTCCCTTAGCCGCCGCGCTTCCCTGGCGATGGCTTCCTCGTCCTCATCTTCCTCCAGCATGGTGTAAATGGTATTATAGAACCTGGCAAGACTGATCGCATCGGGGCCTGTAAGCATGGTCTCTGCAAACACATAGGGATGCGACCTGAAATCATGCAAGCCTTCGTATACCCCTCTAAAATCTTCCAACACCTCCCCAAACCTTTCCTGCCTGACAGGGTCGGCCGCCACCCAGCTGCCAAACCTGTCTTCGAGCTCGCGCTTTGTGCGGGCCACCTCCAGGCGGCGAAGCGATTCGCTCATGCCGATGAAGTTTTTCCAGTAATTGGCAATGCCGGCATGCTTCGATGCATATTGTATTCTTAGTGTATCGCTTTCTGCCATGGCCCGTTCAAGGATATCCAGCTTGCGCCGCCTGATATCGATTCGCACAGGATACATGTATTCGAGCCGGTAATCGATGCCAAAGGAGGTCAGATACCTTTCAGTACGCCCGGCATAGCCCAGTATCATGGCAAAATCGTTCTCCCCCACCCCCCTCAGTGAAATGGGAAGGTGGTAGCGCGGACGAAGCGGGATGTTTTCCGGGTCGTATGCGGCAGGAGAGCCGTCGGGTGCCGTGTATACGCGGAAGAGGGCAAAGTCGCCGGTATGCCGGGGCCACTCCCAGTTGTCGGTATCCCCTCCAAAGGCGCCAATCGACGAAGGCGGGGCGCCTGCCAGCCGCACATCGTTGAATGTTTCGTAAGTGAAAAGATAGAAAAAGTTGCCGGCAAACATCGAACTCACCGTGGCTGTATAATGTGTGCCTTCGGTGGCCGCATCGGACAGTTCACGGCTCCTTTCCCGGATGGCCAGGATCCTCTCCTGCTCTGTCATTTCGGGCGTGACCGCCTCGAGTATTTTCAGGGTCACCTCCTCCACACTGACCAGAAATCGCACAAACAAGCCTTCGTTGGGCAATTCCTCTTCGGTCGACATAGCCCAGAAACCATTGGTCAGAAGGTCGTTGTCGACCGAACTGTGATTCTGTATCCGTCCATAGCCACAGTGGTGGTTGGTGAGCAACAGCCCACGGTCGGAAATGATCTCGGCGGTGCAAAACCCTCCGAAGCTGACCACGGCATCCTTGATGCCGGGTTCGGTAAAGCTGAACACCTCTTCTGGTGTCAGATTGAGCCCCATCCGGGCCATTTCCTCATAAAGCTCCTCGCTGATCATAAAGGGGAGCCACATGCCCTCATCGGCCTTCGCCGGCAACTGCAGGGCAAAAAGCACCGACAGGAAAATTACAATACGTTGCATGGTTGTTGTTTTATTAATTGGAAGACAGAAGTCAGAAGACGGAATAGTCATGAGTATTGAGTGATGAGTGATGAGTTGAAAAGTTGGAAAGTTGAAGAGTTGAAGAGTTGAAAAGTTGAAATTTAAACCCATTAAACTTTTAAACGTTTAAACCTGTTGTGTTTTTCCCGGGTTTAAACTGTCGCACTGCCTGCGGGCATTGGATAATTGACCTTTCGACATTTCAGACTTTTTTGATTATATATACCTCTGCCCTTTATTCAGTTTAATATCATTCACAAACTTCCGGATCTGCTGCTCCTGCGATTTTTTGCAGATCAGCAGGGCGTTGTCGGCTTCCGATACAATGTAGCCATCAAGGCCCTGTATGACCACCAGTTTGTCTTCGGGAACATTGATGATGCATTCGGATGCGTTGTACAGCATCACATTTTTCCCTACCACGGCGTTGTTATGTGCGTCGCGGTGGCGGGCATCGAAAAGCGAACCCCATGTACCCAGGTCCGACCAGCCGAAGTCGGAAACATATACATACACCCGGTCGCTTTTTTCCATGATGGCGTAATCGATCGATATACTCTTGCAGGCCGCATAGGCCACTTCCATATAATCTGCCTCTTCGGGGGTATTGTATTTGCCCAGGGCTTCGCGGAATATGTAGCTGATCTCGGGCTGGTATTGCTCAAAGGCATTGATGATGGCTTCCACGGTCCACACAAAGATGCCGCTGTTCCACAAAAAGTCGCCGCTTTCCAGAAAGGATTCGGCCAGTTCGTGGTTGGGCTTTTCGGTGAAGGTCTTCACCTTTCTCAGGCGCTTGTCTTCGGGGTAGGCGGTAACATCGTTGTATTGGATGTACCCGTATCCGGTGTCGGGCCGGCTGGGGGTAATACCCAGGGTCAGCAGGCGGTTGCCCGAAGCGGCCACGTTCAGTGCCGAGCGGATAATATCGGCAAACACCTCCTCTTTCAGGATGATGTGGTCGGAAGGGGCCACCACCATCCGGGCACCGGGATTCATGCAATAGAGTTTGTAGGCGGCATAGGCGATGCAAGGCGCGGTATTTTTCCTGGTGGGTTCACAGATCAGGCGTTCGGGATCCAGCTCAGGGATCTGCTCCAGCACCAGATCCTGGTATTTTTTGTTGGTGACAATAAATATGTTCTGTGTCCGGCAAACCCTCTGAAGGCGTTCATAGGTTTGCTGCAGCAACGTCTTTCCGGTGCCCAGGATATCGATAAATTGCTTGGGGCGCGACTCCCGGCTCATCGGCCAGAACCTTTCGCCCGCTCCCCCTGCCATAATGACTACGTAATTGTCTTTGGTCATGTTTTTTATATGGGTTTATGTATTTACGATGGAATGAATGAACGATGGAACGATGGAACGAAGACGGAAGACAGAGGACAGAGGACAGAAGACGGAAGACGGAAGACAGAAAGAAGTAAGTTGAAAAGTTGAAAAGTTGAAAAGTTTAAGTGTTTGATATTAAACTCTTAAACTCTTAAACTCTTAAACTTTCTTCTTCCTACCTACTACCTACTACCTACTACTTACTAACTTCTTCTTTCTACCTTCCACCTTCTATCTTCTAAACTTCTAAACTTCTAAACTTATAAACTTTCTTCTTCCTACCTACTACCTACTACCTACTACCTACTACCTCCTCCACCCTCGCCATTGCATGCACCAGATAGGACCGGCGGCTTTTCAGGCAGAGACAGCGGTAGCGTTTTCTCAGTTTTTCTTCCTTGCGGAACAACCTTCCGCTGGGAGTTTGAAATACTCCCTGTTGCGCAACTTCGTCGAGAAACAGCCAGGGACGGTCCAACGGGGCTCTGTCAAAAGCCCTCAGCAACTTCGCCAGTTCCATATTGCCCACCCCCGAAGCACTGACCTGGTACGAATACTGAATCAAAACTTCTTCCAGGCTGGGGTGGAAATGCCCCCCGGCCACAAAATCGCGGATCAACTCGCCGTAATGCCGACGCCATTCCAGGCCGTGGGGAAGCCGCGGCGGAGCGGTCTCTTCGTGCACTTTCAGGTGGGCCAGTTCGTGCAAAAAAACCAGCAGGAACTCGAACACATTCAATCCTTGGTTCACCGATATCTGGTGGGCGCTGCCCTGTTTGCCGGGCCGGAAGTCACCCAGTTTGGTCAAACGGGTCCGGGCCACCCTCAACTGGATGCGGTGGGTTTGCAACAGCTTGGCTACATGCTCAACCGCCGTTACAGGCACAAAGGCTGCCAGGGTTTCATCGAGCGGTTTTCGCATTGCTATTTATTGGATCATGGTTGGTGACATTCAAACCGCCCCCTTTGCCGGACCCGCCGTCACGATAACTGTAGGCAGGGCAGTTGCAGTCCCTGCCGCGAAAAACAGCACACGAACCCATCAGCAACAAAAGCAACAGCATGGGAATAAGCAGGACAAGAAACGTTTTAGTCCGGGCGAAAGCTTCCGTCATACAGGAGTCATTTTAAAAGGGAATACAAAACTAATAAAATAAAAGACGCCCCGGAGCCCCGATCAAACAAGGCTCTACCATGAAACGTAAATTATCTGTAATTTAGCATACGGAATCAATCAGTCGGATGAAGCTTTTATATCATATAGGCAGGTATTTTATCCTGATGGGGATACTGCTGAGGCGTCCGGAAAAAGCTTCCATGTACCGGCGAAAGATCGTTGTCGAAATGGATCTTCTGGGCCTCGAAAGCCTGGGCATTGTGGCCATCATTTCGGTATTCATGGGCGCGGTGGTCACCATCCAGACCGCCTTCAATACCGACCATCCGCTGCTGCCCATTTATGCCGTTGGCTTTGCCACCAGGCAAGCCATTATACTGGAATTCTCCCCCACCATCATCAGCCTCATCCTGGCAGGCAAAGTGGGTTCACGCATCGCTTCGGAGATCGGCACCATGCGGATAACCGAACAGATCGATGCCCTGGAGATCATGGGGGTGAACGCCGCCGGCTACCTAATCCTGCCCAAGATCATCGCGTCCATGATCATCAACCCCGCCCTGGTTGTCATCAGCATCTTTTTGGGGATATTTGGCGGATGGATGGTTTCGGCCGCTACGGGGGTGGTCTCTCTCCACAATTATATTTATGGCATACTGTTTGAGTTTTCGTCGTACGACGTCATGTACGCCATCATCAAGACCGTGGTATTTGCCTTTATCATTGCTTCGGTCTCGGGCTATTTCGGTTTTTACACCCGCGGATCGGCCCTGGAGGTGGGCAACGCCAGCACCAAGGCGGTGGTGTTCAGCAGCATTTACATCATATTGTTCAACCTGATACTGACCCAACTGTTGCTTATATGATCAGGGTAGAAAATGTTTGGAAGTCATTTGATGAGCAGCCTGTGCTAAAGGACATCTCCCTGACATTTGAAAGGGGGAAAACCAATTTGATCATTGGTAAAAGCGGTTCGGGAAAAACCGTGCTGATGAAATGCCTGGTGGGTTTGCTCGAAGCCGATCGCGGCAGGATCGTATACGGCGACCTCGACTTCTCGGCCATGGGATATAGGCAACGCAGGGTAATACGCAAGGAGCTGGGCATGCTTTTCCAGGGGGCTGCATTGTTCGATTCGATGAGTGTAACCGACAATGTCATGTTCCCCTTAAGCATGTTTACCACCATGAGCCGCAAGGAGAAAGAAATGCGGGCCGCTTTTTGCCTCGAACGGGTAAACCTGCATGGAGCAGATCACCTGCAGCCCTCCGAACTCAGCGGAGGGATGAAGAAAAGAGTGGCCATCGCCAGGGCCATCTCCATCAGCCCGAAATACCTGTTTTGCGACGAGCCGAATTCCGGCCTCGATCCACCCACGGCCATCCTCATCGACAAGCTGATCAGCGAGATCACCGAAGAATTCAACATCACCACCGTGGTAAACACCCACGATATGAACAGCGTGATGGAGATCGGCGACAAGGTGGTCTATATTTACCTGGGGGAGCTCTGGTGGGTGGGCAGCAGGCATGAGATCCTTCATACCGGCAACAAAGAGCTTAATGATTTCGTTTACGCTACCGAGTTGATGCGAACCCTGAAAAAGTGAAACTGCCGTGCTACATACCCTCATACTTATTGCCAAACTCATCAGGGAGAGTGCCCTGTTCGCCTTGACCTCCATCGTGGCTAACAAGCTGCGAACGGTATTGACCCTGCTTGGCATCACCATCGGGATTTTTGCCATCATTTCGGTATTTTCGGTAGTCGATTCGCTGGAGCGGCAGATCCGGGAGAGCATCAGCGCCCTGGGCGACAATGTGGTGTACATCCAGAAATGGCCCTGGACCTTCGACACCGACCTGCAGTGGTGGCAATACGCCAACAGGCCTTCTCCCCGTCTCCGGGAGCTGGAAGAAGTGCAGCGACGCACGGGCAGCGTTGAGGCAGCCGCTTTCCTGGCCTCTACCCGCAGACGGGTGGAGTATCTCACGACCAGTGTGGAAAGCGTTTCCATCGCCGGGGTTTCGGCAGATTACGACCAGGTGCGGAACTTTTCACTGCACAGCGGAAGGTATTTTTCACAAACCGAATCGAGTGCCGGAAGGAATGCGATCATTTTGGGATACGACCTGGCAGAGAACCTCTTCCCGAACACTGACCCCATAGGGCGCAGCGTAAAGCTCTTCGGACACAACATGACCGTGATCGGGGTATTTGAAAAGGAGGGCCTGGGGGGATTTGGCGACACTCACGACGACTCGGCGGTGATCCCCATACAAACCCTTGCCCAGTTTATCAATGTCGACCAGGACAGGTATGGTCCCTTCATCATGGCAAAACCCCATCCGGGCATCACCAACGCCGAACTGATCGACGACCTCACGGGGGTGATGCGCTCCATACGCCGGCTGCCCCCGGTGGCCGAAAACAACTTTTCGCTCAACGAGACCAGCCTGCTCACCGAGGGCTTTGACGAGCTGTTTGCCATCATCACCCTGGCCGGCTGGATCATTGGTGGCTTTTCGATACTGGTAGGGGGATTCGGGATCGCCAACATCATGTTTGTATCGGTGAGGGAACGCACCAGCATTATCGGCATCCAAAAGGCATTGGGGGCCAAGAATTACTTCATATTGTGGCAGTTTTTGTTCGAAGCCGTTCTTCTCAGCCTCATCGGCGGAATCGTGGGCCTGCTGCTGGTTTTCGGGGGTACGGCCATTGTGGTCAGCGTTTTTGAGATCGATTTTCTGCTGAGCGCATCCAACATTTTGCTGGGGGTGAATGTTTCCATTGTCATCGGGCTGGTGGCCGGATTCCTTCCCTCCTGGTCAGCTTCCCGCATGGATCCGGTAGTGGCCATCAGGAGTACCGCCTAGGCGAGGCATCGCAGGCTGGACGTTTGCCCCCGGAAGCCAGGGAGCCAGATCGTATCCGGGAATATTCTATCCATACAAGTCAACAAACTAAGTATATTTGCATATGAACAACAAGAAAGTGATGCTTGTCATACTGGATGGATGGGGACAGGGCGACGGAAGCCAGGCCGACATCATCAGCCGGTCCGATGTGCCCTTTACCAAAAAACTTTACGACAACACCCCCCATTGCCTGCTCCGGACCTCTGGCCAGGACGTAGGCCTCCCGCCGGGGCAAATGGGTAATTCGGAAGTGGGGCACCTGAACATGGGTGCCGGCCGCATTGTGTACCAGGACCTGGTGAAGATCAGTAAGGCGGTAGAAGACCAATCGCTTTTTGAGAATGCGGCATTGAAAAAGGCATTCGTCCATGCCCGGAAAGAGAGGAAAAAGGTCCACCTGCTGGGCCTGGTGTCCGAAGGCGGGGTGCATTCGGCCATGGACCATCTGTTCGGGCTTTGCGACATGGCCAGTGAAAACGATTTCAACAACCTGTTCATTCACGCCTTTACCGACGGCCGCGACACCGACCCCAGGAGCGGGAAAGGATACATCGACATGCTGGAGAAGCATCTCCGGCAATCTGCGGGCCGCATCGCCAGTGTTTGCGGACGGTATTATGCCATGGACCGCGACAAACGATGGGAGCGCATCAGGCTGGCCTACGAACTGCTCACTGCCGGCAAGGGCGAGCCTTACGATAGCGCCGCCGAAGCCATACAGGCATCCTACGACAAGGGGGTTACCGACGAATTCATCAAGCCGGCGGTGATCCGGGGCCCTGAAGGAAAACCACTTGCCACCCTGGAGGAGGGCGATGTGGTCATCTGTTTCAACTTCCGCACCGACAGGCTCAGGGAGATCACCATGGTGCTTACCCAGCAAGACATGCCCGAACTGGGCATGCACACCCTGCCCCTTCATTACGTAACCATGACCGAGTACGACAAGTCGTTCGAAGGGGTTGAGGTGGCCTTCAGGAAGGAAGACCTTAAAAACACCCTGGGCGAGGTCTTGTCGCGGGCAGGAAAAACCCAGTTGCGCATTGCCGAAACCGAAAAATACCCCCATGTCACGTTTTTTTTCAGCGGGGGGCGCGAACAGGTATTCGATGGCGAAGAAAGGGTGATGATCCCCTCTCCCAAAGTGGCCACCTACGACCTGCAGCCGGCCATGAGCGCCCCCGGGGTAAAGGACGCCGTGATCCGCGAACTGGAGTCGGGCAAACACGATTTTATCTGCCTGAATTTTGCCAATGCCGACATGGTCGGGCATACCGGGGTGATCTCCGCCATCCAAAAGGCCCTGGAAACCGTCGACGCCTGCCTCAGGGAGGTGGTGGAAGCCGGACTTTTCAACCACTACAGCATCATCATCACCGCCGACCATGGCAATGCCGACTACGGGCTGAATCCCGACGGTTCGTCCAATACGGCTCATTCCACCAACCCTGTCCCCTGCTGGCTCATCGACACCGATTACCAAAAGATCGACAACGGCCGGCTGGCCGACCTGGCCCCCACCATACTGCATATGATGGACCTGGGCATACCGCCCGAAATGGAGGGAAAGATCCTGGTGGAAAAGTCATAATCTCCGGAGATGGATCAGCAAGAAGGAGTTACGGTCCGGGGCCCTTGAGTTGCCCCTGAACACATTGACCTGAGTTTGTTGAATCATTAAAAACCTGCACTATGAAAAAGAAGGTATTGATATTGCTTGAAGACCTGGTAGAGGACTCCGAATTTCTCTATCCTTACCTAAGGATGAAAGAAGAAGGCTTTGAGGTGGTTTCGGCAGGCCCCCCGAAAAAGACCTTCGTGGGCAAGAACGGCATGCTGTTTACAGCCGACAAATCCATTGCCGATGTTCAGGGTCAGCTTTTCGATGCCCTGATCATTCCGGGGGGCTATGCCCCCGACCGCTGGCGGCGCGACCCCGACATTCTGGACCTGGTAAAGGAGCATTCCAGACAGAACAGGCTGATCGCCTCCATATGCCACGGGCCCTGGCTGCTGATCTCGGCGGGCATTGTCAAAGGCAGGAGAGTGACCGGCTTCCATGCTATCAAAGACGATCTGCTCAATGCCGGGGCCGACTACCGGGGCAATGACATGGAAGAGGACGGGAAGCTGCTTACCGCCACCAACCCGGCCACCATGCTGCCCATGATCCGCCGTCTTATCGAAATACTCCGGGAATAATTTTCCAGCAGGAATTTTTTTTTTTTTAACTTTGATAACAAGCGATCCATAACCAACCTAATACATGTGCATTATGACAAAATTATTTCAACGCATGCTTCCGTTGCTGCTGATGCTTCTGATGAGCGCCATGGCATTCGGACAGAGAGGAACGGTGACCGGGGTGATCAGTGACCTGGAAACAGGCGAAACACTGCCCGGCGCCAACATCGTGATACAGGGCACCACCACCGGAACCATCACCGACATTGACGGGGCCTTCACCCTGGGGGTACCTGCCGGCGAAGTGACCCTGGTGGCCAGCTTCATCGGATACGAGCCCATGATCAGGACCGTTACCGTGGGCGAGGGCGAAACCATCAGCCTCAACTTCGAATTGATGCGCGATATCGAGCTCCTCGAAGAGTTTGTGATCATCGGTTACGGTATCCAGCGCCGGGAAGACGCTACAGGAGCTATTTCTGTGGTAGGCACCCGCGACTTTAACCGTGGGAACATCACCACCCCGGGCGAACTCCTGCAGGGCAAGATGCCAGGGGTGCAGATCACCTCGGCAGGCGGTGCCCCCGGCAGCGGCTCCACCATCCGCATCAGGGGAGGCGCTTCTCTCAGCGCCAGCAACGATCCCCTGATCGTGATCGACGGAGTGCCCATCGAAACCGTGGGCGTTCCCGGCCTCAGAAACCCGCTTTCATCCATCAACCCGAACGACATCGAATCCTTTACCGTGCTCAAAGATGCCTCCGCCACGGCCATTTACGGATCGAGGGCATCCAACGGGGTGATCATCATCACCACCAAGAAAGGGCAAAGGGACGTCCCGCTCAGGCTTAACTACACGGGTTCTTACTCCCTGTCGTCGAATATCCGCACCGTAGACGTACTCACAGCCGATCAGCACCGCAACCTGATCCAGGAACGCTACGGCGACCGTCCGGGCATCATCACCATGTTGGGCGATGCCAGCACCGACTGGCAGAATGAGATCTTCCAGGACGCCATCGCCCACGACCACACCCTGAGCGCTTCGGGTGCCTATGGCAACATTCCCTACAGGGTATCTCTCGGATACAACTCCCAGGAAGGGGTGTTAAAAAGAGACCAGCTGCAGCGGGCTTCCCTGGCATTGAACCTGAATCCCATACTTCTCGACGACAACCTCACCATCAACCTCAATGCACGGGGGGTGAACATAGAAAACCAGTTTGCCAACGAGGGCGCCATCGGGGCGGCCGTGATGTTCGATCCCACCCAGCCGGTAAGGGTGCCCGGCGGCAAGTTCGGTGAGTTCTTCACCTGGGAGGAAGGCGGAATCCCCAAAGGGGTGGCCACCAACAATCCCGTGGCCCTGCTCGAGCTTACCAACAACGAATCGACCGTCAACCGCTTCATCGGGAACGTCCAGTTCGATTACCGCCTGCCCTGGCTACCCCAACTGAGGGCCAACCTGAACATGGCCTACGACTACTCCAAATCGGAAGGCACCAATTTCACCCCCGACTATGCTGCCTGGGCTTATGTTTCGGGCGGATCGGACGGCATATACGAGCAGGAAAGGAAGAACCAGCTTTTCGACTTCTACCTGAATTACGCCAGCGACATCCCCTCCATCGACAGCCGCTTCGATCTGATGGCCGGTTATTCGTGGCAACACTTCTGGAACAGGGGCTCGTCTTATGTGACCAATATCGAAGGCAACAGGCGCGGCACCGACTTCAGGGTGTTTGAAGATGTCGAATATGCTTCCGAGTATTATCTGATCTCCTTTTTCGGCCGGGCTAACTTTTACCTGCTCGACCGCTACCTGTTCACTGCCACCCTGCGCAACGACCATACTTCGAGATTCTCGCCAGATACCCGTTCCGGCCTCTTCCCCTCACTGGCCTTTGCCTGGAGGTTAGACCAGGAGCCCTTCATGGCCAATGTGGACTTTCTGAACGAGTTCAAGCTGAGGCTGGGTTACGGGATCACCGGTCAGCAAGAGATCGGCGTGGGCAATTATCCTTACCTGGCCCGCTACACCATCAGCCGGGAAGGGGCCCGCTACCCCTTTGGCATCGGGAACTTTTTGAACACATGGAGGCCAGAGGGTTACGACATCAACATCAAGTGGGAAGAGACCACCACCTACAACCTCGGGTTCGATTACGGGCTTTTTGAAGACAGGTATTACGGCTCGCTCGATGTGTATTTCCGCGAAACCCGCGACCTGATCAACTTCATCCCCATCC
>SL_3KL_010_SEDDRAFT_10004847_pt1 | contig 12128 bp, 12 predicted proteins | sample SodLakKL_010_SED_2_FD_10381 | JGI IMG/M metagenome (IMG submission 10381)
AGGTAATACCCAGGGAAAAATTCTCGTGGATAGCAATGTTTCCGAGCAGGAGGAGCTGCCTGTGGCTTATTTTTTCAGGGATTACAAGGAAATGCCCCCCTGGGAGCAACTGGTTATGGATGAAAGTAGAGGGCGCGTGTTGGATGCAGGTGCAGGTGCCGGCAGTCACGCTTTATATTTGCAGCAAAAAGGGCTTGATGTAACAGCCATTGATATTTCGCCGGGCAGCATCGCCTGCATGAAAGAGAGAGGTGTTGAGAAGGCAGTGATGCAGGATTTTATGAAACTGGAAGATGAAAAGTTTGATACTCTTTTATTTTTAATGAATGGAACGGGAATAGCCGGCCGGATAGAGAAACTTCCGACCATGCTCAAACAGTGTGCTTGCCTGTTGTCAGAAAATGGTACTGTATACATGGAGTCCACCGACTTGCTCTATTTGTTCAAGGAGGAGGATGGTTCAGCAGCCATCAATCTGGCCGGGGATTATTATGGTGAGATTATTTACCAGCTTTATTACAAGGATGTTAAGGGAGACCCTTTTCGTTGGCTGTTTGTTGATTATGAGAACCTGGCTTTTATGGCCCGGGAGCAAGGGCTTCATGCTGAACCGGTATACAGAGGGGAGAACGATAACTATGTGGTAAAACTCACTCATATACGTTCATCGGGTTTGTAGCTGAAAATCGCAGTGTATGTCGAAAAAGTTTCAATCGGAATTGGTTACCACCAAAGATGGTTCTCATACCCTCCGCATTAAGGGGCATGACGAACAGTATCATTCCATGAATGGTGCATTGCAGGAGTCCATGCATGTGTTTCTTAACCGTGGGTTTGGTTTTTTTGAACCCACCCCTGACCCTTTGCACATATTAGAGGTAGGTCTGGGTACAGGTTTAAATGCATTGCTAACTGCACGAATGGCTGTTGAAAAAAATATCAAGGTAGTTTATCAGGCCCTTGAGCCATATCCGCTTACTCTCCGGGTACTTGAAAAGCTTAACTATCCCCAGTTGTTTGCTGAACCATGGGCTGAAACAGCGTATCATCATATTCACTCTGCACCCACCAATACTTACAGCGATTTTTGCGGGTTGTTTTACATGCGTAGTGTACATGAAAAAGTTCAGGATGTGGTTTTAGAAAAAAACAAACACCACCTGGTTTATTTCGATGCATTTGGACCCGACACCCAACCGGAGATGTGGAGTGAGCAAATTTTTGAAAAGCTATATGGTTCCATGAGGGGTGGAGGCGTGCTGGTGACATACTCGGCCAAGGGTGCGGTACGACGTGCCCTGAAGGCAGCCGGTTTTCAAGTGGAAAAACTGCCCGGGCCTCCCGGCAAAAGAGAAATGACCCGGGCCCTGAAAACAGTATAAGTGGAATCAAAGCAAAAAAACTATTGGATGGAAATAAAAAAGTTTAATATCAGGGTATATGGAATTGTATTGCATAAAGGACATGTTTTGCTCACCGACGAGTTTCGTCTGGGTATGCGTATGACCAAATTTCCTGGGGGCGGGCTTGAGTTAGGTGAAGGTACCGCTGATTGTCTTAAAAGAGAGTTCAGGGAAGAGCTTGAACAAGAGATTACGGTAAAAGAACATATTTATACCACTGATTATTTTCAACCCACCCGTTTGCTATCGGAGCCCCAACAATTGATAAGCATTTATTACCGGGTAGAACTTAAGGATTATACTGTATTAAAAACCTCCTCCAGAGTTTTTGATTTTAAGGAAATTAAAGATGGGGCGCAGGCGTTCCGCTGGGTGAAGTTGTCCTCTATGAGTGCCAAAGAGGTAACTTTTCCCATAGATCAGAAGATTGTTCCCATGTTAAAAGCTAATTACAATAGGTGATATTTGTGAAAGTCTGGTGGTGCTGGTTGTGTGTTTAGTAATGCGCGAGAATCAAAAAGGTGTTCATTTTGAATGAACACCTTTTTTAGGTTGGAGCGGAAGACGGGACTCGAACCCGCCACCTACAGCTTGGAAGGCTGTCGCTCTACCGGATGAGCTACTTCCGCAATGATGAAACAGTGGGGGGGGAAGGATTCGAACCTCCGAAGGCGAAAGCCAACAGATTTACAGTCTGCCCCATTTGACCGCTCTGGAACCCCCCCGTATTTATATAAAAGAACAATGTCACTTTAGAATTGCGATTGCAAAAGTAGGAAAAATATTTATGACTTTAGTCCTTTTTTTCTGCTTTTTGATAACTTCTACTGGATAAATTTTTCTGTTATTTGCAACGGTCTCAATTTAAGATGGTTCTCTTAACTGGTTTATGACGCTGCTCCATTCATTTTTGTTTAAAGGTTGATAGCCTTTCTCTTTTTTTTCCTCAATAAGGTTTTGAAGATACCTGACCCGGTTCTCAGGATGAGGGTGTGTGCTTACCCATTGCAATTCTTGCGGAAAATCCGGATGCTCATCACTGAGTCTGGTCAAAAGGTGCAGAAAAGGTTGAGGGTCGATGCCGGCATCCATAAGATATTTAACAGCCAACTCATCTGCTTTTCGTTCCAGGTGTCTGTCGTATGCGGTAGAGCTTATGATCCTGGTCACTTCCCGGATTACCCTTATACTATATTCTCCTGAAATAAGGGTGAAAAGTGCTGTTACTCCCATCTCTTTAATTAGTTTTTCCATGACATGATCCTCCTGAATATGTGCCAGCTCATGGGCTAAAACACCCGCCAGCTCTTCAGGTTTATCAGCAAACCGGAGCAAGCCCGTAAAAACAATCATTTTCCTGTTGGGTAAAGCGAATGCGTTTACCTGCTCACTTTCTAAAATAAACAATTGTGTTTCATCAGCCCACCTGCTTTGGGGGTGTTTGATTTTCTCAAGTAGGTTGTTAACATAGCTTTCCACTTCCTTGCTCTCCACTTTGGGATATTCTTCCAGGAAGAGTTTTATTGACCAGCTGCCAAGGGTTTTTTCCAATTTGTTGACTCCCTCTTCTATTCGGAGCGTTTTCCTGAAGTTAACCTGGCTCAGCAAAAACCATAATAATAAAAAAGCAGACAGAAAGAGGATAATATGCAGGAAAAACTTTCTTTTCATTGGTAGAATTGTTTTAAAAATTCATTGCACTAACAAGGATCAGCTGCTTTATGATCAGCAATATCGGCTATTACGTATTTTTGATAACCGCAATGCCATCCAATCTATGTTGTGATCTTCAGGGTTTGCAAAAGATATGCGTCAGGGGCCCCACAAGCCACCATTCTAAATGTTTGTTTTTTCTTGTTTTGATGGCAGTAATAATGGTTGCCACAAACTCAGTCAGGTTCACCAACAAAATTACAGCCAGGTAGGCAAAAAAGGTGTTGGTAAATGACCGATCTGAAAAAATGATGCTCAAAAACCAGTAGAAACCTATGGAGTTGATAAACACCAGTATCAGCTGCGAAAAAAGGGCCTGGGTGCTGTGCCATCTTACAAAATAACCTTCCTTTCTGTTGGACAGGAAAAAAATCAAAGTGGCCAGCATATTGAACAAGGGCAAGCCTATCCCCGCCATGATAGCTACCAGGGACATGAGGTAGCTGTTGGAGGCTTTTTCTGCCTGGCCTTCACTTACTGGCTGCCTGAGCAGCTCTTGCGGAGTCATATGTTGTGAATTATATTCCATATCCAAATTCCAATTATTAAGCCTATGCTTAAATAGGCAACTGCCTTGTTTTTGAAAGTATTTTCCAGGGTAAAGTAGAATCGGAAAAAGCTACTTTTACCACGAACCCAATCTGTTGCTATCCACACAGGAAAAAGAGCCATGGCAAAAAACAGTACGAATCCAAGAGGGTTGGATGTGGCTGCATTTTTTGCTTCACCTCTCATGATAAACACTACAGATTGTGTTGTGCCGCATGATGGACAAGGGACGCCAGTGGCTTTCTTAAGCAGACAAACCTCTGTGCTGCTTTGAGCAGCGGGGATGCTTAGTTGCTTGTAAAAATGAAACCCACTCCAGCTAATCCCTGCCAGGGCTACTGAGAAAACCAATATGTATAATGTATTTCTGCTCAACGGTGTATTAAATAAACTGATATAGTCTTTGCAGGTTTTTTTCTTTGGTCGCACCCATAATCAGGAACCAGTCCACGATGGTCCAGATTCCCAGCCCACCGCATGTTAGAAGTTTGCCTATTCCCAAACCGGTATCACCTATCATAAATCGGTCAATCCCCAGGTATCCTATCAAAATGGAAACGATAAGAATTGTGGTGGGGTTTTTAAAATCAAGGGATTGCAACAATGTCCATTTAGATTCATCCGCTTGTTTCATGCGTTCCTTAATGTGGTAAATTTTTTCACTTTCAAAGTTTTTGGCATTTACCATTAAAAACATGTCAATCTTTTGTTCTTCCATCTTTTTGTTTTTTTGATCTTACCTATTGGGTTGCTAAAAAACCGGGTTTATCCCATATGTCAGGCAAGGGCTAAATCTGGTATATACTTGCCAAAGCATCTATGGGCGGAGCAGGTGGAGGTGCGTAAATTCGGCCAATGCTTTAATCCGGCATGTATGCTTCTTTATATGTAAAGCAAATATAATAAAACCTTGAATGGTTGTTAATGTTTTTTAAATAAAAATATGTTTGATTGTGAGTGTATCGTAAACCTATTAGATTAAGAAGTTGTTGCTCATTCGTAAATAACTCCCGGTCATAAATGCATTCTTATTAGCTTTGCAGATAAAAGTGGTCGAAAAATGGTTGATCCTTCCCAATTATATAATGAAATGCAATTTAGTATGTCGCGCAGTAGCGGTGCGGGTGGACAGCATGTCAACAAAGTTGAAACACGGGTTGAGCTCCGGTTTGATATTGCTGGCTCACAAATTCTTACCTCCTCTCAGAAATCGTTGCTAATGAATAGGCTGACAGGGAAGTTGACCAAAGATGGGGTTCTGATTATTGCTTCAGAACGTACCCGCTCCCAAAGCCGTAATAAGGCCGACTGTGTTGAAAAATTTCACAAGTTACTGGAGGATGCTTCAAAACCCCGAAAAAAGCGAATAGCTACCCGTCCCAGCTTGCGGTCCAGGAAAAAACGCCTGGAAAACAAAAAGCGGCATGCACAGAAGAAGCAGGATCGAAAAAAACCAGACTTATAGAATCTATAGATAAGATTCGGCTTGATAAATTTTTAAGGGGTGAAATTTTTCTGTAAAAAATGTAAGATACCACATAATATGGTGTTTAAGGGTTTTCAATAAATTCACGAATCTGTTTGACCCATAGTAAGTAACCCTGGCCGTTGAGATGAATGCCATCTGTGGTAAGTGCTGTGCGTAACCGTCCTGAATCATCTGAAAAATGGCTGTGCAAATCAATAAAAACCAGGTTGTGTTGTTCAGCAAGGTTTTTTAGTTTGTGGTTGAACATAGCAATCTTTTCATCTGCTCCCCGGAAGAAGTCTTTCTTATCACCAGCAACTTCATTAACCGGTAAAACACTTTGAACAAAAATTTCTGTACTACCATTGCTCGCTTGAATTTCCTGAATCATTTTTTCATATTCGCCATTAAGTCTATCCAGGCCTGTTTCCCTGAATAATAGATTGTTGATGCCAGCCATGATAAAAACTTTTGAGGGTTCTCCCTTGATAATTGCAGGTAGTCGGTCTATTATTCCTTGAATATTATCACCACCAATTCCGCGGTTCATAATTGCAACATCGGGAAAGTATTCATTCCAAAATCCATGCTCAGTTATACTGTTTCCGAGCATGACCACCCCTCCGGATACCTTGGGTATACTTTCATGCATGGCTCGTCTTCTGTCGTAATAAAGTCCACCAAAAGCCCTGCTGGTTTCTTGTGTTCGTTCATCAACCTCTTCAATGTACGGTCTTAAAATTTCAGCCCATTTCATGTATCCTTTCCCCAGCAGGTGTAATCCATCGTTTGTAAATTTTTCGGAAAGCATTCCTTTGTCATCCAGGAAGTGCGGGTATAAATCAATGAAAGTAACTTCATAATCCATAGCCAGCTGGTGAATCCCTTTGTTGACAAGCTGGATTTGGTGATCTTTGTTTTGGGCATCAGGAAAGTGCTTGAAAATATTGTTGGTGGGCAACAGGCTTTGCACATAAAGCTGGGTCTGGGGAGCATCGTTCAGAATTTGCTCAATGATTTGTTCGTAGTTGTGGAGTATTGTTTCCACAGGGGTGTTTTTTGAAATGTCGTTAATTCCAATAAGTAAAAATATTTTCTCTGGCTGTGATGATGTAACCTGGTGCAACCGGTTTAATATGCCGAAGGTGTTATCGCCGGAAATTCCACGGTTAATTATTTTTGAATTGTTGAATATTTCACTCCAGTTGCCTCCATTGGTAATACTGTTTCCCAGCATGACAATTTTCCCCGGTGCAGGTTCCAGCTCATCAAACAGCGAGTAACGCTGGTCGTAAAAATAATACCGGAATGTGGTATCAACATCCTGTGCTTGCCCTGTATGGGGTAAACAAATCAGGCTAGTTAAGAAAAGCCATAAATGTGGGGTTCTGAAAAGTCTTTGAGAAAAATCCATGATTTTTTAGGTGTTTTTTGGCAGAGTCAGTCAATGTCTTTTATAATCATAAGATTGTCGGAGGGGTATTGGGATGACTCACAAGAGGTTTAAAAGTAAGGCTCTTTAAAATAAAACAGGCCGGCTCAAACCAGGAGCCGGCCTGTAGAATGTATGTTAATTGATCATTTTGAAAATTTATTTGTTGGGAGCATTTTTGAGTGTCTCCAGCAAAAAGTCCCAGAAGAGGGCAACTGTTTTGATGTCCACTTTCTCATCGGGGGAGTGTGGGTTCCGGATGGTAGGGCCAAAGGAAATCATATCCAGGTTGGGGTAAGCCGCTCCTATGATGCCGCATTCCAGACCGGCATGTATAACTTTGATTTCGGGTTTCTTACCGTATTTGTTTTCATACACCTTTTGCATGGTGTCGAGAATGGGTGAGCTCATGTTAGGCTTCCATCCGGGGTAAGAACCCGAGTGCTCAACTTCAGCCCCAGCCATTTCAAAAACAGCTCTGTGCATATTGGCCAGGTCATCTTTGGATGAATCTACGGCACTCCTTTGCAGAGTGCAAACTTCCACGGTGCCATTTTCCGATTTCACAATGGCCATATTGGTACTGGTTTCCACCACTCCGGGCATGTCGTCTGTCATCCGGATTACGCCGTTGGGGCAGGCATAAATGCTATTGAGAAGGTTGGTCGTAACCTGCGGGTCTATCACTGTTTCGGGTATCTTTATCTTTTCACAGATGAGGTTTAGGTCAGGCTCCATGTTTTTAAGCTCATTCTTGATGTGCAGGGTGAGCTCGTCCACCATTTTTTCAAACTTTTCTTCGTGTTCTTTGGGAATTACGATCTGTGCCTCTGCTTCCCTGGGGATGGCATTACGCAAGCTGCCTCCGTCAATGGAGTGAATTTGTAATTGGTACTCACGATGTGCTGACCACAAGAAACGGTTAAGTATTTTGTTGGCATTGCCTCTCCCAAGGTGAATGTCAAGACCCGAGTGGCCTCCTTTTAACCCTTTTACGGTCAGCTTATAACCCTCGGTGGCACCCACCACATCAATTTCTTTGTACCGGAACCAAACATTGGTATCAATACCTCCTGCGCAACCAATGTAAAGCTCCCCTTCGTCTTCTGAGTCCAGGTTAAGCAGGATGTCTCCTTCCAGAAAGTCCTCTTTCAGGGCAAAAGCTCCGGTCATGCCCGTTTCTTCATCAACCGTAAAAAAGCATTCTATGGGTCCGTGCTCAAGGCTATTGTCTTTCAGAACAGCCATTGATGCTGCTACCCCCATGCCATTGTCTGCACCCAGTGTTGTCCCTTCGGCAGTTACCCAATTGCCATCAATAAAGGGCCGGATGGGGTCTTTCTCAAAATCATGATCTGTATCATTGTTTTTTTGGGGTACCATGTCTAGATGTGACTGGAGGGTGATGGTTTTGCGATCTTCATATCCGGGGGTAGCCGGCTTCCTAATTACTACATTGCCCACATGATCAACCCGGGTTTCAAGGCCCAGCTTTTCCCCAAAATCTTTCACATACGCCACTATTTTTTCCTCTTTCTTAGAGGGGTGGGGGATGTTGCAAATTTCTTCAAAAATTTCCCACACCATTGCGGGCTCCAGGTTCTTTAAGCTTTTGTCCATAGGTTTTGTTTTTGATAATTGAGTTTAAAATGTGCAAAAAAAAGATAAAAACCAGTTTGTCAGTAACAAAGTTAATGGAGTTATAACTGTTTTACCAGCAAGTTTTTAAGTTGTATTACGGGATGTGCTGTAATCCCTAAAAAAAATACTGGGTAAAAGCTTTGTAAATACCCAAAACCCTGTTCTGCTTTTTGGTAAAATACAAACCTAATTATTTTTTCCCATTATAGCATGATTCGAGGTCTTAAATTTTATTGGCAAAACCCGCTGCTATGGTTCTTCCAAGAAAAAATTCTCTTGAGATTACTGTTTAAATAAGATATGCGATTATTGTTGGTTTCTTTTTGGTCCAGGGGAAAGATGGAGTTTTGGTGAATCATGGTCTGGCAATCAGCTATTGTGTTCAATGATCTTTTACTGAAGTAAAAGCCTGGAGTGTCCCGTCGGATAAAACTTATGTTGGGGTTATGCGGGGCTGTTTTTTTAGGTTTTCAACCTTTACTTATTGTAGATGTGTACCAGTTTCTTGGTTTCAAAGAATTCTTCCTGAAATATCCGGGAGAGATCATGAACTTTGTGGGCATGATGGAGAGGTTTAAGCTCATCGGTAAGGTCACCTCCTTTCAGGTAGAGTACACCATTTTTGCAGGTGTTGTTGTTTTCAGGGGCAATTTTATCATGCACCCATTGCATAAACCCTGGTAGTGCGGTTACTGCGCGGCTTATCACAAAATCATATTTCCCCTGTATGTTTTCGGCCCGCTCCCTGATGGGAGTTACGTTGCTGAGTTGCAGTTCATGAACCACTTCATGAACCACTTTGATTTTTTTCTGGATAGAGTCGATCAGGAAAAACCGGCATTGGGGAAACATGATGGCCAGCGGGATGCCAGGAAAGCCTCCGCCTGTGCCCACATCCAGTATCCGGGTTCCGGCATTAAAACGGCAAATGGCAGCTATGGAAAGTGAATGCAGTACATGCCGGATGTAAAAATTGTCCATGTCTTTTCGCGAAATGACATTGATCTTTTGGTTCCAGTGCTGGTATATGGGCTTAAGTTTTTCAAGTGTTATTAGTTGTTCCTGGGTTAGCCAGGGGAAATAATGATGAATATTTTCCATTTTTCATTAAAAGTTATGTGGTTAAAAACCTGTCAGTCTTTTCAACGCACAGTAGCTGTTTGATTAAGGTTTTCCAATAAATGGAATACAAAATTAGGGAAAGCTTATGGTTTGTATAGAAATTTTCTTAAAAATATGTAGGTTTGCAAATACGTTGCATAGGTTAGAATCGTTTGCAAAGTAATAGAAATTCAAAACCCAGGTGCCCAACGAAAACATAGCTGAGAAAGATTGTTGTTTTCGTTTGGGTGATCTTTTGGGTTGTTTGAAAATAATCTACGTGGTAATTAATCTTCCCAACAGAACACTATGAAGTTAACAGCTCGGATAATACAAAATTTGATTTTTGCATCCATGTTTTTGATGTTGCTTATGGGTAAAATGCACGCCCAACAAAACATGAGCCTTCCTGAATACATTGATACCTACAAGTCAGTGGCAATGGAGGAAATGCGCAAGCATGGCATTCCGGCTAGCATTAAGCTGGGCCAGGGAATCCTGGAATCGGGTTTTGGCAACAGTGATTTGGCAGTGATAGGCCACAATCACTTTGGGATTAAATGTCATGGATGGCAGGGGCGAACATTTTACAAAGACGATGATTACAAAAATGAATGTTTCAGGGCGTATGATGATCCCCTGCAATCGTTTCGTGACCATTCGCTCTTTTTGACCAGTCGACCACGGTATGCAGGATTGTTTGAACTGGAGATAACCGATTATAAGGGTTGGGCACGTGGACTTCGCCAGGCAGGATATGCCACCAATCCGCGATACCCTGAATTGCTCATCGGTGTAATTGAACGCAACCAATTGTATCGTTTTGATAAAAGGGCACTTGCAGATGAAGGCGGTCGATATGAAAGTTCGCCGGATGTTGCAGAAACACGCCCGGACAGGGCCCAGCCATATTCCGGGGATGAGTTTCCTGATATTGGGGTGGCCCGGGAGGTTAAAGAAAATAACAGAATCCGTTATGTGGTTGCACGCAGGGGCGATACGCCCGAAAGCCTGGCCGATGAAATGGGTGTGTGGACCTGGGAGATTTATCGCTATAACGAAATGGACAGGAGTGATGAACTTACACCCGGCCAGATTGTATATTTACAGCCTAAAAGGAGGCGGGGAAGTCAGGATTTCCATATCGTAGAGGAGGGAGAGAGCATGTATGAAATCTCCCAGAAATATGGTATACGTTTACGACAGTTGTATCGAAGAAACAGAATGGAGCGGGGTACTGAACCCAAGCCAGGCCAGCAATTGTATTTGCGGGGTCGAGTCAGCAACTGATTGATTTAGGGTGAACCGCAATGAATTCTTACATGAGTTTCGGCATCTTCATAACCCAGTTCCAGGGCTTCTCTTAAATCATTGCAGCCTGACCGCAGGTGACCATTTTTGATTTTGGCTTGTCCCCGGTTAAAGTAAGCTTCCGCATATTCAGGGCGTAACAAAATGGCACGGTTGTAATCAGCAATTTCGCTGCTTGGCCTGTAGCCGAGTTTGTACTTGGTGTAAGCCCGCCAGAAAAATACCTCGGCATCGTTGGCGTAAATACGGATGGCGCGGTCAAAATCTGTTTTGGCTTCTTCGTATTCACCCAACTGAAATTGGGCATATCCTCTGCCAAAATGCGCCTGGTAAAGCATTTCATATTCAGGCTGCAGGCGTATAATGCTGGAAAAGTCATTGATGGCACTCTGGTAATCACCAAGCTCCAGCTTTGCTTTGGCCATACGGGCAAAATCATTAACTGTTTGCGAATGGGTTGTGCCCATACCCAGTGTGGCAATAATAAGGCTAAGTAAGATGACTTTCATATGTAGTGTTTGGTTTTATGTTAGTGTAGGAAGTATACGTTAAAAATCATGCCATGGTGACACAAAATTATAAAAAAAATGCAATTGTTTTGCCGTTGAGTTTTTAGTGAGTTGTTAATGAGTAAAGTGGATGAGTATTTAAACGAGCCCTTGCCTTTTTTTAAGCACTCCGGGAGTGATCAGAGTAGCCAAACCCTGGCTGATGAACTAATAAAGCAGTTGTCAACAAGCTGAAAAAAGAACTACCGCCAATGGAAATATGACCACCGATTATAACAAAGACCTGGAAGACTCTTATAATTTCTTAAATTTGCCAAAAACCGTTACCAACACCTCAACCCATCAAGTGATTCACTATCAATATACAGCCACCAGAGAAAAGCTCAGCCAAAAGCTTTACAGCATACAGGGCAGGGGTACCCGGCGCGACTATGCCGGACCTTTTGTGTATGTAAACAACCAACTGGCATGGATCAACCTGCCCAGGGGGCGTTGGGTTTATACAGGCAAAGAGCTGAAGGCCGAGTTACACCTGCACGATCACCTGGGCAATGTGCGTATGGTACTGGAAGAGAGCGACAACAGCCTGGTGTCGGTGCAGCAGGCCAGCTACTACCCCTTTGGCAAGGCCATCCATGAGCTCAGCAGCTCCCTGCCCGACCCCGAAAGCACCCTGGACAACCGGTATCTTTATAACAGGAAATTGGAGCGTAGCGGAAATCCCGATTCATCGGGAGAGTTTCAAGCTGATTTTGGGTTGGATTGGTATGATTACGGGGCAAGGTTTTATGATGCGGAGACATCAAGATGTGCGAACTGCCTGGCAAAACGCATATTGATAATCGCTATGCATTTAGCAGTGGTGTTTATTTTGCCTTAGCTGAAAGGATAAATGGATCTCGGGACAGGTCAAGCCCTGTCCCTACAACTGTTGCTTTGATATTACAAGAGGCCGGTCAAGCCCGGCCCACACATTTTAGCCTGGTGGGTTTTATAGAAGC
>SL_3KL_010_SEDDRAFT_10004848_pt1 | contig 12125 bp, 6 predicted proteins | sample SodLakKL_010_SED_2_FD_10381 | JGI IMG/M metagenome (IMG submission 10381)
TAACGGCCTGATATTTCCACCTTCACCGTCATGGTTCGCGTCTGATCCCTGCGGCGGATGTCGCTGGGCTGCCAGGTCAGCCGGGTTGAAGCCACCTGCAGCAGGGGCACATTGCGCCCGTCTCTGAACGCATAAACATTGAGCCCTTCAATATTTCCCAGGTCTTCCCGGTAGGTTTCCTGAGCCCGGAGCACAATGGGCACCAGCCGGTCGCCTTCGCGAAACTTGGTGGCCGTGAGACCCGAAATCTGTGTTTGCAGAGAAAGGGCAATGTCCTGGGTGGTGAGTCCGGCTCGCTTGGCCTGCTCCTGGTTCACATCGACGACCATTTTCTTGGTCCATTCTCCCCAGTCATCGTAAATGCTGCTGATCCCTTCAATGGAAGCGATGCTCTGGATGATCTGGTCCCGCAGGTGATAGAGGGTGTGGATTTCCGGGCCTGAAATGCGAATCTGAACGGGAGCTCCCACGGGGGGACCCAGTTCCAGCTGTGCCACCGTGTGCCTGGTGTCGGGAAAATGCTCATCCAAATGATGCCTGGTCTTTTGAATGAGAGGGGCTACGTCACCGAGGCTTTTAGTATTGACGATCATGAAAGCATAATTGGGGTTGGCCTGCTCGGGGCTGAGAGACAAGTACCATCGGGGGCCCCCCGAACCGATGAAAGAGCCCGTGGAAACCACTCCCTCCTGTGAAGTCAAGTATTGCTCCAGAGTGCTCAATCGGTCTGCAGTGACTCGAATGTCCGTGCCAAAAGGTTCCCAGAAATAGATGGTGAACATCTCCCGATCGTTGGGAGGAAAAAAAATGGTGGGCACCAGGCGGAAGGCCCCCACGCCCAGGAGAGTGATGCAGGCGGCGCCAATGAGAAAGAGGGTCCGCCAGCGAAGAAAAAAGAGCAGGAGGCGGCGAAAGTTTTGGTACCAGAAGCCTTCAAAATTTCCTTTTTCCCCCCTGCGAGCTTTTTGAAAGTAGTAGCTGAGAAGGGGCACCATGGTCAGGGAGAAAATCCAGGACAGAAGGAGCGTGAGGCTGACCACAATGAAGAGGGACATGGTGTACTCGCCCGTTTCCGACTGGGCCAGGGGAATGGGCATGAAGGCGAAGATGGTGGTCAGGGATGAAGTGAGCAGGGGAAACCACAGCTCCCGCACCGACTGGGTTGCCGCATCCTTGCGGTCTTCTCCCCGATTGAGGCGCACCAGTATGTTTTCACTGACCACCACGCCGTTGGCCACCAGCAGACCCAGGGCGATGATGAAGGAGGCGATGGAAACGCGCTGGAGATCCACGTGAAAAAAAGGCATGAGAGCGATGCAGGTGAGGATGGAAAGGGGAATGACCAGGCCCGCCACAATGCCCGTTCGCAGGCCCGTGAAAATGAACATGGCCCCCACCACAAACACGAAGGCCAGCACAAGATTGATCATGAAATCATCGATGGCCGACCGCACGAAGTCGGGTTGAAAGACGAGAATGTTCAGTTCAAGTCCCACAGGAAGGTTTTGCTCGAGCGTTTTCAACCGTTCCTGAATGCGGTCTCCCAGGTCGGTGATTTTACCCCCCTGCGCCATGCTCACGGCCAGGATCAGGGCACGCTCTCCCTTGTACCGTGCCATGGTGGTGGGAGGATCTTCGTAGTCACGGGTGATGGTTGCGATGTCCCTGAGAGATATGCTTTCGGCACGCCCGGGAATTCGAAACGTGGTCTCGGACAGGTCTTGCAGCGAAGTGAACTCGCCTGTGGGCTCAATGACGATACGCTCCGTTCCCACCAGCGCCACGCCGCTCGGCTGAATGGCATTCTGGGTCCTCAGCATTTCCATGAGATGTGCGGGAGAGAAGCCGAACTCGGCCAGCCGCGCGTTGGAAAATTCCACGAAGATACGCTCTTCCTGGATTCCGTGCATCTCCACCTTGGCCACGTCCTCAATCCGCAGCAACTGGTCCCGAATGTGGTCCGCCTCGTCTTCCATTTCCCGGTAGGTGTAGCCCTTCCCCGTGAGGGCGATGAGGATGCCGAAGACGTCTCCGAATTCATCGTTCACAATGGGAGGGTACACNCCGTCGGGGAGGTCATGGGCTGCATCACTGACCTTGTTGCGCAGGTTCTGCCAGATGGGATCCAGGTTTGTGTAGCGCTGCTGGATGTTCACTTCGATGATGGAAAGGCCCGACATGGACTGGGAGGTGATGTGGTCCACCTCCGAGATTTCCCTGATGCGCTCCTCCAGCTTGTCCGTGACCAGCTCTTCCACCCGCTGGGGGGATGCTCCCGGAAAGGGGGTGATCACCACGGCGGTGCGCACCGTGAATTCAGGGTCTTCCAGCCGGGGTATGTGCAGATAGGTGGTCACACCCATGAAAACCAGGAGGAAAAGGATGACCAGTGAGGTCCGATTGTTTTGGATGCACCACGCGGCAATGTTCATGGTCTGGCTGACTGGCTGGAATGTTGAAAGTTAACCTGAGAATTGCCCAGCAATCGCACCTGGTGGCCCTCCTCCAGGCGGTGAACCCCACGGACAACCACCCGGTCCCCGCCTTCTATTCCGCTGAGAATTTGCAGGCCTTCGGGGAGCAGGCGCCCCACCTTCACTTTTCTCTGATGAACGGTTTTTGACTCCGGCTCAACGATCCAGACGGCCTGTTCGCCCGAGGGGAGACCGAAAACGGACTCGGATGGGACAAGCATGAAGGTTTTGGCATCGTTCTGGTCCAGCTCGAAGTGAGCGGTGCCGATCATGCCCGGCCGAAGGCGAGGGGAGGGTTCCTCGAGACTGAGCTTCACGGGGAAGGTGCTCATGGGGCCCGGAGTGATGCTCACCTCACTGACCAGGGCTTTGAAGGGGCGGCCGGGAAGAATGTCAAAGACCACCCGTGCCTCGCCACCCACCTGAATCTGGTGGATCAGGTGGTCAGGGAGGCCCACCTCGAATTCCAGGTCGTCGTCTGTGCTCAGGATTGCAATGGGCTGGCCCGCCTGTACGGTCTGGAAGTTTTCCACGGGAACGGCGGAGACACTGCCTGAAAGAGGCGCATGGAGCCGAGTGTAGGAGAGCTGCTGACGCACCAGTTCCAGATTTTTCAGGACGGCTTCCCTCTGAGCCTGTGCCGATTCAAAACCGGCCTGGGCATGGTCCAGTTCGCTTTTGCTCACATTGCCCACTTCGTAGAGGCCCCGAACCCGTTCGTAATCGGCGCGAGCCCTGTTGAAGGCGGCACGGGCCTGCGCCGTCTGGGCTTCCAGTTCTTTCACCTTGAGCTCGTAATCTTTGGGGTCAAGGCGGGCGATCAGGTCTCCCGTGACCACTCGCCGGCCTACCCTCACGGGCAGCTCCTGCAAGGATCCCGGAACGCGAAAGCTGAGAACCGTGTCCCGGGAGGCCCGAGCCATGCCTGAAAAGCTGCGCGTGACCTTGCTTCGAGGTTCATCGACGATGACAGTCTTCACGGGCCGCGGTCCGGGTTCATAAGGTGGATCGGCCTGCCCGCAGGCTGCCAGGAGAAAAGAAAGGGCAAACAGGGAGTAAACTCGAAAAAGTGAGAGCAAGAAAGAGTCCTCCTGAAGTTTAATGGCAAAACTGGGGGTTCCTTGCAAAAATCGCAAGATATTTTTATGGATCACCCAAAAAATGCGGATCGTCGATGGATTCCATGAGAATGTGCCCTTTCAGAGCCCCCAGAAAAGTCTCCTTTTCTTCCCGGCTTTTATCCGCCTCAAACCACGCCAGGGCACGCTGGCATTCAATGAGATCCCGCAGATAATTGTAGACGGCCAGGGCGGCAGCCTGGTCCTGAACGGCAACTTGATTTTGGGCGTCCAACAAATCGATGATATTGACCGTTCCGCGGGCGTAGCGGTCCTGAATGACCTTCAGGGTTTCGTGGGCCAGCCGGGCAGCCTCCCGCGTCAGATGGATATTGGGGTGAGAACTTTGCAGGGCAAAGAGGGCGGACTTGATGCGCTGTGAGATCAGCTGAGCAGCTTCATCTCTGGTGGCCTGCAATCCGCGCAGTTCCGCCTGAGATTTGCGCAGGTCGTGCACACGGCCTCCCCCTTCAAAGAGGGGAATACTCACGGCCAATCCAATGCTCCAGTCGTTCTTGTCCGGTTCAGGAATGGGAAAGGGCAGACTTCCCGCCCCCGGCCTTGTGGCATCCAGCTCTCGTTCATAGGTGAACTGGGCATGCACGCTGGGCGTGGTGAATCGGCGCCTCACTCGATCAAGCTCAATGCCTTGAGCTTCGGCCATTTTTTCCAGGGCCTTGATTTCCGGTGCCTGTTCCAGGGCCAGATGGGTGAGTAACTCCTGGAGCCTTTCCCAGTGCGCCAAGGTTCCCATGATTTCCGGGAGTTTGTCGTCCAGAAAATAAAAATGGTCATCTTCCAGTACAATGTCCTTCATGTTCCAGACGGTGTCCTGGTCCACGTTCAATGTCTGGTTGAGAGCGACCCTGGCCTGTTCCACCTGTGTCTGGGCGGAATAAAGGGCGCTTTTGCGCCTGGCTGTTTCCGATTCCCAGCGATACACATCCTCGGGGCCCGAAATGCCGATCTGCCGTCTCGTCTGAGCCATGCGCAGGTGCGTTTGCGTGAGTTCCAGGATTTCCCGCTCGATGCGCAACAGAGCCCGGGCAGACAGAAGTTGAAGATAACGGTGGCCCGCCTCGGCCAGGACGTCCAGGCGGCGGGACTCCATTTCCAGCTCCTGAGCTCTTGCAAGTCGGCCCGTGGCTCTCCACCCGCTGATGATGGCATCGTCGAAGATCATCTGGCGAAGGCTCACTCCCAGCGTGGTGCGCTCCTGGGGAATGAGTCCCAGTGATGCTTGAGCGCGGTCCTTGTCCAGGCGCACATAGAGTGCCTCACCCATGACCTGGGGCAGAAGGCGGGACCGGGCCCTGAGATGCGCCTGGGTGGCCACTTCCCTCTGGGAGCGCTCGATGTCCAGGGCGAGATTCCGCTCTGCCGCCAACAGCATGGAATCTTCGAGGGTCAAGGATGGTTCATGGGAAGGATCGGGCCGATCCACCCACACAGCCTCCATCCACTGGGAGAAAGTCGGGGAAAAACCTATGCTCTGAGCCGTTCGGGCATTGATCACCAGGGAGTCTTCTTCATGAAGGAGAACGGGGAGGTCGGTGGCAGCCTGTCCCAGTAGGATCTGCTGAATGTTGAGGGCGATGCGGCGTGCAAAACGGACCTTGTCCCCCGGAGCCAGGCCTGCCAGAACTCCCATTTCCACGTCCGGAAAGCCGCGGAAGGCAAAGGTGGGTATCCGTCTGCTGTTGAGTTCCTCCACAAGGCGCTGCTGCTCTTCGCGGCTCATGGTCATCAGGGGTGTGATGTAGACGGCTTCCACCTGGGAGGGCAGAGACTCAAGAACAGGGGCAGCATGAGAACCCGCGGGAAGGAGATGGATTTCCATGTTCTTTTGGCGACCCAGGTCCTCAGAAAAATCCTGGATTCCATCCAGTCCACGAAGGAATTGTTCATGCACCAGGACGTGCAGACGACGGAATGGCACGAGGTCATGGAATGCCTGGACGTCGTTTTTTATCCGGTGTGGGTTGAGCACAAAAGTGAGATTTTCCTTGGTGGAGTAGCCGTTGTCCGAATAGGGAAGATCCAGGGAGGCGGTTTCGGGAATGACCCCCCCCACCACGGGTTTGGTGAGGATAATCTCCCCGCGGGCGGCGAAAGCTGTGGTGAGCACTCCCGGGGAAAAGACAAGGTCCACCTGCTCATGTTCCAGTCCATTTTGCAGCACGAGGGGCAGGGCATGGAGATTCCATCGGGCATTGAACTGGGGAAGGTGCATCCAGCGTACTTGATGGGTTTTGCCGATGAGAATTTCCAGTTCTTTTTCCACCCTGGCCCTGAGGTCATCGTACAGCAGGGAGTGGCCGTCTTGAATGACGGCGATGCCCACCGTTCTTGCAGAAGTCTCCGCGAAAGAGCCAGAGGGACTGACGGTTGAGAGGCAACAGATAAAGGCAGCGAGCCACACTAGAGACCCCGGAATGCATTGTGGCGCAAATTTTCTGGTCATGTTTGAGGCCTTGGTGAGGTTCCCGTTCTTCTGAGATGGTATGATTTCGAGCAGAATTCATTTTCGTTTTCCGGTAGCAGGTGCAGTGGATGCTGTCAAGGGCATTCAATGGACGACACGGCGGACGACACGGCATTCAATGGATGGTCCCCAAATGCCACGGAACGATGCGAGCTTTCCTGGGAGAATCTTTGCGGGTTTTTAGGCCATGTTCCCGTGTCCGAAAATGGAGACGCAGTCTTGCATGACTCTTCCTTTTAGGGCTAGAGTGCATGGAGGGTCAACATTTCAAATGAAGGAGGGAAGAATGGGTGTGGAATTTGGAGGGCTCCTGGGGTTGGTTGTCCTCGTTGCCAGCGTTTGGGCAATTGTTCAGATCTTTCAGAGCCGCGCGACAACGGGAACGAAGGTTTTCTGGATCGTGCTCATCTTGCTTCTGCCCATTTTGGGATTGCTGCTGTGGCTTTTTGTGGGTCCCCGTCCCGGCAGGTTTTGATCAGTTTCATTTCCGCGGTCAACTTCGACGCGCCGCCCCTTCCTGGAAGAGTGGACAGCCAAACGATTGCCTTCAGGAAAAAAACGGATAAGCTTAATGAACTTTTTCAGATGCGTGGAGGCATCCCATGAAAACAACACGCAGGAATTTCATTAAGGGTCTCTGTTTTTCCGCGGGTTCCCTGCTGACGAAGGGCTGTGCCAACGCTGTGGAGCATGAAGGGGAATCATTGGCACCTGGACCGGCCTATGCGCGGCTGGAGGCCCAGGGTGAACTGGTGGAAAGGATTGCACAAGCCTACAAAAAGTTGGAGAAGTGTGATCTTTGCCCCCACCGCTGTGGAGCCAACCGGTTGGACGGTGAAAAAGGCTTCTGCAACGCTCCGGGCAGGGCCGTTGTTTACAGCCATTCGCCCCATTTCGGCGAGGAGCTGCCCCTTGTGGGCCGGGGAGGCTCAGGCACTATTTTCTTTTCCAACTGCAACCTTCGCTGTGTTTTCTGCCAGAACTGGCCCATTGCCCATCTCGGGCGTGGAAGGGAAGTGGATGACGAATCTCTGGCGGACATGATGCTCAATCTGCAGAGAAGAGGTTGTCACAACATCAACCTGGTCACTCCCACTCATGTCATGCCCCACATACTCAGTGCCACGAGAATCGCCCTGAAAAAGGGGCTGCACCTGCCCTTGTGCTACAATACCGGCGGTTATGAAACCGTTGAAAACATCCGGCTTCTGGACGGGATTGTGGACATCTATCTCCCCGATCTCAAATTCATGGGCAGGGAAGAATCAGCCCGCTATGTGGTCCAGGGTGTGGGGGACTACCCTGAAATGGCTCAGCAGGCCATTTTGGAGATGCATCGCCAGGTGGGTGAACTGGTCGTGGACAATCGCGGCATTGCCCGCCGTGGACTGATGGTCCGCCACCTCGTCATGCCCAACCATGTGGCGGGAACCAGGGAATTCGTAGACTGGGTGGCTCGAAACCTCTCCCGGGACACCTACGTCAACATCATGCCCCAATACCGCGTGGAGCACATGGCCTTCGATTACCAAGAGATTGCCAGGGCCATCACATCCCGGGAGTTCGTGGAGGCCATGGAATGGGCCAAGAAGGCCGGTCTGAGAAACCTGGACGAAAGGTCCCTTTCCCACCTGGAAATTCATCGGCGCAGAGTCTCCTGAATCACGGGAAAATGGGGTGTTCACCTCTGAGAGGTTCAATGCAGTTGTTTTAAGGGATTGTGTGTTGCCCTGTTCCGTCACCCCCGCCAAGGCGGGGGTCTGGAAGATTTGGAAAAGACTGGATTCCCCCTCCGCGGAAATGGCGTGAAGGGGATTTTATTCAGGATGAAAAAGCTTAAGTCAGCAGCATTGCCCGCGAGGTTGCCTCCCTGCACCCAGGATTCCCCCTTTGCCCCTGCATGAGGGGAGCCTGGGGTGTGCAGGTGGACACCAGCGGCCCCCGCTTAAACCCATATGCCCGGTATCGTCCCTCCACAATGCTCGCACGCGCCCTTCCGCACTTCCACGCGGTCTATGAAAAACCCCACACGGTGAATGACCTTCCTGGCGCAATGAGAGCAAAAGGTGTTTTCTCCTTCATGGCCGGTCACCTTCGCCACGTAGACAAACTGAAGGCCACTGTTGAGAGCTGTTTCCCGGGCCTTGTTGAGAGTGGAAACAGGGGTCCGGGGCAGGGCGGACAGCCTGTAGAGGGGGTAGAAGCGCGCGAAGTGAAGGGGCACGTCAGGCCCCAGTTCTTTCACGATCCACCGGCACATGCGGTGAATGGTGTCCATGTCGTCATTGAGAGTGGGGATGACGACGTTGGTGATTTCCACATGCACTCCCGCTTCTCTGAATGTCTTCAGGGAATGGAGCACCGGTTCCAGTTCCCCGCCCACCACGTTCCGATAGAATCCGGGGTCAAAGCTCTTCAGGTCCACATTGGTTGCGTCAAGGATTTTGCAAAGGTCCTTGAGAGGTTCAGGCTGAATGTAGCCGGCCGTGTGAGCGAGGTTCAGCATGCCCGCTTCTTTGGCCAGGAGCCCCACGTCTTGCATGTACTCGTAGAACACAACGGGCTCTCCAAAGGCGTAGCTGATGGAGCGAACCCCTGCGGCCTGAGCGTGTGAAATGACCGCTTCCGGTGACATGTCATAGGCGTGCACTTCTTCCGGGCCCACAAGGGCCATGTCCCAGACCTCACAGAACTTGCAGCGCAGGTTGCATCCTGCCGTGGAAATGGACAGGGCCCGGCTTCCGGGCACCACATGAAAAAAGGGCTTGCGTTCCACGGGATCCTCTTGAATGAGCACGGGGTTACTGTGTGCCAGAGTGTAGCCTTGGCCATTCCTGTTTTCCCGCACCCGGCAGAGGGATCTTTCGCCTCTGTCCAGGGTGCACCCGTTGGGACAGAGTTCGCATTGGATTTTGCCGTTGGCCGCGGGAGCGAACCACTGCGCCCTTTGAGGCCTCGTGAAGCCCATTTGAGCCGCCTGAGGTGGCGTTTCAGCGAGGGCTTTCCCTTTTCCGCTCCATCCCGCAACACCCGCCAGACCCAGAGCGCAGGCGCCTCCCGCCACTCCAGTGAGAAACTGTTTTCGGGTGATCTGGCCATTTTTTTCGTGTTTTTCACACATGAGAACTCCTGGAAATCAACAGGGTGAGAAAAGCTGTGCCATTGGCCGCCGCCGCAAGGTAAAAGCACGCGGCAATGCCCAGAACCGGTGCCACAACGGCGCTGGCCGCAGCCGCGCCCACACAGGCCCCCATGAGCTCCATGCCGTAGATCTTGCCCGCGGACTGTTCCGCTTTTCCCGTCTGAGCCATGGAGCAGGCCGTTGCCAGTGGAAAATCCATGCCGTTGATCAGCCCCGCTGCAAAAGTGAGAGTTGAAAACAGGGTGAGGACCGTCGCTGATGATGGTATGGCCCCTGCCCAGGGAAGTATGAAGGCCATCAGGCATGCCAAAAGGGCCATGAGGAGCTGCACCAGGGCCAGGGTGTTCAGGTTTGTTTTGTCCGCCACATACCTTTGGGTGAAAAATGCCCCCAGTGCGAGCCCGAACATGAAAAGGGCGACAATCAGTCCCACCGTTTCATATATGAAACCATAAATGCTCTGAAAGGAAAAGAGGAGGGCCACCTGCATGGTCATGGTGGAAAGGCCCGTTGTGAACACGGTGAAGAGGACGGCAAAGGAAACGCCGGTTCTTTTTCCCGGGCTGAGGGAAGGGTGACCAAGGGCCAGCACCAGGGTCAGGGGAATCAGCATGAGAGGGACAAGCCACCACGATTGAATATGGAGCAGTCCTTTGAGGATGTCCCTTTGCCTGTCGCGGGTCAGCTGGTCCCAGAACATGAGGGTGTAAAAGTAGCCAATGGGCCTGAAGTCTGAGTTGATGAAATATCTGCTGTCAACGGGGGGCAAGGTCTTCGCCCATTCCCGTTGAGCTTGGAGGGGGCCGGGTGATATGGGGGGTGCTCCCGGTCCTTTGAGGTGAGCATGGGGGGTTCGTCCGTGATTGGTGAGAATCCAGTTCACTCTCCTCAGTTGCTCTTCCTGAAGGAGCACGTGGAAATGGAGCTCTGAAAAGCCTTCTGCCTCTATCTGCCGTTCCCGGTAGCGTTCCCTGAGGGTGGACACATCCAGGGACAGCTGGTGGGGGTCGTCGGAGGCAAAAAAGAAGAGGAACCTTTCACCTGCGGCATAAACATGAGCAAAGACGCTGGAGAGGGTGTGGTAGAGGGTGGCGTTTCGGTTGGCCACCGCCGTGCCTCTCAGGTCCGGGGTGGATGTGGCTCCCAGGACCAGCACGCCGCCGGGATTGAGGCGATTTCGTGCTTCCCGGAAGAATTCGAGGGTGTAATAGCGATTGAGGACCGCCGTGGCCGGATCGGGTGCGTCCACGATGATCATGTCGTACGTGTCGCGCGTTTCCCTCACGAAGAGCCGTGCATCCGTATGGATCAGATTGATTCTGGGGTCCTCCAGTGCTTCCAATGTGCGGGGAGAAACAAAAGGGCGGGCTGCCTCCGTGAGGACTTCGTCCAGCTCAATGTAGTCCACTCTCAGGACGGGGTGCTTCACGATCTCCCCAAGCATGCCCCGCAGACCGCCTCCGATCAGCAGAACCTTTTCGGGACTTGCGTGTTGAACCATGGAAAAATGGGCGAAGGTCACGGCCTCCTGTTCTTCGAAGCCGGGAATGGTTGTTTGGGGCCCGGCCGTGCTGAAGATCAAGTGGCCGCTTTGAAAAAAGCTGAACTGGTCTTCCCTCTGCAGCACAGCGATATTTCCGTGCTTGGATGAATATGTTCCCACCAGTTCATGGTGAGGAGTGAAATGGCGCCATAGGATTTCATGGGCCCAGGTGTCCAGGCGTTCCAGCAGGAAGAAACCGAAAGTCCCGAAGGCCACCAGAATCAGTGAGGCCAAAAGGGTGACTCGGGGTTTTTTAAGGTGCTCTCTGTGACTGATCATGAGTATGGTGGACAGCATGAGCAAGGCCGCCAGAGTTGCTGACTGGAAGGAATTGAAAAGGTGGACCAGGATGAAGGTGAAGAGAATTCCACCCATCATGCTCCCCACCGCTTCCCCCACATAAGTCTTGCCCGCTCCTGAAGTGTCTTCTGCCTGGTCCTCCATCCGCCACAGCCGGGAAAGGAAAACAAACTGGGTGCCCAGAAGGAGGCAGACGGGAGCCAAGAGGAGAAAACTGGCCAAAGCCATTTCCCACAAGGAAAGATAAGCTCCGGGAAGGACATGGAAGAAGCTCCGCAGAGAGCGAATGCACACGAGGGTTGCCGGGAAGGCGAGCAGGACTCCCAGGGCGCTGAAGGTCAAGCTGAGCAGCGGGCGGTCCCTACCCTCGATGAGGAACGCGCCCAGACGGCTGCCCACCCCCACCCACACCAGCCAGGCGGAGAGAATGATGCCTATGGAAAGTTCGTTCCCGTGGAAGACCATCAGCAGTTCCCGAAGGAGCAGGACCTGTCCCACCTGGGACACCATGCCCAGCATGAGGACGGCCAAAAGGTGACGGGGGATTTTGTTCAGCATGGATCAGAGTCCGGGATCATTCTTTCGATCTACCTTCCAGAACGGGATTTTGTGGGAATCTTTCGGGATGTTGAGTCTTTTTCATGAACAAGTATTCCATCCCGGGAGGAATTGGGGAAGGGGGCAATGCTGTTGCATTCAAAGGATTTTGTGCTCCCTGAACCGTCACTCCCGTGAAATCTGGGACTGGAAGGTCCTGGAAAGGCTGGATTCCCCCCTGCGCGGGAATGAAGCAAATCAGTCCATTCACATGGGGAGATTGGGCTCAAGCCAATGGCATTGAAGGGGCTGGGGAGGTGTTTGTGGTGGGGCGATGCTCCAGGGGGCATGCAATTAAGCATTGACGGAAGGAAAGTTGTGGGTATTGAATAGATAAAGTCCTTTGAATGAATGCCTGAGAAGGTCGATCCTTTCTGTCTTTCGCACCGCCCTGTTTCTGCCGGCGGCTCTTTGCTGCCTTTGGAACCTCAAAAAAAGGAGAATCATTATGAAGGTGAAAGTACTG
>SL_3KL_010_SEDDRAFT_10004849_pt1 | contig 12123 bp, 11 predicted proteins | sample SodLakKL_010_SED_2_FD_10381 | JGI IMG/M metagenome (IMG submission 10381)
CTGGAAGAGCAGCCTGAGGATGAAAGGGGGCAAAAGCTTTTGGAATCAGCCCAGTTTGCCAAAGAGAATTATGATACCGAAACCATCTTTGAGGTTTCCAATGAAGCTACCATCAATAACCCCGGCCAGCAATGGGGGGCTGCATTTTTGGAAAACGTGGTGGTGGTCTACGAGGAACAGGAAAAAGTGGATCAGCAGTTTGATATTGATGTGCGCCTGCGCCACAACAACATCTTTTATTGGGTGTGGAGTTCGCGTACCCTTAAAGAAAGGATTGTGTTTTCTTCCACACAACCTATCAACGGTGATGAAACCACCGGCTTATCTGATATTTACCAGGCCACCTTCAACCGTCGTGAACGGGACTGGGACCCTCCACAACAACTTAAAGGTGAAATCAACTCAGAGTTTTACGATGGTTTTTTATCTTACGATGAAGAAAATGAGCTTGCTTACTTTATGAACAGCGGCGGACAAACCGGCGAACGTGCCACTGCCGATATTTATACCGCGCAGTACAACCCCGAGACAGATACATGGGGTACACCGGCTATTTTCCCCATCAACAGTGATGAATACAATATTGGCTACCCCTCCATCAACGAAGATGGTACTGTGCTGTACTTTGCATCAGACATGCCGGGCGGCCATGGCGGTTATGACATTTACAAAACTTTAAAGGATGAAGAAGGACAGTGGNGTGATCCTATCAACCTGGGGTCTGTTATCAATACCGCTTTTAACGAGTCGTACCCTTATATTGCCGGCGACGTGCTCTACTTCTCCTCTTTTGGTCACCCGGGCTTTGGAGGTTTCGATGTGTTTTACTCTGTAATTGATGAAGATGGCAATTACGGAAATCCCACCAATATGGGTGTTCCCGTAAACAGTAGCGCCGACGATTTTGGTTTTATCATTGATGAAAACTATACCCGCGGTTTTTTTAGCAGCAATCGCCCCGGTGGCAAGGGAGAAGACGACCTATACTCTTTCCGGGTGGTTCCCAAAACATTCACAGTCCAGGGGCAGGTTACCGATTTGGCTACGGGTGATCCGGTGGTAGATCTGGAGATCTATTTTTATGATGATCAAAACAACTTTTTTTCCACCCACACCGATGAGCAGGGTTATTACGATCTGCCGGACCTCAGTACAGATGTGAATTATTACATTTCGGCTTACCCCACTGGCTATTTGGAGGTTTCAGACACCCTGGCCGTCAAAGACCAGCTGCTTTTGAGCAGGTTTGAGGTAGTTACCGATTTTGAAAAAGACTTTGAACTGATCCCCGAAGATTACATGGTAGCCGAGGTTGATGAGCCGGAAGAAGAACCCCAAGCAACCGAGGAAGTTGTGGAAGATGTTGCCCAAGTAATTGAGGAGGAGGAAACAGAACCTGTGGAAATTATTGAAGAAGAGCCTCCGGTGGCAGAGATTGTGGAAGAAGAACAAATACAGCCCTCCGAAACAGTTACTGATATTCATGAGGATTTTGACAAGTTCACCGTTAGCAATGATGGATTACCAGTCATTTACTTCGACTTTGGTAAAGCCAGCTTAAGGGATTTTGCCAAACAACAACTGGATACAGTAATTATGTTTATGGAGGCGAACCCCGAAAAAGGGGTAATTATTCATGCCCACACGGATGAAGTAAGCGGTTATTTGTTCAACTTCTATCTTTCACAGCAACGGGCGCAAAGCATATTGAGANACCTGGAAAGACAAGGTATTGATCGCGCCAGGGTTTATCCCAAAGGCCATGGAAAATCCAGCCTGGTGGCACCCAATGCCACCACCCAGCGTGAGCATCAGCTCAACCGCAGGGCCGATTTCCAGTCCATCCCCTTGAATGAGTTTAACGATTACCTTGCCACATCATCAAGGCACAGTTTCAGGTACCTCAACTCCATTGAAAAGGATGCACATTTTGCCCAAGGCATAGAGTTTATGGTGCAGTTTATGGCGTCTAATGTGCCCATACATCCTGATTTTTACAGGAAAATAATGCGAAACATACCCCATGTGGATATTATCTATTACTACGATGCCGAGGACCACTACCACCGATACCTGGTGGGAAGTTTCCGTGATTTCTCATCTGCTTACACCATGCAAAGAGAACTCAGGACACTGGGCTACGAAATCTACATGGTTGCCTTTGAAAACGGGGAAAGAATACCCGTTAGCCAGGCACGCAGATTAACAGGCGAATTATAGATATAAAAAATACTTACACCATGAAGAAACTAACACTTCTTTTTATAGCACTGATGTTTTCACAGCTGTTGCTGAAAGCACAAAACGACGTGCACTTCAGCCAGTACATGTTCAACGAAGTGACTTTTAATCCGGCAGCCATCGAAATCTCCAATACTATCAATGCTTCTCTGGTAGCCAGACAGCAATGGATTGGTTTTGAAAATGCCCCTTCCTCCCAGGCGCTCAGTGCCAGTGCTTATATACAGGAAATATTTGGCGGTGCAGGCATCAATATCATCAGCGACAGGCTGGGGTATGAAAGTTTTCTTTCGGCCAGGGCCTTTTATGCTTTTCCCGTACAAACGGGTGTGCTCTCCAGCGTAACCTTTGGGTTGGGTGCCGGAATTGTAAACCGCACACTGGATGGTACAAACCTAAGATACGAAGAACAAAATGACCCCAATGCCTTTTATACCAAAGAAAACTTCCTCAGACCCGACTTCAACTTCGGAGCCGAATATGTGGATCCCAACCTGACGGTGGGTTTTGCCATCACTCACCTGTACCGATCGGTGAAAGGGTCGGAGATTGATTATGCCCCACGGCATTATTACCTATATGGCAAATATCTTTTCGAGGATGTAGTAGATCGCGTGGACATTCAGCCCTACCTGCTGTTTAAGAGCAGCTGGTTTATGACCCAGTTCGATATCAATGTCATTGGCTATTACGACAACATGCTGTGGGGTGGATTTTCTTACCGGCTGGGTGATGCTGTTTCGGCCATGGTGGGTTATTACATCACCGAAGACATTAGGGTAGGATACGCCTATGACTATGCAGTAGGTGTCAGCAGAGGCTACAACGGCGGATCGCACGAAATTATGATTAGCACGAGTTTTGAAGGTTTTAATAAAACAAGGGTAACCCCCAAAACACCGCGCATCTTTAACTAACTATCCGAACCCCTGCCAGAGCAGATCTACTGATTACACCTCTTCTTCAAATAATTCGGCAATGGTGCGCACCACACCGTTGTTGTTATTGTCATAGCGGGTAATAAACCGTGATTTTACCCTGATACCTTCGTGGGCATTTTTCATGGCATAGCTATAGTAACCGACAGACATCATATCCCAGTCGTTCAGGTAATCCCCGAATACCAGGGTTTCTTCTCGGGAGATATTAAACCGCTCCTGTATCTTTTCAAGGGCAGCCCCTTTGTTGGCTGAGTGTTTGGTAATATCCAGCCAAACATTGCCGGCAACCGCTACCTTGAATTTTTTTTCAAAAGTTTTAAAATGGGGATAGGAGTTTGTTTCGGCATCTAATTCATCCCATAATGTCACTTTCAGCACCTGGTCCTCCACTTCCATCAAATCAGGGGTAACCTGTAATCGCCGGTAATAATGTTGAACACTTTCCAAAAAAGGTTCGTAGGTGCTGTCCACATAGGCTGATTGTTTCCCACACAAAACCAGGTGGGCGTTTTGCACTTCCCTCCCTTTTCTCATAAGCGACCGGGCAGCGGCAAGCCCCATATCTTCCACTTGCAACTCCCGGTTGCCATACCTCACATGAGTACCATTTTCAGCCAGTATAATCAACGAATCCCGTATGGAACGAAACTGTTCTTCAATGGTGAAGTATTGCCGGCCACTTGCCGCGACAAACATTACCCCCTTTTCCCTGTGCAGTTTCTCGTAAAGATGCCAGAAAGAGGGATCAACCTGCCGTTGATCATTCAGCAAGGTTCCGTCCAAATCAAATGCAATCAGTTTTATCATTATTTTTTGGAATTATCATATCCACTTTTATATTGTAAAAATTACTTTTTTGGCCCTCAACAAGACCAATTTACTAAACAGCCCCGGAGATCAAATGTTTGCCACAATCAATTGTTGTCCCGTTTAAACCCTCTTCAGATTTTCATATCCCCACCTGTCATCCGGATCAGACTCATATATTAAAACCTCACGAAGGTAAAACAGTTTTTCTGACCCGGTAAATTCCATAATACCCTTTTAATGATTCTTACCACAATTTTTATTTGTACCCAGACCGTTGCCGGACTTCAAGCACCATTTTTTCAAACCATTCTATATTTTGCAACTGGCAAAAGTCTATCAAATTGAAACCGAATTTATCAAAAGAAAAATAATCTATAAAATGTTCTTAAACCATCATCAACCTGAATGACTGGCACAAAATCAGAAAATAAAAAAAGTATAACTCGATCGTTTAAAATTTTACTATATTTGTACAACCATTTGACAACATTATGTTTAGCCACGTTATAAATAACAACAATAATAATAATCTTTCCACCGGAAGGAATGGCTGAACTATGTAAAAAATATATTTACCTGATACAAAGCCTTCCTTTTAAAGAGAAGGCTTTTTTTTGACCAAAAATTTACCCCTATGAACCGGTATAAACATTTCAACTTCAATAACAATAACAATAACAATCTTTCCCCACCCCAGTTGGCGTGAGCTGATAATATTATATATATAAGCCCGCCAATTTGCGGGCTTTTTTTTTGACCCTAAAATTATGAACCTCTTAAACATTTAAATCATGGAAAAACCGGATGTCATCCAAACAGAAAAAGCCATCAGTTATGTAAAAAAAACATTTGCAAGCAAACTGCGGAAAAAGCTTAAGCTTACAGAAGTTTCATCACCCATCGCCATCCTTGATGGTACGGGCATCAATGATGATCTGAACGGGACTGAACAGCCAGTGGGTTTTTCATTGAAAGACATGGGAGGCCCACGTGCGGTAATTGTCCAGTCGCTCGCCAAATGGAAACGCCTTCGCCTGCATGAGTTGGCTATCCCCCAGGGGCAAGGCATCCTCACTCATATGCATGCACTTCGCCCTGATGAGTTGCTTAGCCCGCTACATTCCATTTATGTGGACCAGTGGGACTGGGAAAAACATATCCCGGGGGAAAAGCGAACCCTGGAATACCTGCAACAAGCCGTAAGGAAAATTTACAAGGCCCTTTATAAAACCGAAAAGAAAGTTGCCGCACGTTTTACAAGCATCACCCCGGTTTTGCCGCAGGAAATCACCTTTATCCATGCCGAAGATTTGGCCCGGCGTTATCCCGGTCTTTCATCACAGCAACTCGAAAACCTGGCTGCCAGGGAGTACGGAGCTGTTTTCATAATGGGTATTGGTCATTCTCTCAGCCATGGAGAGCCCCACGAAGGAAGAGCTCCCGACTATGACGACTGGAGCACCATAAACGCAGATGGCTATCACGGGCTCAATGGCGACATTATCGTATGGAACACTGTGCTGGAACAAGCTTTTGAGATATCGTCCATGGGCATACGTGTAGACCAGGCAGCTTTGCTCAGGCAACTGGAGATAACCCACAGCACAGAGAGAAAGCAGTTGCTTTTTCACCGGATGTTGCTCAACGGGGAGTTGCCGGCAAGCATTGGCGGAGGTATCGGCCAGTCACGCCTGTGTATGTTCATGCTCCGAAAAAAACACATAGGAGAAGTACAGGTAGGTATCTGGCCCCAAACTCTCAGAGATGAAATGCATCAAAATAAAGAAATGGTAATCCTTTAATGGCCCCTGGGAGTTTGCCTGCAAGAAAAAGATCATAAGTCGGGATATGGACGAGCAGCCATAGCTTAAGTCCTTTGCCGGAGAGCATAACCCACTGGCCATGATTAAATTCCTGCAAAGCGCAGCACATCCCATGGATTTTTGTACTTTTATACCTTTAAACACAACAAGGGACATTGAACTGCAGACATCCTGCTTTTCACAATCCCCAGGAATTAAACCTGGCCTGGCAACGATTATAAAGAGAGATTGCCTCTGCTTGCTGGCCACCAATCATAAAGAAAGCAAAAAGCGTAAATCGTTTTATATTTGTTGCCTTTACATGTATATTTTAAAAACCAGGAATGAGTATCCAGCGGTGGAGTATATTCAAATCAGGGATGAAGATTTTACCCTGGTTATCTACTGTAAAACAGAAAGGCTTTTTCAGCAACTCAAAGAAAACAACCTGCTGATCCTGGAGGAAGAAATCAAAAAGGTATTGCCTGTTTTGCAAGCTGGCAATTTACATAAGCTTAAAACATCATAATATCAAATATTCAATAGCATGCCTCTCGACACCATTATTGATCTGGATAAAATAGCTGTTTTTCAAAAAAACCAGCTTATCCTATCGCAGGTAAGCCTGCAAATAGAAAGAGGTGAGTTTTGTTACCTGATAGGACGCACCGGCAGTGGGAAAAGTTCACTGATGAAAATTTTATATGCAGATTTGCCCATGGTTGAAGGCGAAGCCCGGGTTGCCGGGTTCAATCTTCATGAACTCAAGGAAAAGCAAATCCCTTTTCTGCGCCGCAAAATCGGAATTGTTTTCCAGGACTTCCAGCTGCTCAACGACAGGAGCATCAAGGAAAACCTGCTGTTTGTGATGAGAGCCACCGGCTGGCGCGACAAAATAGCCATGGAGGAAAGACTGGAGGACGTGTTGGAAAAGGTGAGCCTGCAAACTAAAAGTTTTAAAATGCCCCACCAGTTATCAGGTGGCGAGCAGCAAAGGGTAGTGATTGCGAGAGCCCTAATCAACGACCCCGATATCATCCTGGCCGATGAGCCCACCGGTAACCTCGACCCCGAAACCAGCCTGGGAATCATGGAGTTGCTGAGAGAAATCAGCAAAACCGGACGTGCCATCCTCATGGCAACACACGATTATACCCTTTTTCAAAAATTCCCCGGGCGGATTTTCCGCTGCGAAGCCGGCAAAGTAGTAGACCTTAACCCCGATTATTATCAAAACAAAGAAGAAGAGGTAAAAGAAGAAAAGTAATCCACCCTCATACAAACCTGCCATAAACTTTGGCCAGTTCCTTTTCCTCGTTTTCCCAGCAAAGTTCTTGGGATATTTTATGAGCATTACTACGCCAGCGCTCATAGCGCGAGGCATCTGAGAACATATCCTCTATTACACGTGCAATATGGGCCGGATCATGGTCCTGAATACACATACCCACATCATACCCCTCTACCACTTTTTTCACCTCCACCAGCGGAGAAGCCAAAACCGGAATACCCGCGGCAATGTAGTCGAATAGCTTATTGGGTAAACTATACTGGTAATTCATGCTCACCGGTTTGTCGATCGAAACACCAATATCACAAAGAGCGGTATATTGCATCATTTTACCGTAGGGCATTTTTGGCAGAAAATGCACCACCCGTCCCAGGTGCAACTCCCGCGTTAGTTCTTTAATCTTCTGCCACACATCGCCCCCACCAATAAAATAGATTTCCACATCTTTCAACCCAAATTGTGGTTTCATGGCGTGAATCAGCTCTTCGGCCCCGCGATCCATATTGATGGCTCCCCCCTGCATCAAAACAATCCGCTTGTCAATGGGCAGACCCAGCTGTTGGCGGGTGGTTTGGCCAGGCTTATACCTTTTGGGCAGGTTGCGCACAACATGGGGCCTGACGCCATAGTCTTTTTCATACAAATCGGCGATGGATGCGTTAACCGTTATCACATGTTTTAAGCGGGGAAAAATCATTTTCTCTATCATGGCCCAGAATTTTCGCACCGGCGGCCTTTCCACGATTTCGGCGGAACCCAGGAAGTACTCATGTGAATCGTACACCATAGGCTTACCCCGTAGACGCGACACCAGGTAGTTGGGCAAAAGGGTATCCAAATCATTGGATACCAACAAGCTAAAAGGCCTGAAAAGTAAATAGAAAAACAACTTCACATTGTATTCAGCATAGAAGAAAAAACCTTTCTGAAACAACATCCTGAATCGAAAGGTTTGAAAACCAGGAGTAAGACACGGAAGACTGTTGGGGCGCTTTACCCCTACCATCGTTACCCTGAACCCCAACCGGGTTAAAAAATCACACATCTTCTTAACTCGCTGATCTGTAGCCAGATCATTGGTCACCGACACATATACTCGCTTCACAATTTATTAATTTTTCGACCAAACTGATATTTTTACTCCCTATTGTACGCATATTATACACTGAAGGATTCATCTTTTTGCGCTTCCTCCTTATTTTTATACCTGGAGATCCGGATGTTGAGATAAGCAAAGGCAATGGTCATAAATGGGCTGATTATATTGAAAAAGGCATAAGGGAGAAATGTCAGGGTTGACACTCCCAGCACAGTGGATTGTGTTGCTCCGCAAGTGTTCCACGGTACCAGCACCGATGTTACAGTTCCGCCATCCTCCAAGGTCCGACTCAGGTTTTGGGGTTTCAAGCCCCGTTCCCGGTAGGTGTCAGCAAACATTCGTCCGGGAACCACAATGCTCAGGTACTGATCGCTGGCCGTAACATTGAAAAACATGCAGGTACCAACCGTTGAGGTCACCAGAGAACCAGTGTTATGGGCCAGCTTGATCACCGACTCTGTGATGCGCTTCAACAAACCGCTCGACTCCATAATACCTCCGAAAATCATGGCGCACATAATCAACCATACCGTGTTGAGCATCCCACGCATACCACCGGTGGAAAGCAAACTGTTGACCATCTCATGGCTGGTATCCACGGTAATATCCGTGTACATGGCTTTCATGATGGCAATGTAAGCCGCCACATGAAATTTATCATCTATCTGGCTCACCTGCTCAATAATCTGGGGCTGAAAAAACAGTGCGCTTGCCGCTCCGGCCAGGGTACCGATAAAAAGTGCAGGCAGTGCAGGCACTTTTCGTACAATGAGAAAAATAACCAGTGCAGGCACCAAAAACAGGAAAGGGTTGATGGTAAAAGTGCTGTCGATGGCCGTAATCACAGGGGTAATATCGGCGTATTCAGAACCACTGTAGCTTCTCAGTCCGATTATCAGGAAAATAATGAGGGCAATAGAGATGGATGGAACAGTGGTCCACGCCATATAGCGGATGTGGGTAAACAAATCGGTGCCCGCCATGGCCGGGGCCAGGTTGGTGGTATCGCTCAGGGGCGACATCTTATCGCCAAAATAGGCACCCGAAATGATAGCTCCCCCAATCACCCCTTCGGGCAAACCCAACGCACTGCCTATGCCCAGCAACGCCACTCCCAGGGTGGCAACCGTAGACCATGAACTGCCCGTAGCCAGCGACACCACCGCACTTACAATACAGGCCGCCACCAAAAAGATGGTAGGATTAAGAATCTGCAAACCATAATATATCATGGCCGGGACAATACCACCCAAAAGCCACGTGCCAGCCAGTGACCCAATAAGCAACAGGATCAGGATGGCTGTCATGGCCGACCCGATACTCTTTACAATACCAGCCCGCAATTCAAGCCAACTGTGACCCAGGCTCATGGCTACAATGGCGGCAACCGACGCTGAGAGGATCAACACAATCTGGTTGGAGCCTGACAGTGAATCATCGCCAAAAATAAATACATTGATAGATATTAAAGTGGTAAGAAAGATGACCGGTATCAGGGCCAGTAAAAGAGTAGGGCGTTTTTTGGTTTTAGACATATAAATATTGCGATTAGGTCTTTGTTTGATTGGTTTTCATCCGGCAGCCTTTGTAAACAACTGCCTCCCTTTAAAAGAAAGCGTAAAGTAATAGCATTTTTTGTTAATCCACAAATAAATATGCACGGTAATGCCCACAATTTAAAATCTATCCAAATATTTTTATGCGTATTTTTGCGCCATGATAATTATCGACGACACATTAATATCCGACGAAATATACACCGAAAGCTTTGTTTGTGATTTGCCTGCATGCCATGGCGGCTGCTGTGTGCATGGCGATGCGGGCGCTCCCCTGGAAAAGGAAGAAACCCAAATCCTGGAAAATATTTATCCGCTCATCAAAGGCTACATGCTCCCCCGGGGCATTGATGCCATCGATGAGCAGGGCTGCTTCACCGAAGACTTCGACGGTGAATATACCACCCCCCTTGTAAACAACGGGGAGTGCGCATATGTGTATTTCGATGAAAACAACATTGCCAAATGCGGCATCGAGAAAGCATGGGAAGAGAAAAAGCACGACTTCCGTAAACCCATCTCCTGCCACCTTTACCCGGTGAGGATAACCAAATACCCCAACTACGAAGCCATCAATTACCACCGCTGGCCTATATGTGACCCCGCACGAACCAATGGCCAAAAAATCAATGTAAAGATTTACGAATTTCTCAAAGAGGCACTCATTCGGAAATACGGGCAGGAATGGTACGACCAGCTGCATCACTACATCCAGGTGAGTAACGGGAAAAAGTAATCACCCTCTCCTGCCCCAATCCTTTCAGCAAGGTACAGCAAATTACAGGAAAGCAGCCAGTATAAAGGCTGTAAACAACCTGACCACAAACAATATGATGATGCTGACCACCGTAAACCCCATCTGCCTGTCGCGCGGCACCTCCATCAGAATACCCGTACCCTTGAAGTAAAGATACAACATATACACCATGGCCACCAGGTTGAGCAGCTGTAAAGAGGGATGCAGAGACGCAATGACAGAAGCCAGGAAAACCGGTGCATAGGCAAATGAAACCAGGGCAACGGCCATATCCATGGAACTAATACCCTTAAACCGGGGCGTGAGGGCAGCAATAAGATACCCGCCCAACAGAATAGATCCGGCTGAGCCGGTGAGGGTGATAAGGAAAAGCTGGTTGGGAGAGAGATCGGGAGCCCCTTCAACCTGCGGCTGCAGGATATACACCACGGCCAGGGTACTCAAAAAAACCAATGGTAACATAAAGCGACCAAAAATTTGCTGCCAGGGATAGTGTGCACCCCTGATTAATACCCACCCTTTTTCAGGCTGGGCAAACAATGTCCTGACCAACATGATCACATCCCTGATATCCAAAACAACACAGATTTAAAAACTACATACATTTTTTATCCTCTCCTGCACTCTCTCCTGCCTTCCCTGCGGCTGCAAAAATACGATTTAAATTGGGTTTTGAAGTCTGCACTCTAAAAGAATATTCAGGACCTGCAATCCCTGACCGCTGAGAATTCACCTCCTAAAATGTCCCCTTTTCCTGGCCTTATTGTTCCAGTTGCACAAGATGAACAAAAATATTTTCCCCAACGACGTAAAATGTCGCAAGGCAGTTGTAGATTTGTCAGCAAGCAGATATGGCCCATGCTGGCAACTTTCAGCATGTCATGCCCCTGCAACTTTCAAAAAAATGCTCAATCATCACAAAAGAGAATCACACCCATCACAAAACACTAAAAATACATAGTATGATGAAAACATTTTTATTAGTAATTACACTGGTTATTAGTCTTGTATCAATGGCAGGATTTGCCAATGTCCCTGATGTGGAAAACGCTGTTATCATTAAAACCAGTCATGTCAATAGATTTATAGAAACAGAGGAAGAGTGGAACGGCTGGGAAGAATGTAAGCACTTGGTTATATGGGACACCATTACAAATGAGTTTTCAATGCTGCCCCTGGATGAAAATGGGACAAGAATTGATCTTTTAAAACAGGGTGATCCCAGCATTATAGAGGGAGATGATACTTGGCAGCATGTAATATGGGACACCTCACTTAAAGATCCCAATGGTGAAACCATACGACTCTCCTACATAACTGATATTATAAGCCCGGGAAATCGGGTAGCCACCCTTATTTTCATTGCCAGCTCTGAGGGTGCATTGGTTTTTAAAATACACGAAGATTATCTCGGGTCATCCGAAGGGAAGATTTAATCTGCACATAACACCGGAGATGAAAAAAGTCTCCGGGTTATCCTATGCTGCCTGCATAAAAGCCATCGCATTACATTTTTAACAAACTTTTCACCGAAGCGACATGGATTGACGCAAAGCCAGGGTAGTTTTGGGCTTTGTAAAATAAAACTTCAACTATCAAAAACACGTGGGCACCAGAAAAAACATT
>SL_3KL_010_SEDDRAFT_10004850_pt1 | contig 12122 bp, 10 predicted proteins | sample SodLakKL_010_SED_2_FD_10381 | JGI IMG/M metagenome (IMG submission 10381)
TTGCATTGCACAAAAATCAGGGGCAACCAACCGCCCCGGCTTCCGGGTTAAAACTGAAAAAGGGTTTGCAGGCATGGATGCCTGCAAACCCTTGAATTTTCTGGTAGGCGCGATCAGACTTGAACTGATGACTTCTACCGTGTCGGGGTAGCGCTCTACCACTGAGCTACGCGCCTTTACTGCATTAAAATTTTTGACAGAAACTATATCATCCGGCATGATCTGTCAAGGAGAAAAAAAAGCTGAAACTGTCGGGAAAATGCTTTCCATGAAAAGACGGGCAATCAAAATTATCGCCGTCATTATCCTTGCCTGCGCATTCGGCGCTGCTACCGGGGCCATTATCGGCCTGACGCGGGACCTGCCACAGATCCGCATGCTGGAAAACTATTCACCTTCGGCGGTTACCAGGATCTATTCGGCCGACAATGTGCTGCTTGCGGAGCTTTACCTCGAAAAACGGGACCCTGTTTCCATAAACGCGGTGCCCGATGTGCTGAAAACCGCCCTGCTGACCACCGAGGACCGCCAGTTCTACCGGCACAGCGGCATTGACCTCAAGGGCATCGCCCGGGCCGTCATCAGCAATATCCGCTCCGGCAGGTATGTGGAAGGGGGCAGCACCCTGACCCAGCAGTTGTCCAAAACGCTCTTTCTGAGCCCGGAAAAATCCCTTCAGAGAAAGCTCAAAGAGGCGTTTCTGGCATTCCAGCTTGAACGGCGCTACACCAAGGATGAAATCCTGGAGCTGTATCTCAACCAGATATATTTCGGATCCGGGGCCTATGGCGTGGAAATGGCCGCAAAGCGGTATTTCGGCAAACCGGCAACCGATCTGGGCCTCCCCGAATCGGCCCTGCTGGCGGCCATGCCCAGGGCGCCGTCACTGTTTTCCCCCCTGGTCAACCCCGAACTGGCTGTAAGCCGGCGCAACATTGTTCTCGCTCAGATGCGCGATACAGGCGCCATCACGGATAAGGCTTATGAAAATGCCGTAAAAACACCCTATAGCCCGCCACTGGCAGTGGGCGAACCCAGAAAAGCACCCTATTTTGTCGATTTTGTCATTCGGGAAATGGAAAAAGCCGTCGGTGCGTCACGTCTTTACAAGGCAGGGTTGACAATCCACACCACTCTTTCATACCGCTTGCAGGAAGCAGCGGAAAAAGCCCTTGACGAGGGGCTTGAAAGCCTGGCTGGCAGGATGTCGGCAAATGGCATACCCGATCCCGATCCCCAAGGGGCGATCGTGGCGATCGACGTAAAAACCGGCGGCATTCTTGCCATGGCCGGCGGGCGCAATTATCATGAAAGCCCTTTTAACCGGTCGGTTGACGCACGCCGACAGCCCGGGTCGGCTTTCAAGCCGATTGTTTATGCCTATGCCATCGAACAGGGCTTCAGCCAGGCGTCACTGCTGCTGGACGCCCCCGTGTCCTACAACGGGTGGCAGCCCCGGAATTTCTCGGATACCTACGAAGGGGATATCACCCTCAGGAAGTCCCTGGCGGACTCCAAAAACATCCCGTCGGTGCGGCTGCTCCAGCAGGTGGGGCCTTCCGCCGTGGTTGATTTTGCAAAAGCTTGCGGCATCTCGTCTCCCATGGCGCCCTACCCTTCTCTCGCCCTGGGCGCTTTCGAAGTGACACTGCTGGAGTTGACCTCCGCCTATACGGTTTTCCCCAACCGGGGCACCCATGCAAAGCCGCACGCCGCAACCCTGGTGTCGGCGCCGGACGGGCAGGTTGTCTGGAAGCACGCCGGAGAAAAGTCATTCGCCATGTCAAGGTCCGGCGCTGCCGTGACAACGGATCTGCTAAGGAGCGCCGTCACCGAGGGGACAGGCAGGGGAGCGCGCAATATTGGCCGGGTTGTCGCCGGAAAAACCGGCACCACCAATGCGTATCGGGATGCATGGTTTATTGGGTTTTCGCCCGATATCGCCGCAGGCGTCTGGGTCGGCCGCGATAAATTCGTATCCCTGGGGCCCCATGAAACCGGCAGCCGGGCCGCACTTCCCATATGGACACGCTTTATGACCCATGCGCTTGCCGATCGCCGGGTCACATTTTTCGATTTTCCAGACGATGTGTCGGAAATACGGATCGATCCGGCGACCGGAAAGCGTGTATACGGCAGCAGCGGGGTGGCCGCCCGCTTCCGGAAAGACCAGCTGCCGCAATAAAGTTCTTGCTTTCAAAAATATTTATGGTTAAAGAGGCCCTATGATCCGGAAGGCCACCATAGACGACATCAAGCAGATTCACCAACTGCTGAAATATTACGGTGAAAAGGGGGAGCTGCTTGCCAGGCCCCTGAGCCGGCTGTATGACCATGTCCGCGATTTCCTGGTTTACGAATCACCGGAAAAAACTGGCATAATGGGATGCTGCGCGCTGCAGTTCTGCTGGGAGGATTTGGCTGAAATACGGTCTATCGCCGTTCACCATGACCACCTGAGAAAAAAAATCGGAACCAGGCTGTTGGAAGCGGCCTTTGAAGAAGCACGCGAATACAAGATCAAGAAGCTTTTCACCCTTACCTACAAACCCTATTTTTTCAAGCAATTCGGCTTTATTGAAATCGACAAGTCCGAACTGCCCATCAAAATCTGGTCGGACTGCATCCACTGCATCAAGTTTCCGGATTGCGATGAAATCGCAATGCTCAAGGTGCTTGGCTGATCAGGAATAGATGAGGTTGCATTTCAGGGGCGGGTACTCCCAGACACCGGGCAGCGGCAGAATATACTGGTTTTTTACCGTCAACCAGAAAAGCTCCGGCTTCAGCTCCCTCAATTTTCCGTCCTCGGGCGGCCTTGCCGCAGACGTCTGCTCATATATCACCTTGAAAAGAAAAACCCCCCCGCCTTTGTTGTTCTTATCGAGCATGAAGTGGTTTTTCAATTCTTTCAGTGTCAGGTCGTGGCGCTCAGCGATCTCATCCATCTCGGACTTGCTGAGCTTCATAAGCACGCTCTTTGAAACCCCCTGCTCCGAATACCGGTAAAGGGACCGGGATTCGCTGCTCGATACGTACACCGTTGAAACAAAGGGCAGCCGCCTGAGGTACTGGGCCGCCACAGCCGCTGCGGTTCTGCGCCCACCGATCATTTCGGGCAGCCCATAAAACTCGAAGAACTTCTTCTGTATATCCTGGGCATATTTTTCCCCTTTTTCATAGACATCCTTGGAGATGTACCGGAGAAAGCGGGCCATGTCTTCGGCGGCTTCAGTGATGGGCCAGTCGATCCGGACATAAAAATGGGACAGGCAATAGCGGTTCTTGTTCCTGGGCTGGTTTTTGTCCCGCTGGATTAAAAGAGCATAGTCCACCGGAAGCAGTTCGGTCAGGAAATTGTAAAAATGAATATTTTCCAGGTATTTCTGGCTGCGATCATAATCAGGGCCCAGTGACAGGGTTTTGGAGCGCATCAGGTTGGTCTTTGTCGTCCGGTTGGAATCGAAAAACCGGATATATTTCTTGTGCTCTCTAGGAATGGTTTCTTCAACGAAAATAACCAGAAACCTGTTGTGAAAATCGTATTCCACCTTGGGAATGCGAGCCCGGGGTTTTAACTCTTTCCGCTCGATAAATGGGTAAGGGGTGTCCTTCTCCTTGAAATTTTCATAGGTGTCGATCAAAGCATGCGCCAAGATAAACTGGTCCAGATCATCCCGCAGCAACTCATAATATGAGCGCCGTTGGCGGTTTTCAAGGCTGAGTGCTTCCCGGGGGCGCCAGTACAATAAAGACCTCCTTTATTTCGGTGATCAGCGAATCCGCTTTATTGGTTGGATTGTTTCGGGCAATGCCTGAAAATATCGAATACTATCTTTTCATAACATTGTCAAATAATTATACTTCACTATATCAAATATGGATCGGCAAAAAAACCCTATTCAAGAATGACCGACCCGCCCAGGGCTTCCACGCCCGGCAGGGGCTTTCCTTCCAGAAGCCTCAAAAATGCGCCGCCGCCCGTCGATATATATGAAATCCGGTCCTTCTGCCCGCTGCTGTGAACCGCCACATCCGTGTCGCCGCCGCCGACGATGGACAGTGCATAGGAATCCGCCACGCTGTATACCATGGACAACGTGCCGCGGCTGAAGGCGTCCATTTCAAAAACGCCCATGGGGCCGTTCCAGACAATCGTCTTGGCATTGTAAAGCGCCTCGTCAAACAACAGGGATGAGGCCGGCCCGATATCCAGGGCCATCCAGTCGTCAGGGATCTCCTGGAAAGGAACGATCTTGGTTTCCGCCTTGGGGTCCAAATCCTGGGCAACGACGGCATCAACGGGCAGATAAAACTTGATGCCCTCTTCCAGGGCCCGCTGCCGGAGGCGGCCCGCGGCCTCGACGAGATCATCCTCCACCATGGACTTGCCGAGGCTGTAGCCCATGCTTTTCAAAAACGTATTGGCCATTGCCCCGCCGATAATGAACTTGTTGACCCTTGAAAGCATGTTTTCCAGGGCGCCGAACTTGCTGGACACTTTTGCGCCGCCGACAATGGCCACAAGCGGTCGCTTGGGCTTGTCCATGGCTTCCTGAAAATACGTGATCTCCTTGATCAGCAGAAAGCCGGCCCCTTTATCCTCCTTCAGGGCTGCAATGGCGCTTACCGAAGCATGCTCCCGGTGGCTGACCGCAAAGGCGTCGTTGATAAAAACATCGCACAGGGCGGCAAGGGCTGCGGCGAATTCAGGGTCATTTTTTTCCTCGCCCCCGTGAAACCGAAGGTTCTCCAAAAGCAGCACATCACCTTTTTTCATGGCTTCGATCTGTTTTTCCACCTCCGGGCCGATGCAGTCCGGGGCAAGGGTTACATCCTGCTGCAAAAGACGCCCAAGGCGTTTGGCGACGGGCTTGAGGCTCAGTTTTTCAACGACTTTTCCTTTCGGGCGCCCCATGTGAGACATGACAATAAGCTTTCCCCGGTGATCCAGAACGTATTTGAGCGTCGGCAGAACCTCGCGTATCCGGGTATCATCGGTTATATTCTGCTGATCATCAAGCGGGACATTGACGTCAACCCTCACCAGTACACGCTTGCCTTCCAGGTTCATCGACTTGATGGTTTTCATGGCTCCTCCATCGGTTATTTTTTAATGCGCCGGTTATGCAGCGCCTTTTTCCTCGACCACCGCGCCAGAAAAGACATTCTTCCCGACTCATATGCCCTGTCGACCTTCTCTCCCTCCACCACCACCTGGTTTTCCCCGGATATGGCCGCCCTGAGGCATGGCGTCTTCAGGTCACAGGCCATGCATTTTTCAGGCGAATGCCTGAGGCCGTCATCCGACACGGGAAATACCTGATCAAGATCGCCGAAGCATGACGGTTTTTCATCTTCCATGGGGTGCTCCTGCAGCAAAAATATAATGCCCTTATTCAATCTGCTCAAACTGCCGGCGCATGCGGGCAATGTGACCGTTGTCCGCAAAGGAATAATAGCGGCCGTTTCCCACGACCAGGTGTTCGTGGACCGTTATGCCCATGGTCATGCAGGCCATTACCAACCGCCGGGTAATATCCATATCGGCGCCGGAGGGCTCAGGATCGCCGGACGGGTGATTGTGGGCAAAAATAACTGCGGCCGCCCTGTGGTTGAGTGCCGCCCGCACCACTTCGCGGGGATAGACCGAACTTGCGGTCAACGTGCCTTCAAACAGCGTTTCAACGGCAAGGACACGGTTTTTCGCATCCAGAAAAAGCGCCTTGAAACACTCGCGGTCCCGGGCTGACATGGAATGATAGAGAAAGTCGAAAAGGGCCTCCGCGTTGTTCAGCGCCTCTGATTGAACAACCTTCTGCTGAAGGAATCTTTTCGACACCGCCGGGATCAGCTTGATGCCGAAAACATTCTTGGGGCCGACGCCCTGGACTTCGCAAAGCTCGTTTACAGGCGCTTCAAATACGCCCTGAAGGGTTTTAAATCGCTTGAGGAGCGCCTTTGCGGAATCCTTGCAGTCCTTCCGGGGGGTAAACAGGGTCAGCAGCAGCTCGATGACTTCATAATCATGAAACCCTTCCAGCCCGCCCGCAAGAAACCGGTCCCGCAAGCGCTGGCGATGGCCTTCGGATTTATGCCGGCTATCGGTATTCATGGCTATTCCTGGCGGGTTCCCCTTCAAAAGACGCCGTCCGGGGCCGGAACCGGAAGACGTCTATTCCACATCCTCGAGCTCGCTTTTCAGGTTACGGGTCATCAATTGGTAGACTGCGGCTCTTGGATCGAGATTGTCATACAACACGGCATGTACCGAATGGGCGATGGGCATGTCCACGCCCAGCTTTTTCGACAGGTTGTAAACCGACTTGGCCGTCTTGACGCCCTCGGCCACCATTCGCATTTCAGAAAGGATGTCGCCAAGGGTCTTTCCCTCACCGATCATTTTGCCCACGGTGTGGTTCCTTGAAAGCGTCCCCGTGCACGTCAGCATCAGGTCCCCCACGCCGGCGAGCCCCGCAAACGTATGGGGGTTGGCCCCCATGCGGATACCAAGGCGCCTGATCTCGGTCAGCCCGCGCGTGATGACCGCAGCCCGGCTGTTCAGTCCCAGCCCCAGGCCGTCCACGATGCCCGAGGCAATGGCGATGACGTTCTTGATCGCGCCGCCCAGTTCGACCCCGATCACGTCCGTATTGGTGTAAACCCGGAAATAAGAAGTGGCGAAAACCGCCTGAACGTCATTTGCAACATCAATGTCTACAGCAGCCGCCGTGACAACGGTCGGCATTCGCTGGGCGACCTCGATGGCGAAACTCGGCCCCGACAAAACGGCCAGCCTTTCCTTTTTCGGCAGCAGCTCCCCGAGGATGCCGGTCATGGTCCTGTGCGTCTTGTTCTCAATGCCTTTCGAGGCGCTCACAACAATTGCGTCATCGGGCAGATGAGCAGCCGCCATGCCTGCTACGCGCCGCATTTCGTGCGACGGCACCACCATCAGAACAAGGTCCTTTCCGCCGACGACTTCAGCTAAATCATCGGATGCATGCAGGCCTTTCTCGAGAATGATCTCGGGGAGAAACAGCCTGTTTTCCCTGTCCGAGGCAATGCTTTCAACGACCTCGGGCTCGTAGGCCCACAATTGGACCGCATATCCTTTTGCGGCAAGCAGGTCCGCCAATGCGGTTCCCCAGCTGCCGGCGCCCACCACACCGATTTTCGGATTGTGCGTATCAATCATTGCCATCTATTTCATTTTGTTTTTTCAAACCTGACGGCTTCGTAAAAAGACCAATATCTGCGTTGCGAGCAATTTTTGAAGAATCTCACGTACGCATAAGTACTATCAATTCTTCAAAAAATGCTCGCGCCTGGATTTTGAACGTTTTACAAAGCCGTCTGAAAACAACTTTTTACGAATGCATCAAACCGGCTCAACAAGGACGTCACCACCGCCATCAGGATCATCGGCTTCATCGTTGTCCCCGTTTTCGGGGTCTGCCAGCCTTGCAGCACTGACCAGCCTTTCGTCAGGCTCCATGTTGACGAGTTTGACGCCCTGGGTGTTCCTGCTGATCACGGAAATGTTGGCGATGGCCATACGAATGATCTTCCCGGAACTGGTCATGAGCATGATGTCGTCCTCGTCGCCGACCAGCAGGATGGTGACCACCTTTCCGTTGCGCTCACTGGTCTTGATCGAAATGACGCCCTTTCCGCCCCTTCGCTGCACCGGGTATTCATCTATGGCGGTGCGCTTGCCGTATCCGTTTTCCGTTGCCGTGAGCAGGGTTTCCCCATGCGTCATCACTTCCATCCCAACCAGCTGGTCGCCCCTGGCAAGGGTCATGCCTCTGACGCCCCGGGAAATGCGGCCGCTCGGCCGCACGTCGGTCTCATGAAACCGTATGGACTTTCCGAAAAGGGAGCAGAGAAAAACGTTCCGGGTCCCGTCGGAAAGGCGGGCAGCGATAAGTTCATCCCCTTCGTTGAGCCGTATGGCGAAGATGCCGCCGGCCCTCGGCCTTGAAAATGCCATGATATCCGTCTTTTTAACCAGGCCTTGCCGGGTGCACATCAGGATGTTGAGCCCGGGCGCAAATTCCGGGACGGCCAGGACCGTTGTAAGATGCTCGCCCGGAAGGAAATTAAGAAGATTCACAATGGCTTTTCCCCTGGACCAGCGCCCCCCCTGGGGGATGTCATAGACCTTGCACCAGTAAACCCGCCCCTGGTTGGTAAAAAACAGAAACGTGTGATGGGTGGACGCCACGAACAGGTGCTCGACGAAATCCTCCTCCTTGGTGCCCATGCCGGTCTTTCCCTTTCCCCCCCGATTCTGCTGCTGGTAAAGGGTAACCGGGTTTCGCTTGATATACCCGGACTTGGTGATAGTGACCACCATGTCTTCCTCGGCGATCATATCTTCAATGCTGATCTCCCGGGTATCGGCCACGATCCGGGTCCTGCGCGGGTCTCCGAAGGCTTCCTGGATTTCGGTCAGTTCATCTTTTATGATGTTCAGGACAAGCCGTTCGCTGGCGAGAATTTCATTGTACCGGGCAATCGCCTGCAGGATTTCGACATGCTCCTGTTTGATCTTGTTGCGCTCCAGACCCGTCAGGCGCTGCAGGCGCATATCCAGTATGGCCTGGGCCTGCAGGTCGCTCAGTGCAAACCGGTCCATCAGCGCCGCTTTCGCCTCCGCAGGGGATGCCGCGCCCCGGATGAGCGAAACAACCTCGTCGAGGTTGTCCAGGGCCACAGTGAGCCCTTCCAGGATATGCGCCCTGGCCTCGGCCTTGTCCAGCTCAAAACGGGTCCGGCGAATAATGACTTCCTTGCGGTGAAGGATGAAATACTCGAGAATTTCCTTTAAGTTCAACAGTTCGGGGCGGCGGTTGACCACGGCAAGAAAAATAATGCCGAAATTATGCTCCAGCTGCGTGTGCTTGTAAAGCTTGTTTAAGACCACCTCCGCCATCTGGTCTTTCTTCAATGCAATCGCCACCCGGATGCCGTCCTTGTCCGACTCGTCACGGACATAGCGGATGCCTTCGATCAGCTTGTGTTTGACCATGTTCGCGATTTTCTCGATAAGGGACGCCTTGTTGACCTGGTAAGGCAACTCCTTGATCACGATGGTCTCCGTCTGGGCGCTTTTGTCTTTTTCGATGTCGACCAGGGCACGGATGCGCAGCTTGCCCCGCCCGGTTTCATAGGCACTGCGTATGCCCTCGGTACCATAAAGAATGCCGCCGGTGGGAAAATCCGGACCGGACATGTGCGCCATCAGTTCGGTGATGGAAAGGGAGGCGTCATCAATCAGCGCCTTGATGGCGCTGCACAGTTCGTTTAAATTGTGAGGGGGGATGTTGGTCGTCATGCCCACGGCAATACCCGAGGACCCGTTCAGCAGGAGGGAAGGGATCCGTGCCGGCAGAACAACGGGTTCCTGCAGGGTCTCGTCATAATTCAACTGCCACCCGACGGTTTCCTTGTCAATGTCCTCGAGCATCTGGTGGGCCAATCGTGACATCCGGATTTCGGTATACCGCATGGCGGCCGGGGGGTCGCCGTCCACGGACCCGAAGTTGCCCTGTCCGTCCACAAACGGGTAGCGCAGGCTGAAGTCCTGCGCCATGCGGACAATGGCGTCATACACGGCAGAATCCCCGTGGGGATGGTACTTACCGATGACATCACCGACGATGCGGGCGGATTTCTTGTACGGCTTGTTCCAGTCGTTTTTGAGGTCCCGCATGGCGAACAGAATCCGGCGATGGACGGGTTTCATTCCATCACGCACATCCGGCAAGGCCCTGCCGATGATGACGCTCATGGCGTAATCAAGATAGGATTGGCGCATCTCGCGCTCAATGCTTATTTCGGATATCTGCTGCTCGATGTCACCCATTTTTGCTCCCGGTGATAATAAAGGCTTCTGCGCAATACCCCTGCCCCGCCACCGCAAGCGAATGCGGGGCAGGAGGGCGCTTCTTCAACGCGTTTCCGGGCCGTGCCGGTGGGCAGGGCTTTCTTACGGTTACTTCCGGCTCAGGTCGATGAACCCCAAGGCGGTCAAAATCAGGACAAACAGGTAAACATACACGGCCGTCCAGCTTTCGGCAAAATGCCAGACAAAACCTGAACCGACAATGACGGGAACGCCCATGGCAACAAGGATGCCCAATGATCTTGCAATCGCGGTGGCAGACATGATTACTCCTTCATATAATTAATGATTCAATGATATTTCAATGATACGCAGATGCGTTGTTGTCAAAAAGCAATGTTCCGACAGCGGCCCTGGAGGGGACGCCTACACGGATTCGATCATCATCGCCATTCCCATGCCGCCGCCGATGCACATGGAGATGAGTCCGCTTGCCGCGCCGGTCTTTTTCATCTGGTAGGCGGCGCTCACGGCCTGGCGGGCGCCCGTGCAGCCGATGGGATGCCCCAGGCTGATGCCGCTGCCCATCTGGTTGGGCTTTTCCGTCGGAATGCCCAGGTCCCTGATACAGGCGAGCGCCTGGGCGGCAAACGCCTCGTTCAGCTCGATCACGTCGATATCGCCCATGGCGCGGCCGGTTTTTTTCAGCACCTTCCGGATAGCCGGAATGGGCCCCAGGCCCATGTACGCGGGATCAAGCCCGCCAGAGGCAAAAGCGCTGATTTTTGCAAGGGGGGTCAGCCCCAGTTCTTTGGCCTTTTTTCCGCTCATGAGCACGACAGCCGCTGCCCCGTCATTGATACCCGAGGCATTTCCGGCGGTAACCGTCCCGTCCTTCTTGAAAACCGGCTTGAGCCGGGCCATTTTCTCCATATCGGTTTCCATGGGACGCTCGTCCGTATCCACCACGATATCCCCCTTGCGGGTCTTGATGGTCACGGGCACGATTTCCCCGGCGAAAGTACCGTTCTGGATCGCCGCCATGGCGCGGTTGTGGCTGAGTACGGACAGTTCATCCTGGTCCTGCCTCGAAATGCCATATTTTTCAACGATGTTCTCGGCGGTGACGCCCATGTGGTATCCGTAAAAAATCTCGTAAAGCCCGTCATAGACCATGAGGTCCAGCACTTCACCTTTTCCCGTGACCTCCATGCGGTGCCCCCACCGGGCTTTGGGAAGGGCCATGGGCGCATTGCTCATGCTTTCCTGACCGCCGGCAATGATGACCTGTGCATCTCCCGTCATGATCGATGCCGCACCCAGGGCGATCGCCTTGAGTCCGGAAGCGCAGACCTTGTTGATCGTAAACGCCGGCGTTTCCTTGCAGATGCCGGCCTGTATCATGGCCTGGCGGGCGGGGTTCTGCCCTTGGCCGGCGATCAGCACGTTGCCCATGATGACTTCATCGATGGCCACCGGGATGGCGCTTTCATCCCAGGTACCCGCATTTTTCTCCAGTTCCGTGAGCGCTTCGTCTCTCAGACGGTCCGGGGCTTCGTCTTTCGCCCCCTCGCCGGTTACCGGCCGGAGGCCGGCCCTGGCGACCGCCTCCCGGATCACTGTTTTTCCAAGATCCACCACCCCGACGTCCTTTAAAGACCCGCCAAAAGCGCCTACCGCTGTTCTGGCCCCACTGACAATGACGACATCCTGCATTTTCGTTCCTCCTTGCCTTTTAGTAACTGCCCGGACCGATACCCGAAAGAGCGTTCAGGCCGATCCAAATATAGGGGAACCCGACCGGGTTCCAAATGTTTTGCCTTGATTTTAATCAAATCCCTGCTATCTTGATAAATTTATAATATTTAGCAAAATCCGCCTTTAAAAACAAGTTTAAATAACAGCAGGCACGCTGAAAAACACCATGTGCATCATTGCCATCGCATACCGGGTGCATCCGGGATATCCCCTGGTTGTCGCCGCCAACCGGGACGAATTTTACGATCGCCCGACCGCACCGCTCCATTACTGGGAAGACCAACCGGAGATCCTTGCCGGCAGGGATTTACAAAACCACGGCACGTGGATAGGGGTTAACAAAAGGGGGAAAATCGCGGTCGTCACCAACTACAGGGAACCGGGCGCAAAGCCCGGCAGCGGTATATCAAGGGGCTTTCTGGTCCGGGATTACCTTGCCCGGGAGACGCCGCCCGCCGACTACCTTGAATCTGTTGCAGCGCGCAAAGACGATTACGGCGGGTTTAATCTC
>SL_3KL_010_SEDDRAFT_10004851_pt1 | contig 12121 bp, 10 predicted proteins | sample SodLakKL_010_SED_2_FD_10381 | JGI IMG/M metagenome (IMG submission 10381)
TCACTGAATGATTTCGGTTTTGCTCTGGTGGCCGGATTTGTCTTCGCCACCAATAATATTTCTTTTCAAAGGGGCATCCATCAGGGAAGGAGTGCATGATCATCAATAGACTACGGAGAAAACATGGGATCGTTTTAATGGCAGTAATCTTTTTGATCATCATCGGAGGGGTACTGTGGTGGCAGTTTCAGTCACCGGTTTCATCGGGACTGTATCTTGAGCGGGAAAGCGCTTTTCATTTTATTGAAAGAGAAAGTGATTTCCATTTGGATTTTACTGTTCCTGTTGTCTGGGTGCGCTCGTCCCCTTTTGACAATCATACTGAGGTTGAGAATGTGTCTTTGATTGATGATGAAGGAAATGAGGTTTTTAAGGTTGAGGGGTCCTATTATTTCCGTCCCGGAGCTGAGGAGGATCGACGATTCAACCGGGTCGTAAGGGGCCGGATGGAACTTCCCTTAAATGTTCTTCGTACAGTGGAGGAGTGGGGGATTATGAACGAGCCTCTGGGTGAGCTGAAAGAGGAATACCGCTTCGAGGCCCTCCATCTCACCTATAAGGGTGAAAAGCTGGAGTTCTCCCTGGAGGACCGCTATAAAGTAAAGGTCATTGAAACGCAAGCATCTCCCGGCGCTGATGCAGGAGAGATGCTGGGGTTTAGCCCCAAATATGATGAGGATGATGTCCTGATTGGTTTTATCTATGAGCTGGAGAGGGTCAGAGACCACGAGCTTACAAAGGTCCATTACTGGCTTCCCGGCATGGATGAAGATTATTTTGATTTGCTTCGGATTGAGGGCAATCAAAGGATGGACAAGTACCAGAATGATTTTGAAGGCTTTGAGGGAGACATCCTGAACATGCCCTATAGAATTGATGCTTCCAGAATTTTGGTATACTTCCCAATTACAGAGGAAATTAAGGAGAAGGCGGACAAAAGTATCCTGAAGATTATGCCCTGTTTTGAAATGAAAAAACCCGATGGGGAAGCCTATTTCATCGGTGGAGGAGGTCAGTGGGGACCCTTCCCAAGGAATACCCCATGGCATGAGAAGCTGATAGAGGGAAATCCTGAATAGCATACAGAAGAAGCACCCGATCACTTGAGTCCGGGTGTTTTTTTGTTAGTCACTTCGATGACACCGGAGGGGAAAACAGGCTGTCCATGGCATCATCAGGGGATGAGACAGTCAGGGGTCAATTTTCAAAAAAATGGAAGAAATGATTTCCTGTAATTCCAATATATAGATATTGACAACTCTCAGACAATCACCTACAATGGAGATTGGTGCGCCTAATAAACCCATTGAAGCCAATCATGGTGTAGGATGCAAATATGACTTGGGAGGGAATTGTAATGAAAAGAAACACCGAGGTGATTCACGCACAACAAATACTGGACCCGGTCACCGGATCCCACGTAAGTCCTTTGTATCAAACGTCAACTTATATACTTCCGAACTTTGATGAGGCCGTCAGGCTGAATCAGAATATCGACCAGGGCTTTGTCTATAGTCGATTCGGAAACCCTACAGTAGACGAATTTGAAAAGAAGGTTGCTCATCTTGAAAAAGCGGAGGCGGCCCTTGGAGCAGGGTCAGGACTTGGAGCCATCTCCACCGCAGTGATGTCTCTTGTAAAGGCGGGAGACCATATCATCTTCGGAGATGTGATTTATGGCTGCAGCTTTGCATTGTTTACGAAAATTTTGCCGGATTTCGGAGTGGACTATACCATCGTGGACACCACAGATGCAGAAGCGGTACGAAAGGCCATAAAGCCCAACACCGCTGTGATCTATGTGGAGACCCCGGCCAATCCGGTGTTGAAAATTACTGATATCGAAGCCATTGCAAAGGTAAAGGAGGATCATCCGAAAATCCGCCTTGTGGTGGACAGCACCTTTGCATCCCCCTATCTGCAGAACCCATTGGTTCACGGAGCGGATCTGGTGGTCCACAGTGCCACAAAGTACTTAAACGGCCACGGGACGGTAACAGCCGGAGTCATTGCCGGGAGCAAGACGCTGATCGACCGATGCAGAATGCCCTTTATGCAGTGCTTCGGCGCGGTCCTCGATCCCTTTGCCGCATGGACGATCATGCAGGGGATGAAGACTTTAGGAGTTCGTATGGAACGGCACTGCGAGAATGCAATGAAGGTTGCAAAGTATCTAAACAACCATCCTATGGTGGAGAAGGTCTACTATCCCGGACTGGAAAGCCATCCCGGCCACGAAACCGCGAAAAAGCAGATGCGGGGCTTCGGCGGCATGATGAGCTTTAATATTAAGGGCGGGGTGGATTCCGCCAAAACCGTATTGAACAACGTGCAGATTTTCAGCCTGGCCACAAGCCTTGGCAATGTGGATTCCCTGATTCAACACTCCCCATCCATGAGTCATTTCGATATGACCAGGGAGGAGCGGGAAGCGGTGGAGATTTACGACGGACAGGTGCGTTTATCTGTAGGGATCGAGGATGTGGAGGATCTGATTGAGGATCTTGAGCAGGCTCTGGCGAAAGTAAAAGCAAAAGTAATGATGGACCCGGAACTGCAGTTTGTAAGAGCATAAGAAACAGACAGGAGTCATAAATTTCAGGCTGTCTGTCTGACAATCGAGAGACTGCAGTCCAAGGGCGGATCGCCCCAAAGGAGTGCTAACCCTGGGAGGTTAGCACTCTTTTTAATTGGGTATATAGACGATAAGGGAAAATGAGAAATAAGGGATAGAGGGAAATAAGGGTTTTTTGTGTGCAATTTCAAGGGGGAATGACGATGTATGAGAAAATTAATACGAAAACAGACCAGGAAAAAAAACGGAAGCTCCATCGACGGAAACGAAGCAGGAAAGTTCTTCTGGTGTCCCTGGTGGTGTTATTTTCTGTTTTGCTGGCTTCAGGGATCATTGTCAGTGGAATGGCTATAGGGTTTTATGAATCATCAGTGGCAGAGGTCATTGAAGTTGAGACTGCAAATATCTACCGTCTTCTGGGAGAGAACTCCTATATTCTGGACCGTGAGGGAGAAATCCTTGAGCGGATTGAAGGCGAGGAACAGCGGATTATCGTGGGAATCGATGAAATCCCCGAGGCAGTACAGCATGCATTTATTGCAATTGAAGATGAACGTTTTTATTTTCATAATGGCCTGGATTATCAAAGAATTGTCGGGGCAGCCTGGAACAACTTCAGAACCGGGGGAATGCAGGGAGGAAGCACCATTACCCAGCAGCTGGCGAAAAATCTCTTTCTTACCGGCGAACAGACCCTGGAGAGGAAAATTCAGGATGCCTATCTGGCCATGAAGCTTGAAGAAAACATGTCAAAAGATGAGATTCTGGAAGCGTATTTAAACACTATCAATCTCGGTGGACAGTTTCATGGAGTGGAGGCCGCATCCCGGGGATACTTTTCCAAATCCGTCTCGGAGCTGGATTATATCGAAGGTGCGATTTTAGCAGGGATTACCAGGAACCCCTCCCGGTATTCACCTGTCCGTTATCTTCCCAAAGAAACGGAGGATCACGACGGAATTTTATTGGATGATCAGGGAGAGCTGGACATCTATTTCAATGAGAGCAGTGTGTACCGTTACAAGCTTGTGATTAGCCGGATGCATGAAACCGGTTATATTTCCGATGCGCAGTATCACAGGGCCATGAGGGTGGGAGATGAACTCTATACCCGAATCGAGCCTGCCCGCTTCGAAACATCCGGTCTGTCCTCCCACTTTGGTGACCTTGTGGAACAGGAAGTCTTCGACGCCTTATTACGGGAAGGATACAGTGAAAGTGAAATCCGGCAGCGATTAGCCTATGGAGGATTACGAATTTACACCACCCTGGATCGCGATGTCCAGGAAATTCTGGAAGAGGAATTTCTCAATCATGACAACTTTCCCGCCTCGATGATCGATGATGAGGGAGAGTTTATTCGGGATGAACATGGGAATATTCAGCCTCAAGGGGCGATGGTTATCAGCGACCCTTCAACAGGGGAGATTCTCGGATTGATCGGCGGACGGGAAACCACGGGAAGAAAAATTTTCAGCCGTGCCACAGGGCTCGGGCGACAGACGGGATCCAGCATGAAACCCCTTGCAGCCTACATTCCCGCCCTGGATAATGAGCATACCGTGGCCAGTGTCATCGATGATATTCCGGTGTATTTCGATTTCCGTGACCCGGAACGACTTCGCCCCCAAAATGTTGGGAATACCGGTTATCTGGGAATTGTGAATCTTCGGGAAGGAATCCGGATCTCCAGCAACGTCACCGCAACCAGACTTCTCGACGAGCTTGCACCAACACAAGGAGGCTCCATTGCAGTGATGCAGGAGTATTTGAATGAGTTCGGAATCGAACTTCATACCTATGATTATTCCAGTGTTCTGGGCTCGGGAAGCACGTCTCCCTATGCCATGAACCGTGCTTTTAATGTGATTGCCAATGAAGGAGTTTATCGGGACCTTGTCACCTTTACCCATATTGAGGACGCCAGTGGAAATTTAATACTGGAAAACAGCACTGAGGAACGACAAGTGATTGATCCTGAAGTGGCATATTTAATGACGGACCTGTTAAGATTTGCCGTCACCCCTGAAAACGAGGGATACGGTTGGCAGGCGGCCATTCGGGAGGGGAACCGGGGAATTCCCGTTGCGGGAAAAACCGGAACCTCCCAGGGGCAGAGTGATGCATGGTTTGTGGGGTATACCCCCTATCTTTCCGGAGCAACCTGGATCGGCTATGATATGAATGAAAGCCTCGGACATAGCTCTGTGATCTCTGCAGAGCTGTGGTCCGCAGTGATGTCCCGGATCCATGATCTGAAGGAATATGACGATCGGGACTTTGAACGGCCGGACAACATCATCGAAGTGGAGGTCTGCAGAGTTTCAGGGAAGCTTCCAACGGAATTGTGTCACCGTGACCCCAGAGGATCCCAGGTTTATACCGAGATTTTTATTGAAGGTACGGAACCCACCGAAGAATGCGATGGACATCAAGTTGTTCGACAACAAGGATGGAGCCGGGTATATATTGTACCGCCTGAGCCCTATGATCCATCAGAGCATGATGATATTTTACCGAGAGACTGGGAGTACAGACTGCCCCTCCATTATTACGGAATCGACCGAAGCATTTTGGAAACCCAGGATGTGGGAAGTGTCTATGTGCGCCATGTGGCGGTGGATGAAGACATGAATGTGATTGCCACCTTGAGGGATACGGAATCCGTTCTTGAAAATGCTACAGTGAGAACCTCATACTCAACAGAACCGGCGAGCTTTGAAGGCTACGAGCTGCTGGGAATCGCTGAGGAGGGTGCACCACGGCAGGGAACCGTGCAAAAGGGAAATCAGACGGTGACCTATGTGTACCGTGCAGTTCCTGAACCTGAACCCGAGCCTGAGCCAGAACCTGAACCGGAGCCCGAACCCGAACCTGAACCTGAGCCTGAACCGGAACCGGATCCCGAGCCATAAAAAAAGGAGATGATCCAATGAAAATTATCAAAGTGTACCGGGAGCATATGCCGGCCCTGCGTTTAATCGGAAAACGCTATACCGATGCCGACCGGAAGGACGAAGGGGGCTATGCCCACAAGTGGAAGGAATGGTTTGATAACAACACGGCAAATCAATTTGTCGGGATGAAATCCCTGCCGGGCTACGAAGAGGTGATGATCGGCTGCATGCGCTGCGACGAAGACTTCGAGTACTGGATCGGGATGTTCTTTCCGCCGGAAACCGAGGTGCCCGAGGGAATGGAGTATGCGGATATACCCAAAGGGGATCTTGGAACCTGCTGGATTTACGGAAAAGAAAGCACCGGTGAACTCTATGGACCGGAGGTTCACAGCCAGTGCATCAGGCTCTTAAAGGAAGAAGGAATGGCTCCGACGGAGAAGGGCTGGTGTTTCGAGCGGTACCATAGTACCCGGTTTACGGAATGTGATAAGAAGGGAAACGTGATTTTAGATTACTGTGTCTATCTGGATGAATAAGTCATCTGACAGGGACCATCTGAGTGAAATGACAGCATAATGAGAAAAGGAGCTGAATGGAAGATGAAATTTGTAACAGTGATTCATCAAAGAGAGGAACTGCCGGGAGTTTTGAATCCTGATGAGACGGGAGTATATCTCTTAAGGGAGATTCTTGGAGACAAAGCACCGCAAAGTTTGCTGGAGTATATCCAAAGGGAGGATGAAAATTCTATCGGAGAGATCCGCCGTTTCATTGTTGACCCTGAAAACATTCCCGTGCCAATGGATCAGGTGAAGCTCATCGCTCCAATCCCGAAGCCCCTTCGAAACATTATTTGTCTTGGCATGAACTACAGGGATCATGTGGAGGAGCTGAAGGACGCCAAGGGAAAACCCCGGCCGATCCCCAAGGTGCCCGTTTATTTCGGAAAGATGGCATTGGAAATTGTCGGACCGGGAGATATGGTGGAGCTTCATGAGGGCATCACCAGGGAAGTGGATTACGAGGTGGAATTAGTGGCAATCATCGGTAAAGGGGGACGCAATATTCCCCGGGAAAAGGCCTATGAACACATCTTCGGCTACAGCATCATGAACGATGTCACCGCCCGGGATCTTCAAAGCCTCCATCAGCAGTTTGTAAGAGGAAAGAGCCTCGATACCTTTACGACGATGGGTCCTGCAATTCTTTATCGGGATGCGGTGAAAGTTCCCGTGGAGCTGGATCTCTCCTGTGAAGTGAACGGAGAGGTTCGACAAAGCTCCAATACAAGGAATTTCATTTTCGATCTTTCCTATGTGATCAGTGATTTTTCTCAGGGGATCACCCTTAAAGCGGGGGACATCATCGCCACAGGAACTCCCGGAGGAGTTGGAAAAGGCTTTAATCCGCCGAAGTACTTAAAGCGTGGAGATCAAATCGAGTTAACGATTGAGAAGATCGGAACATTGAAGAATCAGGTGGGATAGTGAGAAGTTGAAAAACGGGAAGAGGAGTGAAAACCGATGAAAATCAAAAAAGTTTATCGTGAGGAGATGCCGGCGCTTCGATTAATCGGTATTCCCTACTCCGAGGATGAAATCAGAGAAAAGGGAGGATTCCCATGGCTCTGGGATGAATGGATTAAAAAGAAGCTCTTCGGGAAGTTTCAAGGCATGAAGCCATTAGAGGGCTTCGAGAAGGCCATGATCGGCGGTCGGTGTCATGAAGGGAAGTTCACCTATTGGATCGGGATGTTTTTTCCTTTAGAGACCGACGCTCCTGAAGGCTTTCAACAGATTGATCTTCCAAAGGGTGATCTTGGAACCTGCTGGGTATACGGAGAGGATACCTTTGAAGCCCCGGACCTTCACGGAGAGGATGTTCACCGGCAGTGCATGGAGAAGCTGAGGGATAAAGGGATGAAGCCACTGGAGGACTACTGGATTTTCGAGAGATATCATACACCACGGTTTACTGAACCCGATGAGAAGGGGAACGTGATTATGGATTATTGTATGTATGTTGAGAGAGAGTAAGGGGATCGAAAGTCTTAAACGATAAAGAGGAAGGCTCTTCCGCTGAAACAGCAGGAAGGGTCTTTTTTCAGAAACATTTGACAGTTCATCAATAGAATCGTAGGATAGAATTATCGTAGTGGAGTCATCGATTTGTGTATAAGACATGTAAAAGGAGAGGACCGCCATGAGTATGACTGACAAAACGAAAGGATTTCTCTTTGTCACCTTGGCCGGGTTATTATGGGGCACAGGGTTTTTGTACATACAGTTTGTTCTGGACGGCGGGCTTTCCCCTCAGGAAATCGTGTCATGGAAGCTTCTGATCGGTTTTATTTTTATGTTTGCCTACACCCGGAAAAACGACCCCGGTGCATTGAAAATCGACAGAAAAGGACTCTTTCTTGTACTCATACTGGGAGTGGTCTGTTTCAGTGTGTATAATCTTTTAATGAATCTTACGATGGAAAAGACCACGATCGCAACCACGGTTGCTCTTTTGTATACGGCACCCTTTTATGTGCTGATCATCTCCAGGCTTCTTTTCCGGGAGCCTTTTACCCGGATAAAAGTAATCTCCACAATCGTTGCAGTGAGTGGAGTGACTTTGACAGTGACCGGAGGACAATTGGACGAGCTGGCCTATGATTCGATCGGGATTGTCTATGGTCTTGCCATGGGGCTGGTTTTTGCCATCACGAATCTCTTCAGCAGGCACCTGCTGGTTCGCTACAAGCAGCTGACGATTCTGACCTATTCCTTCGGCTTCGGATTTCTCTTTTCTCTGACCTTTTCCGATCTCACCGCTGCTTTCCGATTAAGCTTCGATCCTTTGTTATGGCTGAATCTGATTCTCATGGGCCTTGTGCCCACAGCCCTTGCCTATGGATTTTTCACCACCGGCCTCTCCTATAAGATCGAATCCTCCAAGGCGGCGATTATCACCACCATTGAAGTGCCTGTATCGGTACTGGGGTCTTATCTCATTTTCTCCGAGGAGCTCAACGTTCTGAAGCTTCTAGGAATTGCGATGGTGCTGTTTTCTGTGTATCTGCTGAATCGTGAGAGACAACGGCGATTACCTCCAAACCGCCTTCAGGATGGTTCATGATCAGTCCCGGGACGGTGCTTGAAATCAGGGGATAGGGGTATAATGAAAGAAAAAACTGAAGGAGGATGTAAGGTGAGTTTAAAACTGAGCGGAGCAGTGAAATTTATCGAAGAGTTGAAGCATTATGAGGTAGAAGAAGGGGTTCAGCTGTATACCCGGATCGTCACGGGAAAAAGGGGCAGTCGATCTGAAAAGAAAGAAAAAACCGCACTCTATATTCATGGAGGAGGATCCGGTGGAAATCACACAATGCTTCTTCGACCCGGTAAATGGTTGATCGAGCAGAATCTTTTCGGCAGAGTGATCCTTCCCGATCGCCGGGGAGAGGGACTCAGTACACCTTTAACGAAAAAGCTGACACTAAGGGATCATGCATCGGACATGAAAGGTTTACTCGATGTATTGAAGATCAATGAAAAAATTACCGTCATCGGAATTTCCTATGGAGGCCCCATTGCTTTGGAGCTTGCGGGCATGGATAGCCGCATCGATGAGGTGATTCTCATGGCCTCTTCCCCCTCCTTAAAAGAGGTAAAGGGGATTCAGGGATTTCTGTATCGACATGGATTGCTGGAAAAAATCACAAAGAGCTTCTATAAGAAAAATCTCGGAAAGCTCCCCATGGAATATCCTGATTTTGAAGGGGTTTATGATCTGGGAAGCAGCAGAGCCCTGACCAAATATTTTGTGGATGCCATGAAAAAAACCGATCCTGACCAGATGGAGAGCCTGATGTTTCAAAACGCCTCCACTCTGGATCAGAAAAACAGCGGGGTCTCAGAGGATCTCACATTGAATCTTCCTATCTATCAGGTGATCGGTACAAAGGACGAGATCTGGGAGACGGATCTGAAGGAGTACAAACACCGTTTTCCCAAGATCAAAACCTGTCACGTGGAGGGAGAAAAACATAAGGGAGTCATCCTCAATGCAGCGCCCTTTTATCAGGGACTACAAACCATCTATGAAAATACTTTGACAAAAAGAGAAAATAGTTGTTAATCACCTGACATACGAGGTATATATAAATGATTGGACAAATTGATGAATTAAATGAATCACCTGGTGGACAACTTCAACGGACACGAGGATTTCATTGCCAAAGATGGACGCTTCCGGCGATGAATAGTGAGTAGCGTAACCGGCCGAACAGGCCGGTTTTTTTGTGGGCTTTGACCGTCTTTAAGTGAAATATGGATCAAAAGGAGGAAAAAAATCATGAAATCTTACCACCCATTTACTGTAGGAAAGTTTAAATGCTATGCAGTCAGTGACGGAACCAATACGTATCATAATCCTGCGGCGCTCTGTTTCCAATGGCAGACAAGGAACAGCTCCATCACGCCCTTCAACGGTATCAGCTGAACCCTGAGGAATGGAAGGAGTTTAAGAACACCTACACCCCTCTTCTGATTGATACCGGAGAAGATTTGATTCTGGTGGATACAGGATGCGGGGAAGGTTTATCGGAGGATGGAGGGATGCTGGTTCAAAATCTGGAGGAGATTGACATCTTCCCTGAGGCCATTGATCATGTGATTTTGACCCATGGCCATCCGGACCATCTGGGAGGAAATACAAAACCCGATGGACAATCGGTTTTCTCCAATGCCCGCTATCATATGTTTGAGGATGAATGGAATTTCTGGTGTACTGATCAAGGGAAGTGCGAGATGGAAAAAAGGGGTTTTCATCCAGAATTTCAAAAGGCGGTCCTGGAAATTGCAAAGATGAATTTGCTGCCTATCAAGGGGCAGATTGAGCTGATTGACGGCGATAAGGAGATTCTCCCGGGCATTCATCTGATAAAATCAGTGGGACATACTCCGGGTCATATGATCCTCCGCATTGAATCCGAGGGTGAGAGTTTATACTCCTTCTCCGATCTTTTCATCCATCCTATCCATATGGAACATCCCGAATGGTGTACGGCCGTGGACATTGACCATGAACTGATGAAAAAGACCCGAAGGGATCTTTTGCAGCGGGCAGAGAAGGAAAATTCCTTGACCCACGGTTTCCACCTGCCCTTTCCCGGACTGGGAACCATTAAAGAAAAGAATGAGGCTTGGCACTGGGTGCCGACGACGTAGCCCTGAAGAATAACCATCACATGAAAAAGGAGGTGAAAAATATGGCTGATGAAAAACGGATTGCATTGATGCATGATTTTGTAAAGTCTCTGGAAGATGAAGACAGAGAAAAGTTCATGTCCATCGTGACTGATGATTTCTGTTGGAATACCCCCTTCGGACGATTCTGTGGTCGGGATGAACTGAATCGGTATCTGGACTGGTTCCACAGCACCACGAAAAATCTGAAGTTTCAGGATGTTGGGGTGCAAGCAATGGTTCAGGGAGACCGGGGGATCTACGAGCATGAAATCTCCGGGAACATGCAAGGGGAAAATGCAAAATTCCTATCCATGTGTTCCTATAAATTTAAGGATGACAAGATTCATGAGATCAATACGGTGTACGATCCGATTAAGCATTGCGGAGCAGGCCTCAAATAAATGGCTGCCGAAGAAAGTGGTCAATACACTGGTGAAGCAGCTTCACAAAGGACTGGATTAGTTTCGCTTAGATTCTAATGAAATTCAGGGCTGCAGGGTACCGTAAACCCGCCTTTTGAAGAACGCTCTTTTCGGGGGGGGAAGGAGCGTTCTTTCCACGTTTGCGTATAAAAAGGAGAGCCCGCGGCCTCAGTGCAGGAAAGAGAAAGCCTAAAGCTTTCCCGCAATGGCGAAAAGATCACTGACCACCGCACTGGCTGTAGGCCGTGATCCCGCACCGGCACCTTGAAACAGCAGCTCTCCGGCATTGTCGCAGTGAAGATAGACCGCATTCATAGCGCCTTCCACATGGGCCAGGGGATGATGACGGTCAATTTCTCCCGGAGAGACCGAGGCGATGATTTTTCCATCCGCTTTTTCCCACCGGGCCAGGAACTTAATCACCTTGCCCCTGCTTCTTGCATCCTCAATCTGCTCCGGTGTCACTTCAGTGATTCCCTGACGGGGGATGGAGTCGAGATCCGGCCACTCACCGAAGGCCAAGCGGGAGAGGATTGCGATTTTATACTGGGCATCGCTGCCATTCACGTCGGAAGCGGGATCCGGCTCTGCAAATCCAAGCTCCTGGGCTTTTTTCAGTGCGTCATGATAGCTGCTTTTCTCATTGGTCATTTTACTGAGGATATAGTTGGTGGTTCCATTGATAATTCCCGAGATCCTGGTGATCTCATTGGCTACAAGGGAGTCGTTGATGGAGCGGAGAATCGGTATCGTTCCCGCAACCGCCGCTTCATAGAAAAACGCAACATGGTTTTCCTTCGAAGCCTTTTCCAGGGATCCTCCGGATTTGGCAATGGCAAGCTTGTTGGCGCTGACCACATGTTTTTTCCGCTCCATGGCCCTTAGCATATAGTCTGTTGCAGGATTCTCTCCTCCGATGGCCTCCACCACCACCTGAATGCTGTCATCCTCTAAAATCTCCTGATAATCCGTTGTCAGAAGGGA
>SL_3KL_010_SEDDRAFT_10004852_pt1 | contig 12121 bp, 15 predicted proteins | sample SodLakKL_010_SED_2_FD_10381 | JGI IMG/M metagenome (IMG submission 10381)
TAAACAGAGCCCGCTTCTTGCGGGCTCTGACATTTTAATCGTAAAACTTATTGTCTAATATATGCAAAGCAGGGTACAATTAGTGTATAATTTTGCTTAAGATAATCACAGGAGGCTGCAACTGGCAAATGAGAAACGATGAACTGCTACATGCCATAGATATTATTGAAACCCGTCCCGGCCAGAAGCAATCATTAGAAAAACCTACAGAGAGTAAAGGTATTGCTTACCATTCTGGCAAAGTTTCAGACGGATTTCTCTTTGTTTGTATCAAGGGCTATAAAACAGATGGGCACCTGTATATTGACCAGGCAGCTCAAAAAGGTGCTGCTGCTGCAGTTGTTGAAGATTTTCAGGAAAATGTTCCTATCACCCAGTATAAAGTAGCAGACAGCAGGCAGGCCCTCGCCGCCCTGGCTGACAAATACTACAATCACCCTTCAAAAAAAATCAACCTGACCGGTGTTACCGCTACCAATGGTAAAACTACCACTGCCTATATGATAAACTCAATCCTGGAGGAACATGGTTTGAACACCGGGCTGGTTGGAACGGTTATTGTCAAGGCAGGAAACAAAGTTGAACCTGCGGATCTGACTACTCCGGAATCTCTTGACCTGCACCGCTTTTTCTCACGTATGGTGGAAGAAAAGGTCACTCATGCCGTGATGGAAGTTTCATCTTCCGGCCTGGAATTAAAAAGGGTGGGCAGTGTTGACTTTAACACTGTTGTTGTTAACAATATCAGCCGTGAACATATCGACCTGCACGGTTCCTATGAAGACTATTATAACGCCAAGGCTTCACTGGTGCGGACTGCTAATAAAAACCAGTGGGCAGTCTTCAACCTGGACTGCCCGCAGACGGCACCTCTGGTTAAAGAAACCAAAGCAAATCCTTTAACCTATGGCATCAAAAACAGGGAAGCTGATATTGTTGTAGATAACCTGGACTTAAGCACCGGTCGGGCGCGTTTCCAGGTGAGCCTTAAAAACAGGCATTCTTTTAACTTCCTATCAGAACAATCCGGATCCATAAATGTAAACCTTTCGGTCCTGGGGCTGCACAGCGTTTATAACTCTATGGCCGCCATTTTAGTTGCCCTGATCAATAAAATTCCGGCTGAAACTATCAGCAAGGCTCTGCTAAACTTTAAGGGAGTAGAAAGGCGCTTTGAGTTAATATTTGAGGATGAATTCATGGTTCTCGACGATCACTTCGCTAACAGTGGAAACATTAATGTTACCCTGGAAACCCTGCAGATGATGGATTATAAAAAACTACACCTCGTTTACGCTATCCGGGGCAGCCGTGGGGTAACTGTAAACAGAGAAAATGCCGAAACCCTTGCTTACTGGGCCCCGAAGCTTGGCCTGGATAGAATAATTGCCACTACCAGCAGCAGCCACGTTGGTGAAAAAGACCTGGTAACTTCAGATGAGCATAGAAGTTTATAAGGAAGTAATAGATCAAGCTGGCTTAAAAACAGAAATCTTCGAAGAACTGCCTGATGCAATCGCCGCAGGTCTAAAAGAAACTCAAAAAGGCGACGTCCTCCTCCTGGCCGGATGCCAGGGCATGGATTACGGCGCATCCATCTGCCTCGGGCAAATTCGAGAAATAAGACCGGACCTTCCGGAAAGCAAAATTTTCGCCGCCCTGAAAAACCGCGTCGCAGGAGTTTAAGCTTCTTTGATTTCTACGCCGCCCATGATCGCCCGGGCCTGGAGGCGGACAATTTTTTCTGTTCCCTCACTAATGTTATGCTCGATTTTTCTGCCGCCAATGATTCCGCCGTCCTCCTGGTTGTTAAATGTAACTCCGCCCAGGACTGCCGAACCTTCATATATAATGGGCAGGCCTTTCGGGATTTTAACTTCAATACCACCCATAATAGCGGTCAAATCCAAAACGGTTTCACCTTCTTTAATTTCCGCAGCAGTCAAATCAATCTCGATTCCACCCATCAATGGCAAAGTAGCTGCCGTTTTCCAGCGGCCAGGGTTCTGCCCCGCCAACATTGGCACCACCCATAAAGGCAAAACGGCCACCTCCTCTGCCGCTGAAAGCCCGACCACGGATCAGGCTAATTCCGATCATAATTAATATAACAGGCCAGATAATATTAAAAAGCAAACTGGTATCTACTTCAAACAGTCCCAGGTTCCGTCCCAGGAAAATCACTCCAACTGCCAGGACAATTAAAGCGGTAATAAACTGGCCCCAGGAAAAGTAAACTTTACTCTCTCCACCTGCCGAAGTCGACCCGAAAGATAAATAAAGCCAGTTAAAACCAATAATCAGGGGGATCACCGGCCATAATCTCGACCAATAATCAGGGGGATCACCGGCCATAATCTTAAAACCTGCCTGACTTCTATATCAATATCTACCCCCAGATTGCTAAGTAATAAAATAATACCGATAACCAGGACAGCGAGGCCAAATAAGACCCTGCCGCTTAAAAAACGCATATTTGAAACACCCTCCCTTCAAGTATTACAACCAAATTCAAACTTGCATTCTAGCTCTATAGCACAAGATCTTATAATACAGCAATATGAAGCCGATAGAACTTAGCCTGGGGCTTAGCTAACCCTGTTTTATAATCAAAGTTTAGCTATACTGCTCTTCAATTTATTCTGCTGTAAACAAAATACCATAGAAAGCGCTATTATGCATTAGAAACTTATCCTGCTAATTCTCCATTTTCCAAGCTAATTTACGTTGACTTTTATTTATCGCCATGCTAAAATTAACAGCGCAGAATAGGTATATGGTGGGTGTAGCTCAGTTGGTTAGAGCGCCAGGTTGTGGCCCTGGAGGCCGTGGGTTCGAATCCCATCACTCACCCCATAAAAAAATAGTTTGATTGTATGCTGGGGCGTCGCCAAGCGGTAAGGCACGGGTCTTTGGAATCCGCATGCGCAGGTTCGAATCCTGCCGCCCCAGCCATTTTTATGTCTAAAAGCAAGCAGGCATTGACAATAGCTTCAGGTAATACCGGTTGTAGTTTTTCTCCAAACCAGTTTATTCTGCCAGCTGCAAAAGGTAATCTTTTCTTAAATCTATCATATCCCCGACATTAAGGCCTATTTCAGCTGCCAAACCGCCGCGCAGTTCTATAGCAAACTGGACCGGCCCATTGCTGTAATATACGGGCAGTTCATCATCGGGTGTACCGGGCTCGGGCGGCTGCATCTCGTGGATAGAATCAATAAAACCATCCCTGCTGACATAAATAAGGTCGATAGGGATCAGGCAGCCCTTCATCCAAAAGCCCACTTCTGTTGGAAAGGGATCCTCATCAGGCATAACAAAGAGCATTCCCTCTTCATCTGCCATTTTTTCACGACCCATTAAACCCTGCTCACGTTGTTCAGGTGTTGCGGCCAGTTCCATCTCTACAGTATGACCGTTTAGCACTACCTGCTCGGTAACCTGTTCCCCGGCGGGTTCGTCAATTAAGTCTTCTGAATCCTCCCTGCCTGAACACCCGGAACTCGTTAATAAAGCAAATACCCCCACCAGGACGAGAAGAACATATAGATTTCCTTTAAATGTTTTTCTGGTGCTAGATATAATCTCCACCATCCCCTTATAAAAGCTTTTTAGCTGGATTAAGCTATGATAGAATTACCATTTATTCTTGCCCTTGCTAATAATCCCCTGACTGGTAAAATCATTTTATAGTCAATTACAGGGAGGCTGACACATGAATCTAAAAAAAATATTTACGACCGGGCTGTTAACTCTTTTACCTCTGGCTATTACGATCTATGTTTTCTACCTGGTTTTCACTTTTCTCGATAACCTGCTCAGCACTATTATCATAAGACTTTTTGGTTTCGAATTCCAGGGAATCGGCTTCATCGGCGGAATTCTTTTAATTATGCTGGTCGGTTTTATCGCTTCAAACATTATTGGCAAACGTTTAATTGGGCTCGGCGATACAATCCTCCAGCGCCTGCCTCTGGCCCGCGGTATTTATTCCAGCGCCAAGCAAATCATAGATGCTTTTACAGTCCAGGGTCAGAATGCCTTTCAGAAAGTTGTTCTGCTGGAATATCCCCGCAAGGGACTCTATGTGCTCGGCTTCGTAACCGGCAGCTCAAAAGGTGAAATCCAGGATAAGACCAGGGAAGAAACCTTAAATATTTTCATCCCTACAACACCCAACCCTACATCCGGCATGTTAATCCTGGCTCCGAGACATGAAGTAACCGAACTATCCATGACTATCGATGAAGGCATGAAAGTTATCGTTTCCGGTGGATTGGTCTCTCCTCCCGGCAAGAGCGAAACCGAACTAAAGGAACCGGAAAGTCTGCCAGCCGACTAACCTTGATCGATACTGTCCTGCCCCGCCCATTTTAAGGATCTGGAGACCGCTTTTTGCCAGCCGCCATAAAGAAAAGCTCTTTCCTTCTCACCCATCTGCGGCTCAAAAGCAGCGCTCTCCTTCCAACGGTCGGACAGCTCGCCGGTGCTGCTCCAGAACCCGGTAGCCAGCCCGGCCAGGTAAGCTGCCCCCAGGGCAGTTGTATCAAAGGTTGCCGAACGGCGAACCACCGTTCCGGTCAGATCGGCCTGGAACTGCAGCAGCAGGTCCATCACACTGGCCCCACCGTCTACACGCAGCTCGACCAAGGGTAAATTAGCTTCGTTATACATTATCTCCAGCACATCCCTGGTCTGGTAGGCCATTGCTTCCATTACCGCCCTGGCCAGGTGCGCTTTTGAGGTGCCCCCGGTTATTCCGATCAAAAGGCCGCGGGCATAGGGGTCCCAATGCGGCGCTCCCAAGCCGGCAAATGCCGGCACCAGGTAAACCCCGTCATTGCCATCAATTTGAGCGGCAAGGCCTTCCAGGTCGGAAGAGCGCTCGATAATACCCAATCCATCCCTTAGCCACTGTACCGCGGCCCCGGTAATGAAAATACTGCCCTCAAGGGCATACTCAACCTTATCACCCAGACCCCAGGCTATAGTCGTAAGCAGGCCCTGCTCCGAAGCAACTGCCTTCTCACCGGTATTCATCAGCAGGAAAGATCCTGTACCGTAGGTGTTCTTAGTCATGCCGGGGCTATAACAGGCCTGCCCGAAGAGAGCCGACTGCTGGTCTCCGGCCATCCCGCCAATGGGCACGGACGAACCGAGAAAAATATCCGGCTCGGTGTGCCCGTAAACTATGCTGCTTGGTTTAACTTCAGGCAGGATCCCTTCCGGCACCCTGAACAGCTTAAGCAGTTCCTGGTCCCACTGCAGGTCATGAATATTATACAGCAGGGTCCGCGAAGCATTGGAGTAATCAGTGGCAAATACCCTGCCTCCTGTTAAACGGTAGAGCAGAAAACTATCCACCGTTCCACAGGCCAGGGTGCCCTCCTCTGCCGCTTTTTTAACCTCTTCCAGGTTTTCAAGAGCCCATCTCAGTTTCGTTCCTGAAAAATAGGGATCAAGGAGAAGACCGGTCTTTTCACGCACCATTTTTTCGTATCCTTCATCCTTTAACTGTTGACACAGCTCAGCCGTGCGGCGGCACTGCCATACGATGGCCCTGGTTAAAGGTTTTCCGCTCTGCCGGTCCCAGAAAACCAGGGTTTCGCGCTGGTTGGTAATCCCGACTGCCGCCACATCTGCAGCCTCGACCCCGGCTTCCTGCAGGGCTTCTTCTGCGGTTTTTAAAACATTTTCAAATATCTCTTCAGGATCATGTTCCACCCAGCCCGGGCGGGGATAATGCTGGCGGTGTTCCCGGTTAACCCTGGCCCTGGCCAAGCATTCCTGATCCCATAATATTGCCGTTGTACCCGTTGTGCCCTGATCAATTGAGAGTATATAGCTGCTTATTTTCATCGCCTCCTCTTTTCACCTTACCATTAAACTCCAGGTGCCGGATGTGGGCTAAAGCTTCGCCCGTGGCAAACCATTTCTGCATCAGGGGGAAATCNTCCCAGCTATCAGCTACCAGGTCCCAGGTCATCTCTGAAGCTACTTCGTAAGCACTTTTCGGTTTCCCGCCGCCAATTATCTCGACAACTTCTGCCAGGCGCTGGCGGTGGTGTTCTTTAAGCTCTTTTATCCGGCGGCGGCAATCCGTGATCAAGCTGCGATGCCCAGGTAAAACCAGTTCTACCGGCATCTCGTAAACTTTATCCAGGCTGGCAAAGTATTCCCCCAGGGGGTCCCTGTCATCGACCCAGGTCGAAATATTGGGTGTTATATCACCTAAAATATGATCGCCTGAAAAAAAATACTGCAGTTCAGGTTCATACAGGCAGGTATGACCACCGGTATGGCCAGGTGTAAACACACAGCGCAGTTGATAGTTCCCGTAATGCAGCAGGTCACCATCTTCGATCATGGTAAAATCAACATTACCTGCGGGGCTGTAGCGCTGTCCAGGGTGAGAGTCAATGGCCTGACTAACCAGATCCGGGGGAAAACCGTGGCGGCCGGCCAGTACACAAACCACCTGCCACAAATTTTTCATACCCAGCACTTCCGCATCGGGCCGGTTAAAATATATTTTCGATTCTTCAGCCGATAACACTTCAACCAGACCAACGTGATCGGCATGCAGGTGAGTTATAAAGAAGTCAGTTTCGCGGGGTTCGATTTCCAGACGCTCAAAAGCATCGAGCAATACGCTTTGACATTCTTCCCGGTTCATCCCGGTATCTATAACTAGATTGCGAGGTCGGCTTTTGATGATATAGGAATTAGTCGCCTTGAGAGGATTGCGGGGCAGGGGCACTTCTACTCGATATAGATCTTCAAATATTTTTTCAATAACTGCTGTTGCCATTATGTTCACTTCCTTCCCTGATTTCATATTATCTTTCGTTTCCCAAAGCGTTAATTCCTCTTTTAGAATTACTCTTACACCCTTGGCTCGATTAGCTCACTGGCCTGATGTGATATAATATTAGTAGATTAAATCCTAAGGCTGACTAACTCGAGGTGATATTGTGACTGCATTAAAGAAGCTGGCCTTATATGCAACAATCGTCCTGCTGACAGTACTGCTGTTCGGCTGTGGCGATCCTGCCGATGACCAGGAAATAGTTGACGATGAAGAACTGCAGGAAGAAGTTGATGAAAACAAAGAAGAAGAAGAAGAAACCGAAAAAGAAGAAAACAAAGAAAATAATGATGACAAAGATAAAAATGAGAACAACGAGGGTAACAGTTCCGGTGGTTCAGGCACTTCAGGTTCAGGTTTTTCACATACCGTAGAAATGGATATTAACGGCGAAGTAAAAGAAGGCGAAGGCGAAGAATGGTGGGATGATGAAGAAGGCGGAAGTGATGATGAATGGTGGAATGATTAAGCATTACCCATCAACCACTGTCAGCAAAGAGCCGTAAAGAGTAATTAAAGCCAATATAACCCTTGCAACAGTAAAATGCTGCAGGGGTCTTATTTTATATTTTTATTCAAACTGCCTGACCGGAAGCCGGACAAGTCAAGGGTAACATAAGAAAAGCCCGTCTTCCTTAGTTTTTCCTCGATCTCTCCGCGCCTGGCGGCAACTAAATTAAAAGCGCTTCCATCTACCTCGATCCTGGCCAGGCTGCCGTGCCTGCGAACCCTGAGATTACCCTCTATTCCCATTTCACGCAGGGCACTCTCCGCTGCTGCAACCTGCTTCAGCTTTTCCGGGGTTATTTCTTCCCCGTAAGGAATGCGTGATGCCAGACAGGCAGCAGAAGTTTTATTCCAGGTTGGCAAACCATCCCGCCTGGATAAAAACCTGATTTCAGCTTTGCCCAGGCCTGCCTCCAGCAATGGACTGTGCACGCCCAGCTCTTTTATTGCGCGCAGGCCGGGCCGGTAATCATCAAGGTCATCGATATTTGATCCTTCAAGGACAGCATTAAAACCTTCATTTTCTGCAAGCTTAACCAAACGGCTGAAGAGTAACTTTTTGCAAGTATAGCAGCGCTGAGGAGGGTTAGCGGCAAAGTCAGCTTCGCTGCACGGGTCAAGATTAATGACCCTGTGTTTCACCTGCATAACCTCAGCAAGTTCCGCTGCATCCTCTACTTCACGCTGCGGATTAAGCGGAGACTTAAAGGTTACTGCCAGGACCATTTTGGGGCCCAGTAAAGCAACGGCAGTGCTTAGCAGCAGTGAGCTGTCCACTCCACCTGAGAAGGCAACCACGGCGCTCTCATAGCTTCTGAGCAGGCCTTTCAACTTTTCAGCCCCGGCCAGGGCTTTCTTTTTATTTATCTCTTCTGACATGACCTTCTCCCTAAATTACCTTCCGGCGGTTTAGCTCTGTATTGAGGTATCCTAAAAATTCCCCGGCCTTCTTTTCAGGCGGGGCGGTGAGCAAACTCACTCCGACAAACAAAGTTACTGACACAATCCCGCTCCATACCCCGGGCCATAATTCAAGAGGACGCCACCCGCTGTACTGCAGAATCATCGCTGTCAAACCTCCCAGTATAACGCTGGAGAGCACACCAGCAGAGGTGCCACGTTTCCAGAAGAAGGCCCCAATCAGAGCGGGCACCATTACCAGCAGACCAGCTGAAGATGCCACTGAAAGGGCGGCAATTAAATCTAAACGCACTGTAGCAAAAGCCAGGATAAAAACAGTAAAGAGGGGCACAAAAATCTTACCAATTAAAAGTTCCCTGTCTTCATCGATTTGCCGGGAAATGTTTTTAAAAACATCGCGGCAAACCATGGAAGACAGTGATAAAATGATTGAATTAACCGTGCTAATTGCGGCAGCGCTTATGCCCAGCATAACCAGGAGCGCTACTATGTTTGGAACAATATTCATGCTGAGCAGCACCGGGGTAGCGCTGTCGGCTACCTCCAGGTCAGGCAGCAGCAGGCGTGCTGAAAAACCCCATATAATAGAAACCAGGGTGTAAATAAAACCGAAAATTAGAAAACCCATGACCATAATCCGCATCTGACCTAAAGAACCGGGCATAAAGAGGCGCTGGCTGACCTGGGGATTGGAAAGTGAAAAGAAAAACCAGGGCAGGGTCAGGCCGACGAAGGCATTGATATTAAAGAAACCAGGGCCAGGAACGGTCAGCCACTGTGGATACTGCGCCTCAAGCTGGGCAAACATCCCGCCAAAACCGTCAAAAGCCCTGTAGGCGATAAAGATAACGGAAAGCACGGCAACAGTGAGCATCACCGCGGCCTGGAGCGAATCTGTCCAGGCCACTGCTTTCAGGCCCCCCGTCCAGGTCCAGTATACGGCAATAACAGCGGCAACCGAAACACCGACCAAATAGGGAATGGCCCCCCCGGAAATCCCTTCCAGCAAGGCACCAATTCCGATTAACTGAACGGCGCTATAAGGAATCAAAAATATTACCGCCGCCACGGCAGAAACTATCGCTACAGCCCTGCTATCGTAACGATCACCCAGCATTTCCGTAGGGGTCAGGTAATTGTAACGCTTACCGACCAGCCAGAAACGAGGACCAAAAAAGGCCACCAGGATTAGGCCGGAGAGGTAAATCAGCTCAAAGCCAAGAGCACCCACACCGCCAATATAAGTAAACCCGGCCAGGCCGACCAACATGAAAGCGCTGTACGTGGTTGCACTGTAAGTAAGAGCAGCGATAACACCGCCCAGGGCACGACCAGCCAGAAAAAAATCATTAACCCCGCTGCCAAGCTTGCTGCGGGCCTGGCGGGCTATGATGCTGCCGACAATGAAATATAAAAAGAGAGCCAGGTAAATGGTATTAGCGTCCATCGTCATCCCTCCAGCGGGCAGTGATTATGCCAAGGCAGACAATGACCACCAGGGCAAAAATATTCCAGAACAGAAATGCACCGTAAACCCTGGGCAAATCTTTTAAGGGTGGTAAAAAGGGGATGATAAACGCAGCTAAAATCATAACCAGGAAAAGTAAAGCCCAAAAGATCCTCTGCTGCTTTAAACTCATCTTGTCGCCTCCGTTTTAAGGCTCTTTTTATAGGGGCATTATAACATAGATTAGAACCTCCCTGGCAAGCATAACTTGACTCTCATGTAAGAATTTTGCTATAATTTTCACGAAACTTAAAGGTGGTAGTTATAAAAGATGACTAAACTTTTCCGCCAAAAATTTTTATTTTTATACACTCTATTAATCGGTTTTCTCATACTTTTATTGATCCCGGCTACAATCTGTGCTGCTCCTGCTTCCGAACCGGAACCGGCTAAACTTGAAGATTTTAATACTTTCAGCAGCCAAACATCTATTGACCGGCATTCTCCTTCCCGCATTGTCATGCAGATCATAGAAAACAGGTTCTACAAGTGGCAGGAATACGAAAACCCTGCCACCGGCAAAGTTGCCATTTACCAGCTTAAACCGGAAGAAGCCGCCCTGTGCAGTGATAAGGCTTATGAGCTGCTGCAGCTTTCCGGTCAATGGGAAAATGAAACCTACACCTACCATTCTGCCCGGACAAATAAAAAAACTGAGAACAGCACCTACAGTGTTTCAGAAACTGACCTGGAAGCACCGGACAAACACATTGAAAGCTTAAGAGAAAACATTAATTTCACAGGCTTAATGACCGATGATCGCACGGAAGTAAAGATCAGCGATGCAGATACTTATCCTTACAATACTATCGGCTTCTTAACTACCGACTTTCCATACGAATTTATGAGGGGCACCGGCTTCCTGGTCAGCCCTCACACTGCTATAACCAATGCCCACAATGTTTACTCCCCTCATTTTGGAGGCTGGTATAAAACCATCCGTTTCACACCGGCCCAGTATGAAGACGCCAATATGGATATAATTACTCCCTACTCTACGATCAACCCCGACAAAGCGGTAGTGAACAGCGCTTTTAAAGACTACGAGGACAGTGGAGACAGAGAAAAAGCAATCAATCATGATTATGCCGCAATCTTTTTTGAAACACCAATTAACGGTATTGATACTTTCATGCCCCTTGAATTCAACTATATGCCGGAAAATATCAGTCTGATCGGATATCCAGGCAATGTCCGAGGTAAGCTAACCCTTGGCATGTGGCTCTCCGAAGGACCCCTAATTAAAAGTGATGACTACTGCCTTTACTATGAAGCTTATACCAGTGGTGGCAACAGCGGCAGTCCTGTGTTTGTCTATAACGAAACAGCAGGCACATACAGGGTTGTAGCAATCCATTCTTTCGCTTCAATCAACTATTTCAGCGGAGGGCCCCACCTGAATGATAAAAACCGCAGCATCATTGAAGAATGGCTGCGCTGGACCCCGGAAAAGGACACTGCAATCCCGCCCGCTGAAGCAGACGAAGAAGCACATGATGGCCAGGAAGTAATGGTCCCCGATATAAGCTTGAACGAAACCAGAATCAGCATGGTTAAAGGTGATAGCAAAACCCTAGTTGAAACCGTAAACAGTGATGATATCTCCTACGATGAGCTAATCTGGATTAGCGATAACCCCCAAATTGTCACAGTAGAAGACAATGGCATTGTTACAGCCGTCAGGGAAGGCAAAACCACGGTTAGAGTTATGACTCCGGACGGCAGGGTAGAGGCAGGCTGTGAAGTAACCGTGCTCAGTACCACCGGCGGCCGCTTACCCGGTGATATTAACGGTGACAATCTGGTAGATGTACAAGATGTGGTCATTGTAACACGTCACGTCTTAAACTACGCAAGCCTGAGTGAAAAGCAAATGCAAATAGCGGATGTGAACAATAACGGCATCGTCGATGTTCAAGATGTAGCATTGATCATGCAGTTTGCCCTTGGGTTAATAGATACATTATAAAGGATGAAAGCAGAAAATGCCCTCACTAAAGAATTATTCTTTTTTTACAATCTTGATCTGCATTATAATCTTTATCGGCATACCCGCAGGAGTACTCTTAGCAGTACTGGGCGTCAATATTCCGGACTTTGTTTATGTCATCTGGGCCCTGGCAATATTTATCTTATCTGTCTCTGTACTAATAGAAATCAGGCCGGAGAACCGCAGTAAGAAATAAAAAAAGGGCTTGGGGCTGCCTGACAGCCCCGAACCCTCTTATATACTGGCGCGCCTGGGAGGATTTGAACCCCCGACTAATGGATTAGAAGTCCACTGCTCTATCCCCTGAGCTACAGGCGCATTTCACTTA
>SL_3KL_010_SEDDRAFT_10004853_pt1 | contig 12119 bp, 10 predicted proteins | sample SodLakKL_010_SED_2_FD_10381 | JGI IMG/M metagenome (IMG submission 10381)
GGGGCAACCCCGGAAGGGCGAAGAGAAGCACCCCCACCACCACCAGGACGTTGGTGATGAGGAAGAAGGCCGCCTCCTCCAGGGGAAGGCCCAGGGGACGCGGCCCCAGGGTATAGCGCTCGGAGATCTCCCAGATACCGTTCCCGATGGCCACCGCGTCCGCCGCCCAGAGGTAGAGTGTGGGAACGGCCACCGCGAGCCCCATGACGTGGATCATCCGCCAGAGACTGGGGCCCATGTAGAGCCACATGAACCCCACCACGGGTGCGGCCCAGGCCAGGATGAGCCCCATGTAGAGCCCTGATTCGGTGGTGAGCCCCACCGCCCCAACGCCCGCCAGCAGAAACCAGGGTAGGGCGCCCAACCACCGGACCCGTTCCGGGTGTTCGGGAGGGGGCTCCAGGCGGAGGCCCGGAATCGCCCGGAGCCCATGGGCCCCGGCGCCCGGGAGGCGGGCCAGGACGTGGAAGGTGAAGAGTCCGGTGAGGAAGGGTTGGAGGAGGAAGAAGAGGTACTCCTCCACCGGCACGTACCCGATGGTCCCCACCACCCGATCCGGACCGTACCACCAGATTTCCCGGTAGACCAGGTAGTTGTCCCAGGGGGTGGTGTAGACGAAGGCGATGAGCCCCACCGCCAGGAGGGGAAGCCACCCCCGGGCCCCGATCCGGGGACGGATCCGGCCTCCCACGACGGCCATGGCCAGGAGGGGAGGGAGGATGAAGACCAGGTGGAACTGGAGGTAGGTCATCTCAGATCTTCTTCCGGTCCAGGTCCTTCAGGAGGACCCGGGCGGCGTTCCGCCCCGACGCCCCCATGATCCCCCCGCCGGGATGGGTGCTGGCCCCGGTGAGATAGAGCCCCTTGCGATGGGTCCGGTATCCCGACATCCCCAGGAAGGGACGGAGGGCGAACATCTGGTCCAGGCTCATCTCCAGGTGCATCACATTTCCCCGGGGGAGGGCCAGCTCCCGCTCCAGCCAGAGGGGATGCTGGAAGAGCTGCCCCACCACCTTGTCCCGGGTCCCGGGGGCGTAGGCTTCGAAGGTGTCCAGAATCCGATCCGCCTCCCGCTGCGCGATCCCGTCCCAACTCCCCGTGGCCAGCTGGTAGGGATAGTACTGGCCCCAGAGCCAGAGAACCTCGTGTCCTGGAGGCGCCAGCGTCTCATCCACGGCGGAGAAGGACATGGCCACCAGGGGCGGATCCCGTGACGGCTCTCCCCGGAGGAAGTCTCCGTAGGCGGTCTGGATGTGGTTTCGCCCCCGGCAGAGGAGTTGGAGACCCACCCGGGCCTCCCTTCCGGGATGGGTCCGGTACTCCACCGGCCCGTCCAGCGCCAGTCGGAGGATGGCGCCGAACCCGTTCCCCGTCCGCATCCCCCGGGCGCCGGGAGGACGGTGGGCCTCGGGGAGAAGACGCTCCAGCGTCTCCGAGGCGTGGGCACCGGAGAGGACGGCACGGGCCGTGATCCGCTCCCGGCGGGCTCCCGCCACTGCCGATGGGGAGGGAGCCTGCCACGGGGCCCGCGTCGAGGGGCCGGGCCCGTCCACCTCCGGGCCCACCACCGCCACCTCCACCCCTACCGCCCGATCCCCTTCCATGAGGATCTCCGTCACCGGCGTCCCGGTTCGGATCTCTCCGCCATGGGAGCGGATCTTCCGGGCCAGGGCGTCGGAGAGCCCCCCGGAGCCGCCCCGGGGGCGGGCGATCCCTCCCTCGTGGTAGAGGGGGTGCCAGAGGAGGAAGGGAGCGGAAAGGGGCTCGGAGGGCGGCGGGCCGGACTGGGCAGCCATCCAGACCAGGGGCGCCTTCACCTCCTCCCGGGTGAAATACTCGTCCACCACCTCCCCGTAGGGCCGGAGGATGCGCTGGAGCATGGAGCGCCATGCCTCGCCTCCGCTCCTGCGGAAGACGAAGCGCTTCCCCAGTTCCCAGGGGCTGGGGACGGCCATGAAGGCGTCCTTCACCATCCGGGCGAAGGGGCGCCAGTCCTCCAAGAACCGGTGGTACGCCTCCCCCTCCCCGGGGAAGTGGCGCTCCAGCCCTTCGATGGTCCGGGCCTCGTCCCGGTGGAAGAAGAGGGCCTCTCCCTCCTCCTGGCCGTAGGGGGAGAAGAAGAGGGGATCCACGTCCAGGTACTCCAGGCCGTGGCGTTCCAGCTCCAGCTCCTCCACCACCGGGGTGAGACGGATGAGGATGTGGGCGCTCCCCCCCAGGTCGAATCGGTAGCCGGGAATGATCTCCTCGGTGGAGACGGCTCCGCCCACCTTGCCCCGGCGCTCCACCACGCAGACCCGGTATCCGGCCCCTGCCAGGTAGGCGGCGGACACCAGGGCGTTGTGCCCGGCGCCCACCACCACCACGTCATAGTCTCTGCCTGCGCCGGCCATGACCGCTCCTGGGAAGGGGGCGGACCCCCGGGACGTTGATCAGGACTCCCGGCACACACCCCGGGAGGGACGAGGGCGGAGAACCCCACATCCCATCCCGTGTGCCCCCGTCTCCACGTGCCACCGTCTCCCCATCCCCTGACTCCCCGGGGCATGGTCCCCGTCCCCCCGCCGTAAGGTCCTGATGTGCCATCGGCGGTCGAGGACCCTCAACCCATTGGAAACGAATGTTTTCCTTTTGGGTCCGGGGCCCTACATTGTGGGCCACTGACGGTGTGGGTCACTGGCTTACGGATCCCCAGGCGGGGGTTTGCAGCCGGCGGACCCAGGCCCGCCAAACGTCACCCATCATCGCCGCTTCAGGGGCCATGCCCCTCTGTGTGGAGGAAGACCCGATGCCCCGTTCGAGTCTGGCCGCGATCTCGGCCCTGGCCCTCATCCTTCTCTCGGGCCTCACCTTCACTGCGGGCCCGGCCTCGGCGCAGATCCCGGTCTCCGACTGGACGGAACGGCCCGACCGGCATGGTCCGGCGGGAGTACGAGGGGATCTCCTCCCCCCGGGCCGTGCCCTGGAGCTCCGGCTCCAGTTCCTTCACCGCTCCTTCGAGGACCTCCTGATGGGACGGGACGAGATCCCCCCCATCCTGGTCCTTCAGGACTTCAGCATGGTGCCCCTCTCCCGCTCGACCACCACCGTGGCGCTGGAAGCCCAGGGAGGGATCACCGACTGGCTCGCACTGGGTATCCGGGCTCCCTTTGTGCGAACCGACGGGGAATTCGCCACCGAGACCCTCATGGCGACGGTCTCAGCCTCGGGGATCGGGGACGTGGAAGGCCATGTCCTCGTGGCCCTCCATGACCGTTGGCCCGTCCGGGGGCACGTGTCGGCGGGAATGGCCTTCCCCACCGCCTCGGTGACGGAGACGGGAATCATGCCGAATCGGCCGGAGATGGCCCGGACCCTCCCCTACCCACTTCAACCCGGGAGCGGGACGTGGGCCGTCCTCCCCAGCGCCACGGTGGCAGTGGAGAACGAGCATGGGACGGTGGGAATCCAGGGATCCGGACGCATCCATCTGACGGAGAACGACCGGGACTGGCACCCCGGGCATCTCTTCGAGGGGAACGTCTATCTCCAGTACCGCTTCAACGACTGGCTCAGTGGCTCCGCCCGGCTGGCGGTGGCCCGATGGAATGACATATCGGGGGGCGATCCCGACCTCTCCCCCCAGGTCTCTCCCCTCCACTGGACCCGGGCCCAGGGGGGGAGTCGGGTGGAGATTCCCGTTGGGGTGAACCTCCGGTTCGCCCAGGGAGCGCTCCAGGGACATCGGCTGGGAGCGGAAGCCCTCCTTCCGGTGCATCAGGACCTGAACGGCCCCCAGCTCCGGGCCAAATGGGGGGTTGCCGCGTCGTGGGGCTACACCTTCGGAACCGGACGGGCTGCGGAGCCGGCTCCCCGACGGACGGTTCCGGCTCCCGCCCGCGAAGCTCAGCCGGCCCCGCCGGCCGCCCGGGAGCCGGAACTCACCCCGGCTCGCATCTGCGTGGCCACCGGCTCCAACATGGAGATCTACCTCACACCCCAGGGTGACACCCTGGTGGGACCGCAGCGGGTGTCGGTCCGGGAGGTGGGAGCGACGGTGGCCTTCCCTGGGAGCTACGCCGAAAACCGGGAATGGTACCTGAATGACGAGGCCATCCCCTTCGAGGAACGGAACTACCAGAAGTCGGGAGCGGAGGTGGGGTTGGACTGCGACGACATCGTGCAGGTGGGGAACCACGAAGGGGTCCCCCTCTTCGCCGTCCGGGGGGCGCTACGCCCGCTGGAGCTCCTCTACCTTCCTGTGCGCCCCGGGCTCTGGCTCGCCTATCGCGCCGAGTTGGCCCGGGTCCGGGGGTAGCCCCCGCCGCCCCAGAGGCCCTTTCTAGCCCTCCACCCGCACCAGGTGGAAGCGCTTCTTCCCCTTCCGGAGGACGAGGAAGCGCCCCGCCAGGGTGTCGGCCGTCGTGAGGCGTCGCTGGGCGTCGTCCTCTCGGCGGTTGTTCAGGTACACCCCCCCCTGCTCCACCGACCGCCGGGCATCGCCCCGGGAGGTGGCGAGCCCGATGTCCGCCAGGAGCTCCACCAGCGCCACCCCCTCTCCCGACAGGGTGTCGGCGGGAAGCGCGCTGGAGGGCACGTCGGCGAAGATGTCGGCGATCTCCTCGGCCGCCAGTCCCTCAAGCTCTCCCCCGAAGAGGACCTCCGAGGCGGTGCGGGCCCGATCCAGCCCAGCCTCGCCATGGACGGTCCGGGTCACCTCCTCCGCCAGCCGCCGCTGGGCTTCCCGGTGCTGGGGAGCCTCCGCCACCCGGGCCTCGAGCGCCTCGATCTCCTCCCGGGGGAGGAGGGTGAAGAAACGGAGATAGCGCCCGGCGTCGGCATCCTCGGTGTTCATCCAGAACTGGTAGAAGCGGTAGGGGGAGGTCCGCTCCGGCGAGAGCCAGACCGCTCCGGCTTCCGTCTTCCCGAATTTCACCCCCGACGAGGTGGTGATGAGGGGGAAGACGGCGCCGTACGCCTTCTCCCCCGTGACCCGACGAACCAGGTCGATCCCTCCCACGATGTTGCCCCACTGGTCCTGGCCGCCGAACTGGAAGCGGCACCCCTGGTCCTGGAAGAGACGGAGGAAGTCGTAGGCCTGAAGGAGGACGTAGGAGAACTCGGTATAGGTGATCCCCGTGGCTTCGTCCTCCAGGCGGCGTCGGATGGTGTCCTTCCGGAGAAGGACGTTCACGGGGAAGTGCTTCCCCACGTCCCGGAGGAAGTCCAGGACCCCCGTCCCCCCGAGCCAGTCCAGGTTGTTGGCCATCCGGGCGGGATTGGACACCCCGTCGAACTCCAGGAAGGAGGCGAGCTGCCCCCGGATGGACTCGGCGTTGGCCTCCACCTCCTCCCGGGTGAGGAGCTGGCGCTCCTTGGTCTTCCCCGAGGGGTCGCCGATGAGCCCGGTCCCCCCACCCACCAGGGCGATGGGGGTGTGCCCCGCCCGCTGGAGGTGGACGAGCCCCATGATGGGGAGGAGGTGTCCCACGTGGAGGGAGTCGGCAGTGGGATCGAAACCCACGTAGGCGAGCTGGGAGCCTTCACCGAACGCGGCCTCCGCCCCCTCGGTGACATCCTGGAGCAGGCCCCGCCAGCGGTATTCGTCGAAGAGATTCATCCCGGAAGTTATGAAGCCCCCCCGGCGAGGGAAGGGGGGGCGTGCTCCGGTCCTTCAGCGGCCTTCCGAGGAGACGTCTATGCCGGGGCGATGGACCCGGAGGTGGGGTGGGCGTCCCCGGGGTCCCGGAGGAGGCGGAGCGCGTGGGGGAGGAGGGGGAGAAGGGCGTCGTAGGACTCGGTGGCGCCCTTGAGGGAACCGGGAAGGTTCACGATGAGGGTCTCCCCCAGGGTCCCGGCCTCGCCTCGGGAGAGATAGGCGAAGGGCGTCTTCTCCGCCCCCCGTGCCCGGATCCACTCCTGGAGCCCCGGCGCCCGGCGCTCCACCACCGCCAGGGTCGCCTCGGGGGTCCGGTCCCGACGGGTGAACCCCGTTCCGCCGGTGGTGAGGATGAGGTGTGGGCGAGGAGACTCCAGCGCCCAGCGCCGGAGGCAGGCTTCGATTCGGTCCACTTCGTCGGGGACACAGTCAGTGGCCACCACTTCGCCGGCCAGCCCCTCCGCGACCCGCTCCGCCAGAGCCGGGCCGGAGTGGTCCTCCCCCTCCCCCCGTGCGCAACGGTCGCTGACGGTAAGGATCGCGACCTGAAAGGGGGCACTCACCGGGGTGCCTCCCGGGACGGCACCTCGCTCTCCTCCGTCCGGTCTGGCTCCGCCTGGCCCACATCCACTCGGTATGTCCCGCTCCGCCCCCCGGTCTTCTCCACCACCCGGATGGATTCAACCACCATCCCCTTGTCCAGGGCCTTCCCCATGTCGATGACCGTGAGCGCCGCTACGGCCACCGCGGTGAGGGCCTCCATCTCCACCCCGGTCCGACTCCGGGTTAGGGCCACCCCCCTCAGGCGCACTCCCTCGTCCTCCAGGGTGAGCTCCACGTCCACATGGTCCAGGGGGAGGGAGTGGCAGAGGGGGATGAGCTCGTCGGTGCGCTTCGCCGCCAGGACGCCGGCCAGACGCGCCGTGTTCAGCAGGTCTCCCTTGGCCAGGGCCCGCCCCCGCACCGCGTCCAGGAGCGCAGGGGAACAGCGGACGAATCCCTCGGCCACGGCCCGGCGCTCGGTCACCGGCTTTGCGCTCACGTCCACCATCCGGGCCCGGCCTTCGGCATCCAGATGACTCAGACCGCCGCGACCCTGGTCGGCCCCCTGATCGGCCCCCTGGCCGGCCCCCTGGTCAGCTCGTCCCCCGTCTCCTTCCCTCATGTTTCGCCCCCTCCTCCCGTTGCATCACCTGAGGCGTCCTCCGCGGAGACCGCCTTCTTCCAGATGGGCACGTCTTCCTTCATGCGGAGGATGTACCAGGCCATGGCCTCCAGGGTCTCGGCCCGATGGGCGCCGGCAGCCTCCACCAGGAGGGAGGCCTCGCCGACGGGGACGAAGCCCCGGCTGTGGGTGACCCGGAACCCCAGGAGACCGAACCGGGTGACCGCCTCAGCGGCCAACTTTTCCAGCATCCGCTTCGCCATGGGGTCGTAGGTCTCGTAGGTCAGACCCGCTATCTCTCGGCCACCCTCGAGTCCCCGGACGACCCCGTGGAAGGTGAGGATCCCTCCGGCCCCCTCGGGGCCCGGATCGCCGGCGGCAAACCCCGGTCCCGGCAGGGATATGGGCCCATCCACGATGGCCACATGGACAGGGCCCCGGTCCGACTCCGAACCGGGGGTCCCCGGCTCGCTCCGGGACCGGGGGAGCGCCTCCTCCGTCATCCCCCCGACACCATCCCGATGAGGGCCACCTCGTCCCCTTCCCGGACCACGTCCTCATCCCCGACGAACTGGGCGTTCACGGCGAACCGGTGAAGCGGGAGGGATTCGGCGAGTTCAGGGTGGGCTCGGGCCAGCGAGGCCCTCAGGGCCGCGCAGGACACGGGGAAGCCTTCCACGGGGAGGGTGATCTGACCCGTTCCCGCACGAGAGGCCAGTGGGCCGAAGAGAAGGACGTCGAGGGTCATGTCAGTGGCTGCACCAGTGGCTGAAAGGGAGAGCCGAGGTCCCTCCGGGAGGCCGCCCCCCGCAGGCACGGCGGCCTGGCCAGGGGGTCTGAAGTGAAATCCCCCGGCAGGAGATCGCCCCTCACCCCCCGATGTTCGTCATGATGGCGAACCCTTCGGCAGGGTGCTCCGCCGCCTTCCCCGAGAGGCCCCGCACCAGGAGTTCATCGAAGAGCTCCGGGTCGAAGGTGGGGCGGAGCGCCGGCATGAGGGAGCCCCCGGGGCGATCCATGAGACAGGGGTAGAAGGTCCCATCCGCCGTGATCCGGATCCGATCGCACGCCGCACAGAAGTTGCAGCTCATGGGCGTGATGAACCCCACCGTTCCCTGCCGGCCATCCTGGAGGGTGACCCGGAAGCGGGTGGCGGACTCGGAGCCCTGGGGAAGGCGGGTCCACTCCCGGACATGGGGGTTCAGGACCTCCTGCATCCGGGGAGCCGGGACGTAGCGTTCCTTCCACTTCGGAGCCAGGGGTCCCATGGGCATGAGTTCGATGAAGCGGATCTCCACCCCCCGATCCAACGCGAAGGCGACCAGACCGGGGAGCTCTTCCTCGTTCTCCCCCTGCAGGACCACGGTGTTGATCCGCACCGGCTCCAGCCCGGCCTCCAGCGCGGCATCGATCCCCTCCACCACCCGATCCAGCTGGTCCAACCCCGTCATCCGGTGAAACCGCTCCGGGTCCAGGGAGTCCAGACTGATGTTCACCCGCCGAAGACCTGCGTCCCGGTACTCCTGGGCCCGGGTTCCCAGGAGGAGCCCGTTGGTGGTCATGGCGACCTCCTGGACCCCCTCCACCCCCGCGACCCGGCGGATGATCTCGGTGAGGCCGCTCCGGGCCGTGGGATCCCCCCCGGTGAGGCGAACCTTCCGGACGCCGTGGGTCGCCGCCAGATGGCGCACCATGGGCTCGATCTCCTCGGCCTCGAGGAGATTCCGGGGGTTGTTCCGGTGGAACCCCGGTCGACAGTAGACGCACCGCATGTGGCACGCCGGCGTCAGGGACAGTCGGAGATAGCCGATGGTGCGAAGCTTTCCGTCGCGGAGCATGGGGTCCGTCCTGGGCCCGAGGGGTGTGGAAGATGCTGGTGGATTGTCGCAGACCGCCCCCTCGGAACGCAAGGTGAGCGGCGCTTGCCCGGTGAAGACGCCGTCCATGGCGTTCGAGGCCCCCTCTCATCCCTAGAAGGCTGTGGAAGAAGTACAGGGAGTAACCTCACCCATGGGAACCCCCACCTCCATCCCGCCGAAGCGTGGTCCGGCGAGGCCCAGCGCGGCCAGGCCTCCCAGCGACGGGGCACGGGCATCAGAGCCGCCCCCGATCCACCTTCCCGTTCGCGTTCCGGGGAAGGTCGGAGCGGATCCGCAACTCCCGGGGCCGCTTCGCCGCACTCAGCTTCGCTCGCGCGAATTCCAGGATCTCATCCAGGGAGGGAGGCGCCCCCGGGTCTGCGGGGACCACCACCGCCACGACCCGCTCCCCCCACGTCTCGTCCGGGGCGCCCACCACCGCCACGTCCCTCACGGCGGGGTGTCGGAAGAGAACGGCCTCCACCTCGCCAGGCTCCAGTGTCACCCCTCCGGAGACAATGCGGTCGGAGGCGCGACCGGTGATCCACAGGTCCCCGTCCCCGTCCCGGCGCCCCAGGTCCCCGGTGTGGAGCCACCCCGACGGGGCCAGCCGCACCCCCGGCTCCCCGGGAGGGGCCGGGGGGAGGAGCGCCACGGTGGGCCCGCGGACCAGGATCTCCCCCACCCCTTCGGCATCGGCTTCCCGGATGGCGACCTCCACCCCGGGAAGGGGGCGGCCCACCGTCCCGGCTTTCCGCCTCACTTCGTCGGGCGGGGCGGTGGCTACCTGGGAGGTCGCTTCCGTCAGGCCGTAGGTGAGGGCCACCGGCCACCGCTTCGCCAGCNCCTCCTCGAGGAGGGGCCGGGGGGTGGCGGCGCCCCCCAGGAGGACGCAGCGGAGACCCCGGGGGGCCGGCCGATCCCCCCGGAGCTCCAGCAGGCGGCGGAGCATCACCGGGACCAGGGAGGCATGGGTGACCTCTCCTCGGTCGGCCAGGTCCAGGAAGACCTCCGGGTCAAAGCTCGGTGTGGTCACCACCGCCGAGCCCACCACCGCCGCCCGATGGAGAAGGGCGAGCCCCCCCACATGGGCCGGGGAGAGGGACGCGAGCCAGCGGTCCGCCGGGTCCAGCCGGAGCCGGGCAGCGGTGCCTCGGGCGGACGCCATGAGGTTGCCGTGGGTCAGGGGGATGGGTCGTGGCCGTCCGGTGCTTCCCGAGGTGAGGAGGATGGCCAGGGGGGTGTCGTCCTCGGAAGGGGGCAGCGCGGGACGGTGGGCCAGCCCTCCTGCCGGATCGGGCGCTCCATCCAACTCCACCACGTCCTCCACCGCCACCGTCCCCATCCCGGGTAGGGCACCCCGAAACGTGCCCACCCGATCCCCCGGCACAAGAAGAAGGCTGGGCGCCGAGGGCCCGAGGATGGACGGCGCCGGGCCGGAACCGGACGTCTTGGGGCCGCCCAGGGCCCGAACCAGCTCCTCCTCGGTCCATGCCGTATTCAGGGGCTGGAGGAGTGCGCCTACCCGGGGAAGGGCGTGGAGGAGGACCACCATCTCGGGGGATGCTGGCAGAAGGGTGGCCACCCGCTCGCCCGGTCCCACCCCCGCCTCGGCGAGGCGATGGGCGGCGGCATCGGCGTGACGGTCCAGCGTCTGCCAGTCCCACTCTGTCGGATCCGTTCCCGACCCGGACCCGATGGAGGCAGAAGCCCCCATGACCGCCGGACCCAGGGGATCCCGCCGCGCCGCCTCCCTCAGGGGATCCATGCCCCCGTTCAGAAGCTCACCACCCCTGCCCGGACGGCGCCGGCCATGAAGCCTGCGGCCAGGAGCCCCCCGTACCAGGCCACCCCTCGGGCCGTGGCTCCCAGGGCGGGGTTCAGCTCCGACGGATCCTGGAAGGTGAGGACCCTCGAAAGGGGGAGGAAGAAGAGGGACGCCGAGGTCCAGGACAGGAGGGTCCACCCGCTCCACCCGAAGAAGAGGATTCCCACCGGGGGGACGGCGGCTCCGATGAGGAGAAGCGCCACGAACTGCACTCGGGTACCCTGCACCCCCAGCCGTACCGCCTGGGTCCGCTTTCCCGCTGCCGCGTCGGTTTCCCGGTCCCGGAGATTGTTCACCACCAGGATGGCGGTGACGAGGGCGCCCATCCCCGTTCCGGCCACCAGCAGATCCGGCTCGAACCGCAGGGCCTGGACCCAGTAGGTCCCTGCCACCGCCACCCATCCGAAGAAGACGAAGACGAAGAGGTCCCCCAGGCCATGGTACGCCAGCGGATACGGTCCGCCGGTGTAGGCCACCGCGCAGACCAGGGAGAGGATCCCGATGACGAGGATGGGAATCCCGCCCACCCAGACCAGGTAGATCCCCACCAGCAGGGCGAGCCCAAGGGTAAGGAGGGTGCCCCGCCAGACCGCCGCCGCCGTCAGGTGGCCCGCCTGCACCATGCGGGTGGGACCGATGCGCCCCTCCGTGTCCCCGCCCTTCAGGTGATCGAAGACGTCGTTCGCCAGATTCGTCCCGACCTGGATGAGGAGAGCCGCCCCCAGCGCGGCCAGCGCCGGGAGGAAATCCGCCACCCCCCTCGAGGCGGCCATTCCCGTCCCCAGCACCACCGGCGCCACCGCCGCCGGCAGGGTCCGGGGGCGGATCGCCAGGAGCCAGGCCCTGGAGGGGGAGATGAGGGGAGGCATGGCTGCGGGAGGGCCGGAAGTGGGAGGGGAGGGAGACACGATGGAGGGGATGGAGGAATCGAAGGACGGGGAAGGAAGCTAAAAGGGCGTTGGAGAAGTAGGGAGGGCACCCCTGGGAGCGCCCGGCCAGTGGACCGGGGCTGGATTCCCAACTACCCTCTGGTTCCGGGGGGGGCTCCGGCAGGGGGACGGCACCGCCCCCCCTTCCGGCGCAGGGGAACGCATGCTCAGGAAATCCAGGGAAGGAGCGAGGGAATGGGGGAACCCATGGGAACCAGGGACGGGGATCGGACGGAGGGCCACCAGGCGGGAGCCCGCCATGAAGGCCCTTTCCACCAGGAGATCTTCCAGTTCAACTCCTGGCTCTTTTCCGCCTTCCTGGTCCTGGCCGGAGCTCTCTGGCGGGGGATGCCCGACCGGTACCCCGTCCACTTCGACCTCTTCGGCACGCCCACTCGCTGGGCGGAAGGTCCTGGAATGTGGGTCCTCCTGGTCGCGCTGGCCTCGGTTTCCTTCGGAAAGATGCACCTCTTCCAGCGCTTCCTCCTGGTGGACCCCGATTCCTCCCTCCTGAACCTTCCGGAGAGCGACCGATTCCAGAGGCTTCCCCGGGAGCGAAAGATCCCCGTCGTCCGCCGGGCGAACCGGATGCTGGGCCTCCTGAACACAGGACTCCTCCTGATCTACGCCCTCATCCTCCTCCTGGTCTACCACGTGGCCCACGACCCCGAGTCCCCCCTGGCCGTTCTGGGGAACCGGG
>SL_3KL_010_SEDDRAFT_10004854_pt1 | contig 12118 bp, 8 predicted proteins | sample SodLakKL_010_SED_2_FD_10381 | JGI IMG/M metagenome (IMG submission 10381)
GAGGTGGCCGAGCTGGCTGAAGGCGCTCGCCTGCTAAGCGGGTAAGGGGCTAACACTCCTTCGAGGGTTCGAATCCCTCCCTCTCCGCCACAGTCAATAAGATCCCGGTTCTCAGGAGCCGGGATTTTTTTTGTAAGTTTCCATTCCTTATCCACTATGCCCTCTTATTGAACTTTTTCCTTAATAACAGCGTGTTGAGAAAGTCCTTACCTGGCAGGCTGATAAAATCCTTGAAGCCTCATGGCCGGCTTTGCCGGTAAAAACATTGCTTATAAGAGCTATGTGCTTATATATTGATTCATCAGGAGAGTTTCTCAAGGTTGCCTGTGGATTTTACTGTGTACATGGCAGCAATTGACCATATCATGGCAGACTTGAAGGTCAGTGGACCTTGGGGGGGGTTATACATTGCCCCGCCTGTCTGACCTTTACAGACTCTTGGGCGCAGCCTCGGTCACATGCAGATTTTTACTGCCTTTCTGACCTCTGACTACTGACCTCTTCACCAGGGCCGCTTCCTGCCCGGAGGGCATACAGGCCGGAAGGTAGAGCCCTATGGGCCGGAGGCTGACCACTGGGTACGCCAGGGAGTTGGAGACGTTAGAAACCCTGATCAGTCCCCGGCCAAAGGCTCAATATGGTGAATTTACTGTTCATGAAGATATTTTCAGCAATACACCAGAGGAGGTTTTATGGCTCAGATCAAAAAAATTATGTGCGCGGTCGACTTTTCGGAAATGAGCGCAAAAGTAGCTGCTTACACGCAGCTTCTGGCGAAGGCCCTGGATGCTTCAGTCAACGTGGTCCACGTGGCTCCGAGTCATGCCCCGTTTGTTGGCTTGCATGGTTCGCAGTCATCTATTGAAGGTTTTCTGGAGGAAACAGTGTCCAAAGCCGAGAAGACCATGAATTCGTTTATCAAGGACAATTTTAGCGATACCGAGGTGACCGCCAACATCTTAAGCGGATATGCCGATGAAGAAATTCTTAAATTTGTCAGGGACGGCAATGTCGACATGATCATAATGGGCACCCACGGACGCAGGGGAATGGACAGGGTTTTGTTCGGCTCTGTCGCAGAAAGGGTTGTCAAGACAGCTCCCATCCCGGTGCTGACCATCAGACCTTGATTGAATACTCTGTTTGGTATAAACTGATATTTTAAGCCCAAAGTATTATAGCACAGGTTGTTATCATGGATCGTTTTCTGTCGTTTTTACTGCTTGTCTTCCTGGTTGGAGGACTGATCTACAGCACTTATTCCTTTTCCCAGGGGAGATTTATGGAAGGCCTGGCCATATTTCCACTGCTGGTGGGTGTTTATATATTTGTCCTGGCCTGGCAGAAACGACAAGACCAGGAGGACAAGGATCAGAATTAATCAGCCCTTTGCCTGCCTCACTTGATCTGATTTCCCCGCATCCGGGAGAAGCCTGAATTTAAGGCTTGACTGCAAGGGAAACATTTTTATAATTTTTTAAATTATGCGACTAAAATACTTACTGCCGGAAACAGAACACAAATGGAGAAGCCGATGAAAACATCAAGTTTTTTGATTGCATTGTTGTTGAGCGGACTTTTTATGTTTGGCGTCGCGGGCTGCAATGATGCGCCTGATGAACCTCCGGTGGTTCCTGAAGAACTGCCCCCTCCACCTCCGGAGTTGCCCGGAACTGTAGAGCCTGAACCGGGCTATGTCGAACCTGAGCCGGAAAAAGATGATCCTGAACCGGAAAAAGATGATCCTGAACCTGCCCTGGAGGACAGAGAGCCTGCCTCACCTGAGCAGGAGCCAGATCCGAGACCTGGCCCTATTTTACCCTGATGAACAATCCGGCCCTTTTTATGAATCAAAAGGGCCGGACTGCGTTCAGGCTTAGGCGGTATTGATTTCGGATACGATTTCATCCTGCTGTCAGGCTCCGTACCCGTCTTTTCCATGGTTATTTCAAACCGAATTTTTCATCAAATTCGTCAATAAATTTCTGCCTGGGATCATTTTCATCATTAGCAGATTCGCTGGTATTCATTATTGCCCCGGATTTTTCAACATTTTTAATATTCTCAAGTTTTTCCAGACGGCTGAGAATATCCCTGACCACGGGCACATCTTCCAGCCCGATCAATGCCGCAACAATACCGGATCCATCACAGGCTCTGCAGCGCAGTTCTTCAGGCTCGCCTACCAGCTTATGTTTTCGCAGCAACATCCTGTAGTCCTCAACAGACATGCTCCTGAGTGACCCCGGAGGGTTTTTTTCCATGAAGTCCAGCCATGCAGGATTTGATACGCAGCCCGAACCCCGACATTCAGCACACGGGTAAATCTTATTAACCTGATATTCCTCCATCTTGTCACCTTCCCTGATACGCACGTTTAACCCGACATTTTAACCGGCATGGGCAGATTATCGTTCAATCTCAGCCAGCCTTTAACAATTCTGTAAATGAACCAGAAAAACAGGACGATCAAAATAATTACGCCTATCCCCAGGACAGCGGTAAATATACCCAGCAGGCTCACCACAAGGGTAAACCAGAAGGTTCTGATCTGCCAGGTGAAGTGCGACTCCAGGAAAGTCCCGCGCACATCCGGGCGCTTGACGTAGTTCATAATGATGGCCACAAAAATGGTCATACCGAAGATAATTGACACCCCGTACAAGGCGTATATTAATGTGGTCACGCGCTTGCAGGATTTTAATTTTCTATCTTCAAGAGCTTGCGTATCGGAGAAGCTTTGTTCCGGGTACATTGTCCTTGCCCTGATTCAATGGTTTGCGAAGCCGGTTCATAAAGATTCTTAAGACCTTTTAGTGACAAGCCCAGCCTACAAAGCCGCGTCAATAATTACAACCAAAAAAGGCGCAACCCGGCAAGCCCGTCCAGAGGGGGTCCGATGCCGGGACAACTTGAAAATGAAACTTTGATAATACCTAATTTACAGTCAACTTTTTGAAAATACAGTTATTTACATTAAATGATCCTTTCATATTGTGTATATTGTATTTTCCAAAGCAACCATTAATACAAAAAAGAAGGGATCCGACATAAACTCTAATGCTTTACTTTCTGGCGATCAAGTTCAAACACAGCATCTAAGCCGAATTCAGGGTTTCTGGTCTTAATTAGTTTCCATCCGGAAAGTCTTTCTTTCCAGATGCTGAACTATTGGTTTTCTTTACGGAAACGAGGAGTTTTTTCTTTTGGCAAGGAAATCAATCAATTATGCGGAGGCGTATCTTAATACGTTGACAAATAACCCCCGCAGATTGACGCCGCCAAAAGGAAAAAGAACCGTTTCCGGATGAAAACTAATTAGGCATACCGACAATCCTGAACAGATGTTGGATAAGAATGGCTGACCTGGAAGGTTGTACCCGTTTTTTCAGGGATATACTTACCCTGAATCCCTGTTACTACATATCGGCAAAGGTTTTTTCTGTTGGGTTGCGGGCAAAGCCCGCATTGGGGAAGGTATAGAGTTTTACATTATCCGTACACCGAAAGAATGCATATTAATAAGGACCAGCACCTGGAGCCCGTTGAAGAAGATATTTACCAGTACCGGATCGAAATCGGAAAGTGAGTTGTTGGATATGCGTATTTCTGACCTGGAAGCTTGCAGAGACCTGATAAGTGAATTATACCCCCTATAATGATGGTGATGATGAAACCATGACCAAGAAGTAAATGCAAAAAGAGCAGGCCGAAAGGATGCGCTCCCGGGAGGAACTGAAACGTTCACATGAACACCTGGAACAGCAGGTTGAGGCCCGGACGGCCGAGCTGGCCCGGACCAATGTCGACCTTATGGAAGAAATCGACCAGCGCAGACAGATTGAGATTGAGCTTATAGAATCTGAAAATAACACGGCCGCGCCAAGCGAACCGTTATAAAGATGGTGACATCCTTCCCGGATGTCATTTTGAGGATTATAGATTTAAAACCTGACCGGAGAAAACACATGTTTCTGCGCAGCATGCAGGAAAGAACCGCCCTGCTGGGAGGTAATATGAAAGTCCAGTCGATACCGGAAAAAGGCACTAAAATACGTATTGAGGTCCCTTGGACAGGGAGGAAAGATGTACCGAAAAATTAAAGTGCTGGTTGTTGATGATCATCCCCTTTTCAGGGAAGGTATCAAGGCCATCCTGGAGCGAAGCCCGGAGTTTGAAGTGGTTGGAGAAGCAGGTGATGGTGATGCCGGGCTTGAGCTGACCAGACAGCTGAAGCCTGAGCTAGCCCTTGTAGATATATCGCTTGCAGGTGAAAACGGCTTAGATCTTGTTCAGAGCATCAAAAAAATCCAACCCGGCATTTGTGTTCTGATATTGAGCATGCATTCCAAAATGGATTATATCATTGAAGCTTTCCAGGCCGGAGCTAATGGATACATGGTTAAGGAGTCTGCTGGAGAAGGACTGCTGAACGCGATGAAACGCGTTGGAAAAGGTGAATACTTTATTGATGCAAGTATTTCCAGCGCAGTGGTCCAGGAAATCTTGAAGAATCCGAAAAAGCAGGATAAAATCATTGATGGACCGTATAGATCTTTGACTAGCCGCGAACAGGAGATTATGCGCTTGCTGGCAGAAAACCGAACCCCCAAGGAAATCGGCGACCAGCTTTTCATCAGTTCAAAAACCGTGGACAACCACCGCGCCAATATCATGCGCAAGCTTGAACTTCAGCGTCCCCTGGACCTGGTTCGTTATGCCGCAAGGATAGGCCTTATTGATACCGACCGCTGGAAAGAATAAATCCCGGATTGAATAGAACTATTTCTTACCCTCACCATTGTTCATCCGGGGAATATTCATGTTTCCCGGGATTTTTCCACACATGAATATGTGTTTTCCCTACAGACACGGCCCAAAAGATGAATATTACAGATAATAGTCGGAATGGCGGCATTTCTTTTACGCTCTGTATAAATTGTGACCTGCGAAATGTAGCAGCCACATGAAAAAGGAGGGCCATAGCAAACTACGTTCAAAGGAGCGGTTTCAGGATTCCCAGCCAAGGATATTTTTATCATGACCCTCACCACGGCAATTATCGATAAATCATCGCAACTCTGGGGGCGTTTGCGCGGAGACGCCCGTTTTAAAAAGAACAAAGGCGACGAAACGCCGCTTCGTTCCGAGTTGTTCAGCACCTCCCAGATGGAGGAGCACGGCAAAATCCTCGCGGGTTTACATGTCTTGGACCTGGGGCATGCCCCGGAACGCCTGATAGCCAGGCTTGCCAAGAACGAAAAAGTCCTTTTCGAGGTTCGCGATCTGTTGACCGATGTCGTGCAGGCCAACCGCGTGATAATTCCGGCAGGGGAATGGCTGCTGGACAACTTCTATCTGATTGAAGAGCAGATTCTGGTGGCGAGGAAGCTGTTGCCCAAGGGCTACGCCAAAAAGCTTCCCCGCCTGAAGAACGGTCCGTCCAAGGGGCTTCCCCGGGTGTACGACATTGCCCTGGAGACCATCGCCCACGGCGACGGCCGTGTGGAGCTGGAAAGCCTGCGCGGTTTTGTTTCCGCCTACCAGACAGTGACGCCTTTGCTCTTGGGAGAATTATGGGCCATTCCGATCATGCTGCGCCTGGCACTGATCGAAAATCTCAGGCGCATTGCCGCTCGAATCGCCGTGAACCGGGCCGACCGAGATCTGGCCGGACAGTGGGCCGATAATATTATAGAGACAGCGCAAAATGACCAGAAACAACTGATCCTCGTTGTTGCCGACATGGCCAGATCAACACCGCCCATGACCAGTTCCTTTGTCGCGGAGCTGGTTCGGCGTCTTCAGGGGCAGGGAGCCGCACTCGGACTGCCCCTGGCCTGGATTGAGCAGCAACTCTCGGAATCCCACCTGACCATCGATCAGATGGTGCAGTCAGAAAATCAACAACAGGCCGCTGATCAGCTTTCCATCAGCAACAGCATCACGGGCCTGCGCGTTCTGAGCGTCATCGACTGGCGAGGATTCGTGGAGACCCAGAGCGCCGTTGAACACATCCTGCAAGAGGACCCGGCCGGAATTCATGGCCGGATGCATTTCAACACCCGTGATCAATACAGGCACGTCGTGGAGGAGGTCGCCAGGAAAAGCGCATTCACCGAAGTGGACGTAGCCAGAACAGCCATCGAGCTGGCAAGGCAAGGCGCTGCAGGGGCGGATGTCGACAACCGGGCGGGTCATGTAGGCTTCTACCTCATTGACCAGGGAATTGCAGACCTCAAAGGCCGGGTCAAGGTCAGGTCGACGGTCCTGGATATGATCCGCGGCCTCGGTCTCCGGTTACCTTTGTCTCTGTATCTCGGCTCTATTGCCTTGGTCTCGGTGATTATTTGTGCCGTTCTGCTAGCAAAAACCCGCTCAGACGGAGTGGACGGAGTGCTGCTCTGGTTCGTTGGCGGGCTCTCTCTGCTGGCGGTAAGCCAAGTGGTCATGGCGTTGATCAACCTCATCGCCGTTCGTCTTTCCAAACCACATGGGCTGCCCCGCATGGATTTTTCCAAGGGCATCCCTGCGGAATCGTCCTCCCTGGTTGTGATTCCTGCCATGCTTTCCAGTCCGGAGCATATCGCGGAATTAACGGATGCCCTGGAGGTCCGGTTTCTGGCCGGCCGGGAGGAAAACCTGCGCTTTGGCCTGCTGACCGACTTTTTGGACGCCTCTGAGGAAAAGACCGCTGCGGACGAATCTCTGGTTTTGCTGGCCAGGCAAGGAATCGAGCGACTCAATGCGACATACGGTACCAATGAGGACATTTTCTTTCTCTTCCATAGACCTCGCCAATGGAATCCAAAAGAACAAATCTGGATGGGCCATGAACGGAAGCGGGGCAAGCTGGCGGCGTTGAATGCGGTGCTCCGTGGCGGCAATTATGAGCAGGGTTCCGGGAAAGGCACTGGATCCGGTTTTTCGCATATCGTTGGCAATCTCGACGTGTTGCGAAGTGTGAAATACGTCATCACCCTGGACACGGACACGGACCTGCCGCGGGATACCGCATGGCAGCTCGTGGGCGCCATGGCGCATCCCCTGAACCGTCCCAAATACGACGCGGACAAGGGGCGCATCGTGTCCGGTTACGGCATCCTGCAGCCCAGGGTGGCGGTCAGCCTGCCGGGAACGAACAGGTCGCGTTATGCCCGCATGTACGGGATTGACGCCGGTATCGATCCCTATACCGGGGTCGTCTCTGACATCTATCAAGATCTCTTCGGCGAAGGTTCGTACATCGGCAAAGGCATTTACGACATCGACGCATTCGAACAGGTGCTAAAGGATCGTTTCCCCGAAAATCTGATCCTCAGCCACGATCTTATCGAGGGATGCCATGCCCGGTCCGGACTGATCAGCGACGTGCAGCTCTTCGAGGAGTATCCGGCGAGCTACAGCGCGGACATGGAGCGCCGCGTGCGCTGGATCCGCGGGGACTGGCAGATCCTGCGATGGCTGTTTCCGGGTGTCCCGGGTCCAAAGACCAAATTCACCAAGAATGCGCTCTCGCTCTTGTCCCGCTGGAAGATCTTCGACAATCTCCGGCGCAGCCTCGTGCCCATGGTGCTGACCCTCCTGCTTCTGCTCAGCTGGACCGTCCTGTCCTCGCCCTGGTTCTGGACCGCGGTGGTCATCGGCATCGTGCTGGTTCCCGCCCTGACCAACTGCCTGATGGGCTTCTTCAATACGACCGGCCATGCCCTGAACAGCCAACAACTCGCAAGCGCGGCTCAGGCCATCGGGAGATGCCTCGCCCAGTCAGCGTTCACGCTGCTCTGTCTGCCGTACGAGGCAGCGACTAACAGCGCCGCCATCCTGCGAACCCTGTGGCGGATGAACGTGTCCGGCCGGGGGCTTCTGGAATGGAGCCCGCCGGGCTTTGCCCGGGGCACGGGACGAACAGCGTCAAACCTGTCTGCGCTTGGCGCGTCGTATCGCAGAATGTGGATCGCCCCGGCCATTGCCATGATCGTGACGGCATATCTGGTTCTATCCCGGACAATGGCCCTGCCCGCGGCCTTGCCGGTGCTAATCCTCTGGTTTGCCTCTCCCCTGATCGCCTGGTGGATCAGTTTGCCCATCATGCCCCGGCGGGTCCGGTTGACTGACGCTCAGACAATCTTCTTGCGCAAGCTTTCCCGCAAGACCTGGGCTTTTTTCGAACAATTCGTCGGTCCTGAAGACCACTGGCTGCCCCCGGACAACTTTCAGGAAGCACCGCGCAAGGTGGTGGCCCACCGCACGTCGCCCACCAACATGGGGTTTGCGCTGCTCTCAAATCTGACGGCTCTCGACTTCGGCTACATCACTGTCGGACGCTTCATGGATCGCACTGAGAATGCCCTGGGCGCAATGGAAAATCTTGCGCGGCATCGTGGCCACTTCTACAACTGGTATGACACCCGGACCCTTGAGCCGCTCCTGCCCTTGTACGTTTCGTCCGTGGACAGCGGGAACCTGGCGGCGAGTCTGATGACCTTGCGGGAAGGGTTGCTCACGCTTCCCGACGAGAAGCTCCCGGGAAGACGACTGTTGGACGGCATCACGGATACAGCCATGGTGCTCATGGATGTGACGAATGGGGACATGCCCGCGCAGCTGACGCGGTTCATGAAAGACATGGAGTCGTCCATCCGGTCTTCCTCGCCGGAAGCGACCCTTTGGGACCTGAAGGCTTCCCTCGGGCGTCTGGAGACATCCGCCCAGGGAGTGGTCCTGAGCTTTGAAGCCGACCCTGAAAGTGACGCCGCGTGGTGGGCGCGGTCCCTTGAGCAACAGTGCCGGGATGCAGTGGATGAGCTGAACGTGCTGGCGCTCTGGGCCGAACCTTCGCTTTCCGGGATGATTGTCGACTACATTCCCTCCCTCGGAGAGAGCCTCACGCTTCGCCGGGCGGCCGGCCTGGACAACGAGGTGCTGCCGTTGATCGAGGAATCACGGCAAGGCAGCGCGACGCCGGAGGAAAAAAAACGCCTGGACAAGATCCAACGGCTGATCACCGAATCCAGCCTCAGTGCCAGGAGAAAAATCGTCCGCCTGGAAAAGCTTGCGCGACATTGCCAGGAACTTGCCCGGAACATGGAATTTGCTTTCCTCTACAACAGCACGCGCCGTCTCCTGGCCATCGGCTACAACGTCAGCGAGGGACGCAGGGATGGAAGCTTCTACGACCTGCTGGCTTCGGAAGCGCGGCTGAGCAGTTTCGTTGCCATTGCCCAGGGTCAACTTCCCCAGGAAAGCTGGTTCGCCCTGGGACGCCTGCTGACCATTGCCGGCGGAGAGTCGGTTCTTCTTTCCTGGAGCGGATCCATGTTTGAATATCTGATGCCGCTTTTGCTGATGCCCACCTACGAACAGACTATTCTTGATCAAAGCTGCAAAGCGGCCGTGGCCAGGCAGATCGACTACGGCAAGCGACATGGCGTGCCCTGGGGAATTTCGGAATCAGGCTACAACATGACCGACAGTCAGTTCAACTACCAGTACAAGGCCTTCGGTGTGCCCGGCCTCGGCCTGAAACGAGGGCTGGCCGAAGACCTGGTCATCACCCCCCATGCTTCGGCGTTGGCGCTCATGGTGGCACCCGAGGCAGCCTGTCGCAATCTCGAGGATCTGTCGTCTCGTGGTTTTCAAGGCAGGTACGGCTTCTACGAGGCCATCGACTACACTCCAAGCCATCTGCCCCGCGGGCGGACGAACGCTGTGGTTCAGTCCTACATGGCCCACCATCAGGGCATGAGCCTGCTCGCCTTGACGCATCTGCTGCTGGACCAACCCATGCAGAAACGGTTCGAGGCGAATCCCATGTTTCAGGCGACAGTGCTGCTGCTTCAGGAGCGGCTGCCCAAGGCCACGGCATACCACTCGCGAATCTCGGAACTTTCCGAGTCCAGGAAGACGTCGGTCTCCTTAAAGGAGAAGCCGCTGCGCATCTGCACAACTCCGAATACGCCCATCCCCGAGGTGCAGCTCCTGTCCAACGGAACATATCATGTCATGGTCACCAATGCAGGGGGCGGGTACAGCCGCTGGAAAGATCTGGCCGTGACCCGGTGGCGTGAAGACGGCACCTGCGATAATTGGGGGGCCTTCTGCTATATCCGGGACATTTCCAGCGGTGTCTTCTGGTCCGCGGCTCACCAGCCGACGCTCAAGACGTCCGATCGCTACGAAGCCATATTCTCCGAAGGCCGGGTCGAGTTCCGCCGCCGGGACGAGGATATCGACACCCATACGGAGATCGCTGTTTCACCCGAGGATGATACCGAGCTGCGCAGGATCACCATTACCAACCGATCCAAGAACCGCAGAACCATCGAAGTGACCAGTTACGCGGAAGTCGTCCTGGCATCGCCTGCGTCCGACGCGGCGCATCCGGCCTTCAGCAATCTCTTCGTCCAGACCGAGATCATCAGGACCCAGTGCGCGATCTTGGCGACCCGGCGGCCCCGCTTTGTCGACGAGCAACCGCCGTGGATGTTTCATACCATGGCCGTCCACGACGCGGACATGGGCGAGATGTCCTATGAGACCGACCGGTTGCGGTTTATTGGTCGCGGGAACACGCCGGCCGCTCCAGAAGCCATGCAAAGCTCATCGCCCCTTTCCGGCGGCGAAGGACCGGTCCTTGATCCCATCGTGGCCATTCGCTGTCAAATCACCCTGGATCCGGAAACATCGGCAACCGTGAACATCATCACCGGCGCTGCGGGGACCCGCGATGTCTGCGCGGGTCTGGTGGGCAAATACCGGGACCGGTATCTTGTGGACCGCGTTTTTGAGCTGGCATGGACACATAGCCAGGTCCTTCTGCAACAGATCAACGCCACGGAAGCTGACGCGCAGCTCTACGGGCGGCTTGCGGCCTCGGTTCTCTACGCCAATTCAGGGCTGCGCGCCGATTCCAGCCTGATCATGAAAAATTTTCGGGGACAATCCAGCCTCTGGGGTTATTCCATCTCCGGTGATCTACCCATTGTCCTGCTGTGGATCAAGGATCGGGAGAACATCCAGCTTGCCCGCCAGCTCGTTCAAGCCCATGCATATTGGCGTCTCAAAGGGCTGGCCGTGGATATGGTGATCATCAATGAAGATCATGCCGGTTATCGGCAGGTCCTGCACGACCAGATCATGGGGTTTATCGCCGCCGGAGTGCATGGCAAGCGGGCGGATCGCCCGGGCGAGGTGTTCGTGCGCAACGCTGATCAGATTTCCGAGGAAGACCGGATCATCTTCCAGGCCCTGGCCCGCGTCGTCATTCGCGACAGCCAGGGAACGCTCGAGGATCAACTGAACCGCGTCGACCTTGACCAACTGAATATTCCAGCCCTGGAGCCAACCCGAACTTTTCGCCCCCTGCTGCCCACCGTCGCGGCCCTGCCCCGCGAAGACCTCCTGTTTTTCAATGGAATTGGGGGATTTACCCCGGATGGCCACGAGTACGTCATTTCAACCAGTCACGAGCAGATCACACCGGCGCCGTGGGTCAACGTGCTGGCCAATCCAAATTTCGGCGCCATTGTCTCGGAAAACGGCCCAACCTACACCTGGAGCGAGAACGCCCACGAATTCCGACTGACCCCATGGCACAATGATCCGGTCGTGGATTCCAGCGGAGAAGCCTTTTACCTGCGCGACGAAGACCGCGGCCATTTCTGGTCTCCCATGCCGCATCCCGTCAGAGGCGCTTCTCCCTACGTCACCCGGCACGGCTTCGGATACACGGTGTACGAACACTCGGAGCGCGGCATCTCTTCGGAGGTATGGGTGTTCGTGGCCAAGGAAGCGCCGGTCAAGTTCACGGTGCTCAAGGTTCGCAACCAGTGCGGCCGTCCGCGACGGCTCTCGCTGAGCGGATTCGCCGAGTGGGTGCTTGGCGATGTGCGTCCCAAGACAGGGATGCATGTGAGCACCGAGATCGACCCTGAAAGCGGCGCGATTCTGGCAAACAACCCGTATAACACCGAATTCAGCGGACGGGTGGCCTTCTTTAACGTGGATCATGCCAACAGAACGGTCAGCGCCGATCGGACCGAATTCATCGGTCGCAATGGAACCCTGGGCCACCCCGAGGCCATGAACAGGTCCCGCCTCTCCGGCAGGGTCGGGG
>SL_3KL_010_SEDDRAFT_10004855_pt1 | contig 12117 bp, 8 predicted proteins | sample SodLakKL_010_SED_2_FD_10381 | JGI IMG/M metagenome (IMG submission 10381)
GTGGACCGCGGCTGGACCAGTTCGACGTCCTCCTCGGTCACCGTGTAAATCGCACCCGGCGTCAGGGCCAGGTTCAAGGGATCCGGAGCGACGACGCGGATCCGGGGCAATTCGGTGGAATCCGACTCCAGACCGGAACCGCCATGCTCGACCTCAGCGGCCTCCGCCGCAGCCAGGCTGGCGCCAGAAGCCAGCAGCAAGACGAAAGAGATTGCGCAAGTCAGCGGTTTTTGAGGGGGGAGAGTGCGAGAAAACACAACGGTGATCCTTTGTTATAGGAACGCGTATCATAATAGGAATCATTCCTGTTGTGAAGCGCCTTCGCATTTTTTTGGCAAATTCCTGAGCGAAATACCGCCAGACTTGATCTAAATCAACTGCAGCTGATAATGATTCGTGTTACTGTTTATCCGGCTTCTGAATTTCTCAGTTGAAGAAGCCTGAAAAAAATCGAATTCAAAGACGGAGTTTCCCTCGTGACTGGTATTCCCCGATTGGCGGCGCTAAGCGCCGCAGTCTCCCTCGCTTTGCCCGCTTTCGCCGTTGCCGGCAGCGCCGACATCATGGACCGCATCGTTGTCACCGCAGCCGGATTTGAGCAGTCTCGCGCCGAGGCGCCCGGTTCAATCACGGTGATTACCGCCGAAGAACTGCAGATGCGCCCGGCCGCCAACCTGGCCGAGTTGCTCAGAGACCTGGCCGGCATTGATGTACAGGGCCTGGATGCGCGCAGCAACAAGACCGGCAATACCCTGATCAATTTGCGCGGACTGCCGTCGGAATACACCCTGGTGCTGATCGACGGACGCCGCCAGAACGTGCCCGGCACGGTGGCGCCCAATGCCTTCAACGATTCGGACGCGGTCTTCTTTCCGCCAATCGCGGCCATCGAACGCATCGAAATCGTGCGCAGTCCGATGTCGACGCTGTATGGTGCCGATGCCCTGGCCGGCGTCGTCAACATCATTACCCGAGCGACCCCGGACGACTGGACCGGCTCCGCCTCGGTGTCGGGATTGATTCAGGGCGACTCGGACTTTGGCGGCGAGCGCACCGTGGAGGCCTGGGGCGGCGGGCGCCTGACGCCGCAGCTGGGCCTGCAGATCTACGGCGGATCCTTCGAGCGTTCGGCGTCGCGTATCCGTTTTCCTGGCCAGGATCTGAGCCTGGATCGGCGCCGCAGCATGGGCCAGAACCCGGTTGCCGCCGACATCCACACCCTGGGCTCGCGCCTGAGCTGGGAGCCCATCGACCTGCAGCGCTTCGAACTGGGCCTTGATCTTACCCGCCAGACCTACGACAACAGCCTGGGTGAGCTGGGCCGCATCAACAATGCAGCAGCACCCGGCAGCCCGGAATTCCCGGATCTTCGTAATGGCTACGCGCCCGAACTGGGCTTCAATCGGGATCAGGTCTATCTCGGCCACGAGGGCCAGTTCGACTTCGGCGTCTGGACCACCACGCTCACGCGCAACGAAACAGAAACCACCGGTCGCACCATCCCCAACGCCGCGGCCAGCGAAGCCTCCGGCCGCCGCGGCACGGCGCGCCGCCTCGAAGCGCGCACCACGGTACTGGAATCCAAGCTGGTCAGCGATCTGGGCGCAAACCGGGTGTCGATCGGCGTGCAGTACATCGACGCCAGCCTGTTCGACGGTATTCCGAACCGCCGGTTTGAGACCGAGCAGTACGGCATCTTTGTGGAAAACCAGTGGCAGATGACCGAGCGGGCGGCGCTGACCGGCGGACTACGCTATGACGACAACGACGCGTTCGGCGGCCAGTTTACGCCGCGCATCTACCTGGTCCATCGCACCACCGACCAACTGGTGCTGAAAGGGGGCATCGGCCGCGGCTATCGCGCACCGTTCCTCGAACAATTGGAAGACGGCATCATCGGCTTTGGCGAGGGCGGCACGGTACCGCTGTTCGGCAACCCCAACCTGGAACCGGAAGAGAGCACCAACATCGAGCTCACGGCCATTTATCAAAACGGGCGCATTTCGGCCGAAACCACCCTGTTCTACACCGAGCTCGAAAACCGCGTGGCGCGGCCGGTGGGAGCCGCCGGTGGGACTACGGATAATATCGGCGAAGCCGAAATCTATGGCCTGGAGTTCACCGGACGCTACCAGTTCGACGCACCGTGGTCGGTGGATCTCAACTACACCTTCCTGCGCTCGGAGATCACCAGCGACAATGCCGCCGACCTGCGCCAGGGCGATCCCATCTTCCCGACCCCGGAACACAGCCTGAACGCGCGCCTGAACTGGCAGGCCAGCGATCGCCTGGACACGTTCGTGGGAATGCAGTACCGATCCGAGCGCTTCCGGCCGGATAATTTCCATGAGCCGCACCTGGGCGGATCGGCCCAAGGGGCAGCCGAGGCGCTGGGTGACTTCCGCGCGTTCACCACCTTCAACCTGGGCGCACGATTCACCATCAGCCAGCATGTGGAACTGCGCGCGGTGATCGATAACCTGTTGAACAAGGACTTCAACGACTATCGTCCTTACCCCTTGCGCAATAACCCTGACGTGATTGCCTTCAGCAATGTGTACAACCACATTCACCCGCCGCGGCGGCTTTGGGTCAGCTTGACCGCGGCCTTCTAGGCCGTTCGATCCAGGCGGGGTAACTCGCGCACGCAAAAAGGCCGGTCATCGTTCCCGGCCTTTTTGTTTTGCCTCGGCCCAGCTCGGTGCTATTCCCAAGGCTCATGCCGCCAGAAGCGCGGCGGCAATTCAGCGACCACTTCCAGCACCAGCCGATCGCTGAACACCTGGCCGTTGCGGTCGGTGCTTTCGATTTCGAACACGTGCACGCCCAGCGCCAGGTCGGCGGGTAGCCGCACTTTCCACAAGTGCACGTTGCGGTCTGACAATGAGCGCCCCTGCGGCCGCGGCGGGCCGTCGTTGGTGCGGCCGCGGAAGGTTTCATAGCCCTGGGTGCGCGGATTGCCGGAACGGCTGACGATGGCGCGGCGGGCGTCGCTGGCCTGGCGCTTGAGCGCGAACGGATCGACGAACAAGGCGCCCGTGCGCGGCGCCTCGCCTTGGCCGTCCTGGGTGCGCTGCAGCGCAAACCAGTCGCCCTGCCCGACCCGCGCCCGCACGCGGGTCGACGGACTGCCCATCCAGACGTTGGCGGTCAGATACACCCCGTCGGCCAGATCGCCCGGCGTCAGGAGCTGCGTGTCGCCGAGGTCGTGAATCGAGACCGGCGGCACCGGATCGCGCTCGGACGGGGATTCGCGCATCCAGGCATCGAGCGTGTCGTACCAGTCGCGGAAAGCCGGTGTGTTGAGCGACACCCACTGCCCGCGGCGCGGGTCCAGGCGACTGCCGCGATAGCGCTCGCGGTATTCGATGCCTTCGAAATCCAGCATCACCACGCCTCTGGGCGCTCCCAAGCGCTGCAGCGCCATGGGGATGCCGTCGATGTCGAGATTGCCCTGCCACCAGGCCCCGGAAGCCGCGCCCGCAACAATGTGACGAAACGGCAGCGGGCCGATGCCGACGTTTTCCTGCCAGCCGGCATACCACTCGCCGGGGTCGAGGTTTTCCACGGTGTGGGTGTGGCCGGCCAGCGACAAAGCCGGGCGGCCTGCCAGCAACGCATGGAGGTCGGCCGCATTGTCGGTCTGGTGGACCGGGCGATCGGCATCGCTGAAGGAGACCAGCGGGATGTGGTGCATCAGCACGATCAGGCGATCTTGCGGGATGTGGGCCAGCAGATTGGCCAGCCACTGCATCTGGATATCGGACACCCGGCCGTTGTAGCTCGCTCGATCCTCCAGGCAGAACTCGCGCCCAGGCCTTTGCGCGTCGACCTCACCGCAGGGGTAGAACACATTGTTCAAGGCAATGAATGTGACCTGCCCGATTTCGAAGGCGAAGTAGGCCGGCTTGGCCAGGCGCCGCCAGGAATCGGCCGAATGGGCCGGGTCGGTGGCGTCGAAATCCAGATCGTGATTGCCGAACACCAGCCACTGCGGCACACCGACGGCCGCACCGACGTGCATCAGACGATCGAGCAGATCCAGGTCATCGCCCATGACGTCGCCCAGGTAGATCATGCAGTCGCCGTCGCTCAAGCCCTCGTCGAGCAGGTCGACCACGGTACTGGCGCGAAAGAATCCGATCTCGTCGTTGGAGTAGGTCTGGCTATCACCGATGATGGCGCAGCGGAAACTGTCGCCGTCCGGCGCCGGCAGCAGCGGGAAGTCGACGGCTTTGGGCAAGGGCCCGGGGTCCGGCAGGCCGCCGAAGCGCAGCGGCTCGGGCGTGCCGCCGGCTTTCCAGGTGAAGGCAAAGCGCGGCAGCTGGCGCTGGTCGACCGGCACGCGCCAGCCGGACGGCTGAATCAAGCTGATGTCCATGTCTGGGCGCGCCGGCAATTCGTAGCGACCGTACTCGTCGGTACGCGTGACGTCCAGGCCATTCGACACCAGCACGCCGGCAATGCCCGGCTCGTCGTCCTGGCGCCGGCCGTCGCCATTCAGGTCGGAAAAGACCACGCCGCGGACGCTGCCGAGGTCTTCCGAGTCGGCCTCGGCAACGCTCGGCGGCATACCCAGCCAAAGCAGGGCGGCGGCAAGAATGGCGACGGATCGTGCGGGATGAATCACTGGGTTGGGCATGGCCGCTGGCATTTCTTCACGACGAACAACAGGCGATCTGTTTACCAGCTTTTTGCTGAAAGCGCATGAAGCCTGAGCGCATGAGACAGCCGGGTCGAATCGCTGCGGGCAGGTTGGGTCAGCCCGTGCCCAGCAGCTGGGCCAGATCCTCGGCGCTCAGATCAACCGCCCCGCCGCCGCCCAGCAGGCCGTCGATCAGCTCGCGCTTGCTGCTCTGCATCTGCTGGATGCGGTCTTCGATGGTGTCTTCGGTCAGCAGTCGGTAGACGAACACCTTCTGGTCCTGGCCGATGCGGTGGGCGCGATCGGTGGCCTGGTCTTCCACCGCCGGGTTCCACCACGGATCGTAGTGAATGACGGCGTCGGCGGCGGTCAGNTTNAGCCCGACCCCGCCGGCGCGCAGGCTGATCAGGAACACCGGCGCCTGACCGGACTGGAAGGCTTCCACCACTTTCTGGCGGTCGCGGGTCTGCCCGGTCAGTTTCAGATAGGCGATGCCGCGCCGGGCCAGTTCGCGCTCGATGATTTCCAGCATGCGCACAAACTGCGANAACAGCAGGATGCGGCGCCCCTCCAGCACCATTTCCGGCACCAGGTCCAGCAGCAGCGCCAGCTTGGCCGAGCCGTTGACCGTGACCGAGGCATGCGGATCGAGCAGGCGTGGATCGCAGCAGATCTGGCGCAATTTAAGCAGGGCATCGAGGACGACGATGCGGCCGCGCTCGGGGCCGTCGACGTGGAGCGCCCGGCGCACGCGCTCCTGCATTTCGGCGCGCACCGTTTCATACAGCTTGAGCTGCGCGCCGACCAGCGGCACGCGACGCACGATCTCGGTTTTGGGCGGCAGCTCGGGTGCAACTTCGGCCTTGCTGCGGCGCAGGAAAAACGGGCGAATGCGGCCGGCCAGCTGNGTCCTGCGCTCGGCATTGCCGGCCTTTTCGATCGGCTGGCGGAAGTGGGCGCGAAACTGNGCGTCCGAGCCGAGCAGGCCNGGCATCAGGAANTCGAACTGGCTCCACAGCTCGCTCAAGTTGTTTTCCAGCGGCGTGCCGGTCAGGCACAGGCGGTGCCGGCTGTTGAGCTGGCGCACGGCGCGACTGGCCCGGGTGCGCGCGTTCTTGATCGCCTGCGCTTCGTCGAGAATCAGCAGATGCCAGCGCTCGGATTTAAGCCAGGCGATGTCGCGGCCGAGGATCGGATAGGTGGTCAGCACCAGGTCCGNGTCCTCGATCCACTGGAACAGNCCNTTGCGCTGCGGCCCGTGCAGCAGCANGGTTTTCAGGTCCCGAGCAAAGCGCCGCGCCTCGGCTTTCCAGTTGAACATCAGGCTGGTCGGGGCCACCACCAGCGCCGGCCGATCCAGGCGCCCGCTCTCCTTCTCCAGCAGCACATGGGCCAGGGTCTGGATGGTCTTGCCCAGACCCATGTCGTCGGCCAGGATGCCGCCGAAACCGGCCTCACGCAAAAACTGCAGCCAGCCCAGGCCCAGGCGCTGATAGTCGCGCAACTGTGCCTTCAGGCCGACCGGGGGCTGGGCCGGCAGGATCTGCTCGAACTCACCCAGGCGGCGGGCCACGTCGGCCAGCTCGGCATCGCCGGCCAGCGGCCAGTCCTGCGCCAGCTGGTTCAGTTCGGCCAGGCGCGCCCGACGCAAGCGCAGGCACCCGGCATGCAGGCGCGTGTCCGGATCAGACAGCTCGGGCAGCGCAGCCAGCACCACGCGCAGTCTGTCGCCGGGCAGCGGCAGAACCCGGCGGCCGTCCAGGTCGAGGATGACGGTCCTGTCCTGTTCCGATTCAGCCAGCACTTGCTGCAGCAGCATGGGCGTGGCCGCGCGCGCCCACTGGGCCAGGGCCGCAAGCAGGCCGATGCGCTCAGCCGCTATTTCGATCTGCAGGTCAATCAGGATCCAGTCCTGGCCGGCAGCGGCGAGTCGGCACGACCAGCGCTCGGGCACCACCCGCTCCAGCATGAGGTCAGCGGCCTTGTCCAGGCGCCAGCCCTGCTCAACCAGCGCATCCAGACCCTGCTGGATACCGACCCAGGCTTCGGCCAGGCGGTCGCGCCGATCGGGCACCAGCCAGCCACCGCTGCCGGGCGGATAGTCCAGACCCTCGGCCGCGGTCAGCCGCACCAGGCCCAGCGCTTCAAGCCGGGCCAGACAGGCTTCCTCGAGATCGTGATCGCGCGCGGCGGTGAGCACCCGGCGCGGTCCGATGCTGCCGTCGTCGGGCAACAGGCGCGACTCGCCTTCGTGATCCCAGGGCAGCTCCAGCGGGCCGTAACGGAAGCTCAAGGCCACCGAGGGCAGGGAAATGAAGCGCCCGCCGCTGCCCACTTCGACGTTGGCCAGAAACAGGCTGGGTTGCGGCCGGTCGGATTTAACCTGCTCGACTTCCAGCGCAACCGGCTGCGGCAGCGCGCTGCCTTCAGCACGCAGGGCCGCAATCAGTGCGCGCGTTCGTTCCGCTTCGAGCCGACCCTGGGCCATCAATTCGAGCGCCCGGTCGGATTCCAGCCGCGGGCGCACCGGGCAGCACAGGCCGCTGTGCCGGTCCAGCGTCCACGGCGGGCTGAGCGGCAGCTGCAGCCGGTCTTCCCCGGCCTGCTGCCCAAGCTCGAAGTGCAGCTGCTGCGAGCCATCGTCATTCAGGCGCCAGGCCACATCGGCGCGCACCACCGAGCCGGCGTGCAGGGCCGGGCCGACGGGGCTTTGCCAATGGCAGCGACGCGTTTCCAGCAGGGCGCGAAACAGCTCCTCGGCCGACGGCGGCAAGGGGTGCCAGGTCAGCCCCGGGACGAGGATGGATCGTTCCGCCAGCTCGTGCAGGATGCGGTAATCGCTGTCGGCCACGTAGGCCGGCCGCATCTCCTGCTGCAGCAGACTCAATGAAAACGGCACGACTTCACCGATCACGCCGGCCAGCGGTGAGCGCACCGGGCTCACGCTCAGATCACCGCGCGGTGAGAGCTGCAGCAGGTAAAGCAGGCGATGGCGCGGCCTGGCCCGCTGTGCGGCTCCAGAAAACATACTCGACGTCAGGGGTTCAGAAACAAGACCAGGCCCAGCAATCCGAGTGCCGCGACCAGGGTGATCATCAGACCCCGGATCAGCGCACGCTGCGCCTGCGCCGGGCCTTCCTCCTGCAGCGTTTTCATGTCGCGCTCGCTCAGGGCGGTGGCCGGCTCATGGTCGGCGTTTTCAAGCAGCTTGAGCGCGTCCTCATGCTGGCCGTCGAGGACCGCCCACAGCGCTGCCCGATCAACCTGGCCGCGGGCCAGGCCGGGTTTCAACACGGTCATTTCCGAAACATGCGTGGCAATGCCACACGAGCGCAGGAAGGCCGCCCGCTCTTCGGCAGCCGACAGCGACGGATAGCGGGCGATCAATCGCACCTGACAGATCCCAAAAGCAGACGCCAGTTCGGAATTTTAGCCCGAGCGCTGTGTAGATCGTTCGCCGGGAGGCGGCTGTCGCACCGGACAGCGGTACAGCCGCCGGCCGGCAACCTGTTCGCGCACGATGGGGGCGTCGGTGTCGAAGCTGGCCTGACCGGAGCGGCCGAACACATAGTGCCGATAATCGGCCCTGCGCCAGCCGGCCGCCTTGAGCTCGGCGACGCGATCCGGGTCATTGGTGATGCCACCGGTCTCGACCGAGCGCCACATCAGGGTCCAGGCGGCTTCGGCCAGCGTCCGCAGCCGGGCCGGATCGAGATCCAGCGGCCGCTCGGCGGGATGCACCGCGGCCAGGTACAGAATCTCCGAGCGCAGGTAATTGCCAACGCCGGCCAGGAAGGACTGGTCCAGCAGCAGGTGGCCCAGCCGGCGCCGGGCAAACTCCGGCCGTCCTATCCACTGGGCCACTTCCCCGGGGTCGGCGCCGCTGGACAGGATGTCCAGGCCGGCTCGGCGGATGAAAGGATGCAACTCCATTTGATCCGGCTCGATCAGTTCGATCTCCGAGGCGCTGTAGAGCAAGGCCGCGCGTTTGCCGGTGCTCAATGCCAGACGGAGCTGGCGACCCGTATCCGGCCGCCGGTCAGGCGCTGAAAACATCCACCGGCCGTAGAGCTGATTGTGGGTGTAAATGACCGGTCCATCCTGAAAACGGATCAGCAGGGCCTTGCCCAGCGTATGCACGCGCTCGATCTGGCGCCGGCCGAGATCTCTCGACTGTTTCTGCAGATGCGGGAATGCAAACCAGACTTCTTCCAGCGGCTGTTTGGCGACGGCGCGCTCGACCCGGCGCGCAACCCGGAACATTTCCGGCCCTTCAGGCACCGCGTTCAGTCCCTGGCGGCCTGGAACCCCGCCCAGATCAGCAACAGCCAGCCGAACATCAGGCTCACGCCACCGAGTGGTGTAACGTAAGTCAGGGAGCGCATGCCGGTCACGGCGGCGGCGTAGATGCTGAAGCTGAACAGCACGGTCCCGGCGATCAGGAAAGCTGCCGACATGTTGATCCAGCGGGTCGGACGCGCGCCGCACAGCAGGCTCAGGCCCAGCGCCGTCACGACCAAGGCGCCGACCTGGTGATAGCGCACCGCCGTCATGACCCAGCGCCAGACCTCCGGCTCGACCCGCTGCTGCAGCAGATGTTCAGCCGAAGCACCGAATACGACGGACAGCAGGCCCAGGGTGGCGCCGGCGATGAGGACAGGGTTCATGACATTAGCGGCCTGGCAAATAGGGAACGGAGTATCACGCAGCCGGAGTCAGCAAGGTGGCAAGGGCGCTCATTCTTCACCGCCGGCCTACCAGCCGCGCGTGCCCGGCCCGCCCTTGAAAGGCCCGCTGACCCATGAGGTGATCCATCCGCCGTAGAAGTCGCCCTCCTGGGGCCGGATGCGCTCACCGGCTACAAAGCAGGCTTCAACCCGTCCGGCATAGAAGGACACGTAGTTGCGCATGGACGCCTCGCGCGCGTCCGGGTAAGCCCAGCACACGTCTTCGACCAGCCCGTCATCGGTGCGCAGGTGCCAGTACCTGGCCTGCCCTTTCCACTCGCAAAACGTGCGCGTGGCGCTGGGCTCGAGAAAGGAAAAATCCACGTTGTCGGGCGGGAAGTAAAAGCAGGGTGGATGCGAAGTTTCCAAAACACGGATGCCGGCGGTGGTGGCCGCCAGGATCCGACCACGATCTTCGACCTTCAGCGGCCAGTCGATGTGCTCGAGCCGCGGCGGGCGCGGATAGTCCCAGACCGACTCCTTTTGGGGCAGGCTTTGCATGAGCGTCGCAGTCCTCCGTGACCGTCGTTGATTGCCCCGCCATGATGGATAAGCGGGAGTCAATTCCGAGAGAAGCGGAAAATAGTGCGGGAAATTTGATCTGAATCAATATTGACAATCATTCTCATTACGTATACTGTGTTCACCATGTATGTATGCATCTGCAATCGCCTCAAGGAAGACCTGATTCGGTCACTCGCCGAACAAGGCATGGGCTTTGAAGAGATACAGGCGGTGACCGGATGTTCCAGCACTTGCGGGACCTGCCGCAGCTTCGCCGAGGAGCTGGTGCTGTCGGTTCAGATCAGAGCCCATCAAGCCATGCCCCTGCGAGTGGTTGCAGGCGCGGTTTAAGCGCCTCCCCTGCCCCCGGATTCCTGACGCCAAATGCTCACGAGCAAGCCTGCTTGCCGTTATAGTATTGCGCTGGCTAGTCAAACCCAAAACACCTAGGACGATCACGCATGAAAGGCGACCCGCAAATCATCGAGTGGCTCAACAAGGCGCTGAAGGCTGAACTGACGGCGATCAATCAGTATTTCCTGCATTCGCGCATGTACGAGGACTGGGGGCTGGACAAGCTCGCCAAGAAGCTGTACCAGGAATCGATCGAGGAAATGCAGCATGCCGATCTCATCATCAAGCGCATCCTGCTGCTGGAAGGGCTGCCCAACCTGCAGGATCTGGGTCGGCTGAAAATCGGCGAGACACCCAAGGAGGCCCTGGAGTGCGATCTGGCCCTGGAACTGGAAGCCGTCCCGATGTATCGCGATGCGGTTGAATACGCCGAATCGGTGCGCGATTACGTCTCGCGCGACCTGTTCAGCTCCATTCTGGAAGACGAGGAGCACCACGTCGACTGGATCGAAACCCAGCTCGGCCTGATCGCCAAAATCGGCGAGAAGAACTACTTCCAGACCCAGATGTCGTCGGCCGACGAGTCCGAGTAAGTCACTCCGGGCCGAAGATCTTTCCCGGATTCATCAAACCCAGCGGATCGAGCGCCTGCTTGATCCGCTTCATGCCCTCCAGCGCGGCCGGATCGGCCGACTGAAGCAGACGCTCGGCCCGCAGCAGGCCAATGCCGTGCTCGGCGGCGATGGAGCCGCCAAGCGCGAGCACGTGCCGAAAGACCCGCTCATTGATCATCGGCTCCATGGCCCGGAATGCGTCTGCGTCCATGCCCTCCGGCTGGCTCAGGTTGAAGTGCAGGTTGCCGTCGCCGACGTGCCCGAAGACGCAGGGCCGGATGCCGGGGACCAGCGCCGAGAGTTCGCACAGGCTGTCCTCGATGAAATCCGGGATGGCGGCCGTCGGAATCGAGATATCGTGCTTCAGGCTCACCCCGCCCAGGCGCTGCGCGTCCGAAATCGATTCGCGCAGACGCCAGAACTCGGCTCGCTGACCGCTGCTTTCGGCAACCACCGCATCATCGACGCTGCCCGCTTCGGTCAGGGCAGTCAAGCACTTGAGCAGAGCCACTCTCAACCAGTCGCCGCCGGCGGCGCTGTCGCACTCGACCAGCACATGCCAGGGCGATGCCGGATCGACCGGGCAGCGCGCCGTGCTCAGATGCTCCAGCACGAAGTCCAGCGCCCGGGCCGGCATCAGTTCAAAGGCGGTCAGCGTCTCGCCCAGCGCGCTGCGCGCCCGGCGCAGCACGGCCAGCGCGGCGCGCGGTGACTGCACGGCCAACCAGGCGGTCTCGCGCTGCTGCGGCAGCGGCTGCAGGGCCACGGTCGCCGCGCTGATAAAGGCCAGCGTGCCCTCGGAACCGACCAGCAACTGGGCCAGATCGTAGCCGCTGTTGTCCTTGCGCAGCGCCGACAAACCGTCCCAAACGCGACCATCGGCAAATACCGCCTCCAGCCCCAGCACCATGGCCCGGGCATTGCCGAAGCGGATGGTTTCGTTGCCGCCGGCGTTGGTGGCCAGCACGCCGCCGATGGTGGCGGTGCCGCCGGATGCCAGGACCAGCGGCAGGCGGAATCCGGCTTCGCCCGCAGCCTCGCTGGCCTGGTGCAGGGTGCAGCCGGCTTCCACGGTCAGACAGGCCGAGTCTGGATCCAGCTTGCGCACTCGCCGCATGCGCTCCAGGCTGACGATGAGCTCGCGGCGCTCGCCGCGCGCCACGGCCCCGCCGACCAGTCCGGTATTGCCGCCCTGGGGAACCATCGGCAGCCGGTGCTCGGCGCAGATCCCGACCAGGCGAGCCAGCTGCGCGGTGCTCACGGGGCGGGCGAC
>SL_3KL_010_SEDDRAFT_10004856_pt1 | contig 12116 bp, 14 predicted proteins | sample SodLakKL_010_SED_2_FD_10381 | JGI IMG/M metagenome (IMG submission 10381)
TGCAGTGGAGGATCTTAAATTCAAAGGGGGATGAGCAGACCCGCCATACAAACAGATTGCAATCAAATATGCAATTGCTGTAAATAAGCAAGTACACCAAATATCCTCAGCAACCAAATTACAAGAAGGATCACTACAACTAAATTTAAAATGCCTTTGATAGTTCGTTGCATGGGAATCAGGTTTACAAGCCAGAGGAGAATTCCCACAACAATAATAACAATTAAAACAGTTAGTATAGGCATAATAATAGTTTTTGTGTGAGACTAAATTTTTGTTTTATAAAAGTACATAATTTATAATAAAGAAGTATACATGACAGCAGATACGAGTAAAGTAACTTTGCAACCGGTAAGATCATGGGAGGCACAGGCATAACTCCTGCAACGGCTATGTTGCGGAGTATGAGAGACAATAAGGAATCAAGGCAGGCTGTCCGGCTTTACTCCTCCTCAAATTTTATAACTTCCACCGGACAACTTTCCGCAGCTTCTTTTATGTCATCTTCGTAATCATTAAAGTTCATGCCATCCTTTACGACAGCCGTATCATCCATCATATCAAATACATCAGGACAAATGTCGACACAAACTTCGCATGCAGTACATCCTTCTTCTATCCATACTTTTTTAATAGCCATAACTTTAATTTTTTAAGTGGTTAATTAATACTAATGGTTAACTGGCTGTCGTATTATGCTATATTAAATTCCTGATAAGAATGGTTTATTCATCAATCCATTTCCGGGCAATAACTGCCTCACCTACTTCAAAAAACTTTATTTCACCTGACACAAATGGCCCGGTTAGATTGGTAAGTTTTTCAACAACACCACCCTTACCAACAACAGCTATTTTATCAAAGTTTTTAATGTGCTTAAAGTATATTTTGAAATCCTCCCATAAAGCTGAGGGTTCAATTCCCTCAATTTCTTCAATCTCAAAATATAGTTTGCGTGTATCAAATTCACGTTCGGTTTTTTCCAGCAGAGGAGTCAGTTTGTCATAATCCTTTTTCTCAACCTTACCCCTCACCTTGAAGGCAATCAGATTGTCTTTAGTGATATCAAGTATCTCAAACATAGCTAAAAGTGTTTTTAATAAATTATTTTATAATACCTAAAATTGCAACAAATATCAATAATACAAGGAATATCCAGAAGAATCCGCTTAAAACAACATATGGAGCTTCTTTTCTGAGAGTTCCTGACCCCTCTTCATCAGATTCCAAACCTCTTCGAATGTTTGGGGGTGTGACAGCTGCCAGTAAGATAGCAAAAGCAACTATCACAAATATAATCGGGAACCATGCAATATCATAAAAGACAGGTCCGACAGGTTCAATCCATGCTGCTCCGGCTAAACCGGCAGCTATAAGGACAAGTAAAAAGGACCATAAGGTGCCCCAGGGACCGGAGAATTTAAAGACATAGTAAAAAAGGGTGCCTATAAATATAGCCGCAAGAATCGTAAAAATAATCTGAACTAAGGTCATGGTATTAATATTAATTGGGTTTAACTAAATACCATATAAAGTTATGCCATAAAAGTATAATACAATATAATTATTCTTTATTCAACATTAAAGTGCTGACTATAAATGATTAATTGATGGGGTGAGCATTCTATATAAATATCCAGGTTGTAGTATTATTGCTACAGAATGTAGAATTCCGGTTACAATAATTAAAAGGCCCTTATCAAATTGTATTACTTATAACGAATCTTAAGTGCAGATGGTAAAATTTCTACTTCCAGGGATTTTATGTCCCTTATTATCTCACCGTCCACCTGGAGGTCGTGTGAATAATCAAGAACAATGTCAGCCTGGTTGGTTTTAATTAAATCCACATATTTCAGCTTTTCAGACTTGCCAAACAAAAACATCATGATCAAATAGAAAAGGCTCCACCAGGGATAGGGTCGTATGATAACAATTTCAAACTGACCATCATCCAGTTTCCCTGCCGGATTAATAACTGCACCTGTACCAAAACTCCTGGCATTTGCCATTACAAGCATCTCTGCGCTGAACCTCTTATTTAAGGAAGGAGTCTTGAGATTAAAAGAAAAGTGAGTTCTCTTTGATAAAAGCTCTTTTAACATCTGCTTGCCATAACCAGGCAAACCTTTTGACCCTTCCTGTTCAAATCTCTTAACAATCCTTGCATTAATACCTATGTCACTCAGATGGCAACAATATATATTCTTATTTAAGTGAATTACATCAACAGGTTTAGCGTTGCTTTCAAGAATAAATTGAAGGGCTTCACTCATATCTGAAGGTATACCAAGATTATAGGCCAGACCATTTGCCGAACCTGCCGGAATAATACCCATCTCAATCTGGCTATCAACAAGCGCTGTAGCAACCTGGTTAACAGTCCCATCTCCACCTGCGGCAACAACTATATCAGGATTAAATACTTTGATTTTTTTACGGATTTTAATATCTGCATCATATTGCTCTGTATAATATAATTCCCATTTGAAATTATATTTATCTGCAAAGCCGGATATTAAAGATACCGTGTCAGTTTTGTCAATTACCTCTGATGTAGGATTCGCTATAAAAAGTATTTTTATCATGTGATACTGAAAGACTTTTATCTGTATGTGTTCTGGATTAAATGGTTTTTTAAATGGTTTTTTAAATGGAACAATAGTTGTTATTATGTAACAAATTTAATGCAAAAAAAACATGAAGTTGATAAAACCTTTTGTCAGAGGCGTAAAAAAACCTTTTAAAGTATTCAAGGTATTTCTAAAACAAAAGGCCGGATGGATGGGAACTCCAAAAATCCTGCCTTACAGGGGATTCGGAAATCATCTGGAAGTTTTCATACAGGGTATGGTAATAGAGGATAAGGGACTGGCGAAACCGGAAGACAGGCACCGGGTATGGCACAATATACTGGCGATGATAAAACGTTTTTCCAGTGATGAAATACCAGGTGTAAAGGTAAAAGCTGAATTTTATGGTCTTTCACAGATCTCAGAAACTGATGATAACGGCTTCTTTTCCTTTCATTTCAATGTAAAGGAAATTTCAGATAAATTAATTCAAAAACACTGGCATTCCATCAACATGATATTAATGGACGAGATAATAGAAGATCAGCCGGAAATATCTGCTGAAGGTGAGATCAGAATTGTTTCCAGGGATGAGAGACGGATCATTGTATCAGATATTGACGATACAGTTTTAATTTCACATTCAACCCAGACGTTCCGGAAATTAAAACTGATGCTCCTTAGAAATGCATTGACAAGATTGCCCTTTAAAGGTGTCTCTGCATTTTACCGGGCTCTTGAAAGAGGAAAAGAACAAAAAGCTTTCTATCCTTTTTTCTATGTTTCAAGTAGCGAGTGGAACCTGTACGACCTGCTGGAAAATTTCTTCGACCATAACACATTACCAAAAGGAGTATTTATGCTAAGAAAGCTTGAACACAGCATTCTCAAATTCTGGAAATCAGGGCAGGGAAATCACGAACATAAATATGAAAAAATCAAATTACTGCTCGAATTCTTTGAAAACCAGAAATTTATTTTAATAGGTGACAGCGGGCAAAGAGATCCTGAGATATACAACCGTCTGGCGAGTGATTTCCCGGGGAGAATAGAAACTATATATATCCGCAAAATAGGTAAAGGATTGTTTTTTGAGGATATTGAACAAGTGAACTCAAAACTTAAAAAAGTAAAGACTCATTATCTGCAGGTTGAAGACACCAAAGATGCAGCAGGACATGCAATAATTGAAGGTTATATTAATGAAGAACTCTATCATGAATATTCACAAATAAAAGATCCGGAAATGGTTAAGTTTTAAGTGTTTCTTTTCAACCGGTATTGAAGTATATCAGTCCCATATTAATCTCACTGGTTTTTATCTTATTCTTCAACTTTTCACATAAATAATCAGGCACAACAAGGAATAAATGACCTTTTAAATTTTTTGCATATAATGCCATCTGTCTCCATTTTTCAACATCGATTTTATCTTCAAGTTCAATCTCATATAAATCAACCTGCGCATCATAATGAACTGCCAGATCCGGAATAAACTCACGGTTTCCATCCTTTAACTTTATCTTTTCGGGGGTGCCATATTTCCCGGTATACCTGGTTTCAAATAACTGAGGTTCTTTTTCACTCTCTATTGTTGTAATGACTGCTCTGATAATCGCCGCCTTATCAATATCTTTATTCTTCTGCATAATCTATATTTATATATCTACCTGACAATATGTTACCGATTCATATTATTAAATGTAAACTATAGACCTTGTGAGATTGACCAAAGGTCCATCTCGCCATCGATAATCATCCGAATTTTTATGAATTTTGCTTATGGCTAGTTTCATGACTATTAATTTTAAGCATAATAAATCATGATTATACAAGGAGGCGGAAAATCATACTTTCTTACTCCAGGATCAATATTACGCTAATTTCATACCAAAATGTTATGTGGATGCAAGTAAGCAAGTAGCTATTGAACCGTCAAAAATCTGATATTAAAACAATAAGTTGCGCTAATACCATGTCGCAGTCCATAGTAACAGCATTCAATGCCCGGGTTTTCAAAATAGTTCAGGAAATAATCAGGGACAAAAACCCAGCACAGCAGGTTTTGAAAAGTGAGGAAAAATTTCACACAATTCCGGGATATTCTACATACAGATCAGATCGTATTAAAGGATAACACGGATAAGAAGCCAATTCATAATTTCTAATTTCAGCCCCTTCTAAACTCACTTACCGTATTAATACTCACCGTACATGTAATATCATCTTATTTCGGTTTTAGTAAAGGTATCTTCTCTTTTAGCGTCACTTATTTTGGCATGGAATTCGTCACATCACTAACAGAAACAAATCAAAACCACATTATGAAACTTATATACAAATTTAGTGAACTTGATAATTCAAAGGTTAAAGAAGTAGGCGGTAAAAATGCATCACTCGGTGAAATGTTCAGCGAACTGGATTCTAAAGGAATTACTATTCCTGATGGATTTGCCACATCATCTGAAGTCTACTGGAAATTTATTAAAGAGAATGAAATTTTTGAAAATATCAAAGAGTCCCTTACATCTCTAAAGAAAGGAGATAATAAGAAGTTAAAGGAGGTGGGCAAAAAATGCAGGAATATTGTTATGCGCTCACCCATTCCAGGGGTGATAAAAGATGAAATAATCGAGGCTTTTAAAGATCTGAAAAAAAGAGAAAAATCCCTAAAAAGCGTTGCAGTGCGCAGCAGCGCAACCGCAGAAGATTTACCTGATGCAAGTTTTGCCGGCCAGCATGATTCATTCATGAACATTAAAAGCCAACAGGAGTTACTTGATGCCTGGAAAAAATGTGTGGCTTCACTCTTTACCGACCGGGCAATAAAATACCGGGAAGAGAAGGGATTTGACCATATGAAAATAGCGCTTTCAGTAGGAGTTCAAAAAATGGTAAGGGCTGATAAAGCATCAGCAGGAGTCGCTTTTACTCTGGATCCGGATAGTGGCCACAGAAAAGTGATCATGATTGATGGTGCATGGGGACTGGGAGAGAATGTGGTACAGGGAAGTGTCCTTGCAGATGAATTTTACCTTTTTAAAGATGCTCTTAAAAACAATAAAAAATCCATAATAGCTAAAAAGCTTGGTGCGAAATCCAAAATGATGGTGTATGACAACAGCAGGAATGGCAACCAAACAACCAAGAACAAAAATACACCAAAAAATAAAAGAAATGAATATGTGCTTTCGGATAAAGAGCTTGAAAAATTGGGGAAATGGTGCCTGGAAATAGAGGAACATTATGACAGGCCCATGGATATAGAATGGGCCAAAGATGGTGATTCAAATGAACTATATATAGTACAGGCAAGACCCGAGACCGTTCACTCTTCAAAAGAAAAAACCAGGAAACTTAAAAATTTCAACCTCGAACGTAAAAATAAAAAGCCGATAATAAGCGGGGTTGGTATAGGGAATAAAATAGCCGCCGGGAAAGCCAAAATACTTAGCTCTCCGGAAGAATCAGGCAAACTTGAGAAAGGTGATATACTTATTACAGATATCACAAATCCCGACTGGGATCCTGTTATGAAAAAAGCGGCGGCTATAATTACAAATAGCGGCGGAAGAACCAGCCATGCAGCCATAGTCGCCCGTGAGCTTGGCGCAGTTGCCGTGGTAGGTACAGAAAATGCAACTGAAAAAATAAAAGATGGCCAGCATATTACCGTATCATGCGCCGAAGGTAACGAGGGGTTCATTTTTGAGGGCATAATGGACTGGAAAGAAGATGAAATTGATCTGGATAAGCTCGGAGAGCCCAAAACTGAAGTGATGCTGATCCTTGCCAACCCTGACACAGCATTTAACAACTCAATGCTCCCTGTTGATGGCGTAGGGCTTATGAGACTTGAGTTTGTTATAAACAATTCAATAAAAGTCCATCCCCTTGCACTTGCAAAATTTGATGAAATTGAGGATAAGAAAATAAAAAAAGAGATTGAAAAGATCACTGCCGGTTATGAAGATAAAAAAAAGTTCTTTGTTGAGAAATTATCCATGGCTATAAGTACTATAGCAGCTGCATTCCATCCGAAAGATGTTATTGTAAGAATGAGCGATTTCAAGTCTAATGAGTATGCTGACCTGATTGGAGGAAAGCAGTTCGAACCGGAGGAGGAGAACCCAATGGTTGGTTTCAGGGGAGCATCAAGGTATTATAATGAAAAGTATATCGAAGGATTTAAACTTGAATGTGAATCAATGAGAGTAGTCAGGGAAGAAATGGGGTTTACCAATGTTAAGCTAATGATCCCATTCTGCCGTACCGTTGAAGAAGGAAGAAAAGTACTTAAAACTCTGGATGACAATGGATTGAGAAAAGGTGAGAATGATCTGGAGCTATATGTAATGACGGAAGTGCCTAGCAATGTTATTCTTGGTGAAGAATTTGGGGAAATTTTTGACGGATTTTCAATAGGTTCAAATGACCTTACCCAGTTAACTTTGGGTATAGACAGAGATTCGGAGATAGTTTCAGGTCTGTTCAATGAAAAAGATGAATCTGTCAAGGCTATGATAAGCATGGCAATTGAAAAGGCACATAAAAAGAAACGGAAAATAGGACTTTGCGGGCAGGCCCCAAGTGATTTTCCGGAATTTGCCAGGTTCCTGGTCGAACATGGCATTGATAGCATTTCATTTAACCCCGATGCAGTAGCCAGCGGCATAAAGAACATAGTAAAAGCCGAAAAAACCTGACAAAAAAATCAAGCAGGCTGCAAAGCCGGTACTATATAAATTAAATAAAATGCTAACTTAAAAACAGAATGTTATGGGAATGGTAAAAGTAATTGAAGTTATTGCTTCATCAGACAAGGGATTTACAGAAGCCACTGAAAATGCTGTGGCAGAAGCTGCAAAAACAGTAAAAAACATCAGGTCAATTTACATCGAACACATGAATGCCAATGTTGAAAACAACAAAATTGTATCATATGCAGTAAATGCAAAAATATCTTTTGAAATCGACAAATAATAGTCATTAAGGGTTTTTGAACTTTGTAACGCATACTTTTTAACCGGTTAAGCTGGGACTTAACGTTGTGCCGATAAACAACCTGATGATCCCGGCTTAATCGGTTATGTATATTTTACAGCTAAACAAAAATCAACCTGCAATGATAATTATCGTTTTCGGTTTACCGGGCTCAGGAAAATCATATTTCGCCGGTCACCTCCGGAAAGAGATAAATGCCGTTTTGTTTAATACCGATATGATCAGAGATGAAATTGATCAAAAAGGTAAATATGAAGAGAGAACAAAACAACTGGTATATAAAGAGATGCTAAGAAAAACATTAGAGAACCTGAAAAATGGCAGCGACATAATAGTAGACGGAACCTTTCATAAAAGGGACAGAAGAAAAGATTTTATATCCGCTGCAATCAAAAATAAAACAGAATTAAGGCTGATAGAAATAAGGGCATCTGAGCATACCATTAAAAAACGTCTTGCACAAAAAAGAGAATATAGTGAAGCTGACTATTCTGTTTATCTGAAACTAAAGGCAGAATTTGAAGAAGAGTATTCATATCACCTGGTATTATGGTCAGATTCACTCCCAATAGAAGACATGATCATTAAAGCAAAAAGCTATATCTATGGAAATTAAACAGATCCATGCGCTTATAGATAACCGCAGTCTGCCAGGCAACTACATGAATACCGGTTTAAAAGAGACACATATTTCGTGGATAATACTGACAGATGATCTCGCATACAAGATAAAAAGACCGGTAAGCTATTCATTCGCTGACTTTTCATCACCGGAGAAACGTAAACATTTCTGCTATAAAGAACTGGAACTGAACAGGAGGCTTGCACCTGATATGTACCTGGATGTATTGCCGGTTACAAATAAAATGATCGGAACAAAACCGGAGAATAAAAGAGAAGAGGTTATTGATTATGCAGTCCAAATGAAACGCATGGATAATAATAAAGAAATGGATAAGCTTTTAAAAAATAAGAAGGTAAATACAAGGCAAATTGATAAACTGGCAAAGAAAGTATCAGGGTTTCATAAACAAGCCAGGGTGATCAACAAACCTTTTAACATTGACCATTTAAAGGAAGACTATTCCGATATTAAATCAGTTGGCTCTTATGTCAAAAAAATGGCAGGTGGAAATTGGGAGAAAAAAATTGCAGGCTGTATTGAAAAATCTTCAATATTCCTGAACAATAACAAAAATCTGCTTAATGAAAGAGTTAAAAACAATTTCCGTAAAGATTGTCATGGAGACCTTAACGCTTATAATATTTTCCTCTATGATGATCCGGTAATTTTCGATTGTATTGAATTCAATGATGATTTCAGGCAGATTGACATACTTAACGAAATTGGATTTTTATGCGTTGACCTTGATTTTTTTGACAGAGAAGATCTTGGCGAAATTTTCTGTGATAAATATTTCAAATATTCCAGCACCGAGGATAACCCGGATACAAATAAATTACTGGCATATTATAAAAGCTACAGGGCTAATATCAGGGCTAAGGTAACTCTTATCAGTGCTAAAAAGTCGAATACGGATATAAATTCACAAAAAATCAAAGATGCCAAAAAGTATATTGATCTGATGAAAAAATACTCAGAAATCATTTAAAAAATGAGGAATTCTTACACGCTGCAGGGGCAAATATTGCTGAAATAAAAAATATTTCTGCAATATGCATAACTGATGATCCTGACAGATTTTTGAAATCGGTAACCTGATTATAACCGGATAATGATCAATCACATTACGCATGGTTAAGAACAAATTTAAACTGAAATACAATATAGGTTTAGGTCAAAATATAACAGTGCCTGTATCAGAATGGAATATCTTTTGTGCCGTGCTTTACGGCAACCTATCTTAGGTTCAATTAAAAAACTAATTAATGATTTAATTTTACAAAAATGCAAACTCTACTGGCAATATTAACCAATCCTGTTAAATCAGAAGATTTTATAGAATATTCCTTAAGCATGTCTGCAGATCTGGGCTACAACCTGCATATAATGTATGTTCAAAATCCTGCACTCTATACAATAAGTCCAGGAACAGATACAACTACCCCGTATCCCGTGGCAAATGAACTGGATGTTAAAATGCTTGAAGCGGACAGGGAGACCGCATTAAATTATATAAAGGATATAGTGGCTAATTTTAAGGACGGCCCAAAACCCAAATCACTAGATGTCAGTGCAGAAGCTGGAACGATGAGTACAGTCGTTAATCATTTTGTTTCAAACAATAAGGCTCATATGATAGTAACAGAAGGAGATGAGGAAAGTGGGTTCTTTTCATCTGAGCCGGATGTTATAAACAAAACAAACTGCCCCGGCTGGATAATACCACCAAAAATGAGCTACAGGCCTTTCAAAAAAATCCTTTATGCAACTGACTATAATGAAGCTGACATTACAACCCTTAAAAGACTGGTAGCTTTGACTAAAGAGTTCTCACCTGAAATCACAGCTCTCCATATTACTGACTCAAAAGACTTTGAAGAAAAAACAATACAAAAAGGATTCAAGGATGTAGTAGCCCAGGAAACCAATTACGACAAAATACATGTCAAAACCGAAAAAGAAAGTAAAAGCACTGAGGAGAAAATAAATGATACAGCGATAAATATCAAAGCCGACCTTATTGTCCTTCTTAAAGAGAACAAGGGATTTATTGAAAAAATCTTCACCTCAAGTTCAACAAAAAAGGTTATTAAAAAAGCAAAACTGCCAGTCCTTGTTTACCATGAATAACGTAATAAAGATATTTTATGAATCCCCGTGAAAAGGGTCACTATTCATTGAAGGCCTGATTTCCCGACTATAGTAAAGCTGATATATAAGGCAGCAAGAAAAAAGATTAGGCTTTCAAATCGTATAATTTAATCTTGTTATACAGGGTCTTACGGTCGATATTAAGGAGTTTGGCAGCTTGGGATTTGTTATTGTTTGTCTTCTTGAGTGTTTTCTGAATTATGTCTTTTTCCGTTATCAGTGTTGCAGATTTTAAATCTGAAGAATCAGTTCCAACCGGTGAATTAATATCAGTTCTTTCTGATTCATTTGCCTGGAAGAACCGGATCTCTTCCGGAAGTAATTCGGGAGTGATCGTTGTATCAGTTGATAACAGCACAACACGTTTGATAATATTCTGAAGTTCACGGATATTACCGTGCCAGTAGTAGTTTTCAATTAATTCTTTTGCAGAATCATCTACCTGTGTGACATTTTTGTGAAAATTTTCATTAGCCTGCCTGATAAAATGTCCGGCAAACTCCATAATGTCTTCCCTGCGTTTTCTGAGCGGAGGAATATGAATTTTAAACCCGGTGATACGGTGGTAAAGATCCTCCCGGAATTCACCTGCTTTGACCTTTTCCAAAAGCGACACGTTAGCTGCAGTTATTAACCTGACATCAGCTTTTTGTGATTTATTATCACCAATTCTTGTAACCTGTTTCTCCTGAAGTGCCCTTAAAATTTTAACCTGAATCTCATGAGGAAGATTTCCAATCTCATCCATAAACAGGGTGCCTCCCTTTGCTTCCTGAAAATAACCTGTTTTATCATTTACCGCACCAGTAAATGATCCTTTTATATGCCCGAATAGTATGCTATTTGCCAGTTCTCCCGGAATTGCACCGCAATCAACGGCAATAAAGGGTTTATGACTACGGTTGCTGGTATAATGTATCGCCCGTGCAATATATTCCTTGCCGGAACCGGTTTCTCCTTCAATCATAACAGGAATATCTGTGGGAGCAACTACTTCAACATGCTGCAAGATCTCCTTTATCTTTTCGTTGGCACCGGTTATGAAGTCCCTTCCGAATGTAGTTTTTGTTATATTATCAGGTTTGCTTTCAAGGGCTCTGTTGATAATCTGCAGAACCTCTTCCGGCTGCATTGGCTTTGTGATATAATCATAAGCACCCGCCTTTATAAGCTGGACAGCTTTTTTAATTTCAGCATAAGCTGTCATAATTATTACTGGTGCAGAAGGTTTTTTTGACTTTACATGTTTGAGTATTGTATAACCATCAGAATCAGGTAGCCGGTAATCACATAATACAAGATCAAAACCGGTTTTGTTTATCAGGGCTTTTGCTGTACTTCCTGAAAAGGCAGTTTCAGTATTAAACCCGTTCTGTTCAAGATACTTTTTCAATACATGACAAATATAGTTGTCATCATCGACAATCAGAATGGTGGATTTATCCGGCATATATAACAGCTTAGGCAGAATTCTTTTTAATAACTATATCTGTCTGTCAAAGCTAAGAAAAAGAATTGATATGGTGCCCAATTATTTTACCCCGTGATATCTTCCTGTAATTAGAATTATCGAAAGCATTGCGAAAATTCTCACGCTTATGAAGAACCGTTCTCCAGCTCAAACCTGCCTGGAAAGTGTCGAGCAGTATAAATTCAAACCACTTGAAATCGTCGTGCACCGGAACACCCCATTCATTGTCATGGTATTTGATCATAAGCGGATCATTGGAGGGCCAGTCGCAGCGTTTTTTCATTTTCAAAAA
>SL_3KL_010_SEDDRAFT_10004857_pt1 | contig 12116 bp, 10 predicted proteins | sample SodLakKL_010_SED_2_FD_10381 | JGI IMG/M metagenome (IMG submission 10381)
GGGGTACGTCCCGACCCCGCTGCTCCGGCGAGCCGAAGCGGAGGATCGGGGTCGTGCCCAGGGTCGTGTGGGCCGACACCGTGATGGCGTGGCTCGCATCGTGCTTCGCCAGTTCCTGAACCACCAGGAGATAGCTGAGCGAATCGAGACCCAGGCCTCCGTACTCGGTAGGAATGGGAACCCCGAGAAGCCCCATCTCGGCCATGGTTTTCACGTTGTCCCACGGAAAGCGGGATTCCCGATCCAACCGCCCCGCCACGGGGACGATGGCCTCCTGGGCGAATCCCCGCACGCGCCGAACCAGGCGCTCGTGCTCGTCGTTCAGATAGGGCTGCATCTATGGTCGTCCTTTCCTGGCCCCGTGACTACGGGGCCGCCGTGGGTACCAGAATGGTGGCGGAGTGGGATCTCGGAGGGTGGATCCGGAACCGACTCATCGTGCAGACCATAAAGTTACCCTGAACCGGCGGCGATCAAAACCCCGCGCCACCCCTGGCATCGGTCGCATCCGGAGCACTGCCCCCGGGAGAGACCCTGACCGAACCAGTTCAGGATCGTCCTCCTTCGGCATCGCCGCGTCCGGGCGTAGCGGGACACGGCCCTGAGCTTGACCTTCTCGGCCCGCCGCCTGCTCCACCGATGCGCCAGGTCCCCCTTTCTCCAGAGTCGCAGCGCGGTCGTGGGGCTGCGGACCGGAGGGTGCGTTCGGTCGAGGAAGGAACGATGGATCCTGCCGTCCCCAGGGCCGTGGAGGGCCACACAGAGGGCCGGCTCACCGTCCCGCCCGCCCCGACCTGCCTCCTGATAGTAGTCCTCGAGACTCCCCGAAAGCTGGTCGTGGGCCACGAGCCGGACGTCGGAACGGTCGATCCCCATCCCGAAGGCGTTCGTGGCGACCACGAGGGGCCGGCGGTCGGTGAGGAAGTACTCCTGAACGCGATCTCGCTCATCGCCGGGGAGGCCGGCGTGGTAGGCATGAGCGGGCTGGCCTCGTCGAGCCATGGCGGACCGGATGCGCTCCACCCTGCGTCGGGTGGCGGCGTAGATGAGGCGGGCCCCCTGAAAGCTCGACACCAGGTGGTACAGGCGGTCGTTTCGTTCCCTCTCGCCAGTAGCGGAGCGCACCGCCCAGAGAAGGTTCGAACGATCGAAGCTCCCGATCTGACGATAGGGCTCCCGCATTCCGAGGATCGCCTCGATCTCACGGCGCACCCGAGGCGTCGCGGTGGCCGTCAGCGCCAGGACAGGGACGTCGAGCCTGCGACGAACCTCGCCGAGTTTCCGGTACGAAGGGCGGAAGTCGTGCCCCCAGCACGAGATGCAGTGGGCCTCGTCGACGACAAGAAGGGAGACTCGAAGTCGTTTCAGGAGAGGGCGAAATCCCGGCGAGTCCAGGCGCTCGGGGGCCAGGAGCAGCACACGGAGCTCCCCGGCCACGGCCGCGTCCTCGACCTTCCGGCGCTGGGCGCGGGAGAGACCCGAGTGAAGGGCCGCCGCCGCCATTCCGATTTCCTGGGCACGCCGGAGCTGATCGGCCATGAGCGAGATGAGGGGGCTCACCACCACCGTGAGGCCAGGCAGGAGGAGCGCCGGGACCTGGTAGCAGAGACTCTTGCCTCCCCCGGTGGGAAGGATGCCCAGGGCGTCGCGGCCCTCCACCGCCGCCTCCACAAGTTCCCTCTGACCGGGCCGGAAGGAGGGGAAACCGAAGTGGTGTTGGAGAACGGCCTCGAAGTCAGGGGGGTTCATCCCTGAATACAGGGTCCAGCTCGGGGCAGTTACATGGCCGGATCGGCCAGCGGAAGCGACTCGGTCCGATCGCGACTCCCGGCCGGCTCGCCCGCACCTACTTCCTGGAATAGGACTCCTCGCCCTCGTCCTCTCCGTCCCAGCCCTCGTCCGTGACCCACCACTCGTCCTCGACCTCCTCCCGAACGCCCTTCCCTCCCGGGAGAAAACGGATCGCGAAGCCGGCCGCCAGCGCCAGGATCGCGGCGGAGATCACCCATCCGCTGTCCAGGACCATGCCGCCCACGGCCAACGCTGCACCGATGACGAAGAGACGGACCTTCCACTCGAGCCAGGGATAGCGATCGGCCTTCCGGCTTCGGTCGATGAAGACGAGGGCGCACATGGCGTGTTCAGCTCCTCCGTTTGCGGTCGAGGAAGGCACGCACGCCCTCCTGGCAGGCTTCAGTCAGCCGGGCGAGGGTGTTCACCTCGGCTCCTCGGCCGATCCCCTCCTCCACGGAGAGCCCGTCCAACCCGTAGAGGAGACGCTTCGTGAGCTCGATGGCCGAGGCCGGACGGGAGGCCAACTCGCCGGAGAGCTTCAGCAGCTCCTCCGCGAAGGCTTCTTCGGACCAGACCCGATTCACCACGCCGATCCGGTGTCCCTCGACCGCCCCGATGGCCTTCCCCAGCGTCACCAGCTCGAAGGCATGCCCCTCGGCCACCTTCCTGCGGAGGAGGGTCATGACCATGGCGGGAACGAAGCCCAGGTGGACCTCGGGGAAGCCCAGCCGGGCGTCCTCCCGCGCCACGATCAAGTCGCACGCCGTCGCCAGCCCACATCCGCCGGCCAAGGCTCTCCCGTGCACCGCGGCCACAATGGGCCGGGGATGACGACGCATTGCCAAGAAGAGGCGCCCCATTCGCGAGGCGTCCGCCAATGAGGCCTCCACTCCCTGTTCCGCCAGTGCCTCCAACTCAGCCAGATCGGCGCCCGAACAGAAGTCGGGGCCCCGCCCCTGCAGCACGAGGACCCGGACATCGGGGTCTTCGGCCGTCTGGTCCAGCGCCCGGGTCAGGGACTCCACCAGAGCGCCGTTCAGGGCGTTTCGCTTCTCGGGCCGATTCATGACGAGGTGGAGCACCCCGTCTGCCCCGGGCTCCCGGAGCAGAAGCTCCTCCGAGGGTGGGGCGACGCCGCCCCTCGACGCCTTCGGGATTTCAGACACCATGGTCCTCTTGTGGGTCCGTTCCCTGCACGGAACGGGACGCATCGAACCTGTCGGGCACCCGGCCGCGGCCCCGAACCCGCCGAGCCACCTCCACCGGAACCTCCACCTCCATGCGGAGGAGGGCGGTGGAGAAGACCTTGCCCTGGGCGTCGGTCATGAGGGAGACGGTCCCACCGCCCCCGAGCGCCCCGTGGAGGAGGAAATTGAGGGCGTGGAGGTTGGGGAGCTCGAAGCGCTCCACCTCTCCCCTCACCAGCTCCCCGAAGTGGGCCTTCACCCGGGCCTCGGTAAGGAACCTCCTGAGGAAGGGCCAGTCCTGGGGATCGTATGCGACCACCCCGACGTTGGCGGTGTCACCCTTGTCGCCGGACCGGGCATGGGCCAGATCCACGAGCTGCACCGTTTCGGTTTCCTGCGCGTCCGTCATCGTCAGACCTCCAGCGTCCGGACCTCGAGATGGGGCTGAACCGCTTCCTTCCGGATGAGGGCGGGCCAGAACGCCATGATCTCCTGAACCCGGGGACGCCCGCCGGCGAAGCCCGTCACCGAGGGCGGCCCCGTGAGGACGAGAGGAGCGATCTCCCTCGTGAACCGGTCCACGGCGTCCCGGTCCTGACCCCGAACGGCGAACCGAAGCTGGACCTCGGGAAGGTCGGCAGGGGGCTCCCCAGCCAGATGGCCGTGGGTGGAATCCCACCCCACCAGCTCCACCCGGATCTCGTCGAAGGAGAGCCCCAGGCGATCCAGGCGGGAGCGGAGGATCCGCTCCGCGCTGCGAGCCTTGGCGGCAGCGTCGGGCCAGGCGTAGACGAGTGTGCCCACGGCCTTGAACCCGTCCGCGTAGGCGATGGACACCTTCAGGAAGTCGGTGGCCGGCCGACCGCGGGCGCCGGAAACCCGGACCCGATCGGGTCCATCCTCGTCCAGGGTGAGCTCGGTCAGGTCGGCCACCACGTCGGGGGTGATGTAGTCGGCCGGATCCCCCATCTCGTAGAGCAACTGCTCGGTGACCACGGCCCGGGACACGCGCCCCCCCGTCCCGGGATGCTTCGTGACGGTGAAAGAACCGTCGGAATGCGCCTCCACCAGGGGAAACCCCACCCGCTCCATGGCGGGGATGGTCCACCAGTCGACCAGAGCGTTGCCCCCGCTGGCCTGGGCGCCGCACTCGTTGATGTGACCGGCCACGACCCCCTGGGCGATCCGGTCATGGTCCTCGTCGGACCACCCGAACTCGTGCATCATGGGCGCGTAGGTGAGGGCGGTGTCGGTGGATCGACCCGTCACCACCACGTCGGCCCCCTGGCGCAGCGCCTCCACGATGGGCGTGGCGCCGATGTAGGCGTTCGCGCTCTCCACCCGGTCCCGAACTGACGCCAGGGGCTCTCCCGTCTCCATGTGGCGGAGTTCGTGGCCTGCCTCGAGCAGGTGATCGAGGCGTTCCATGAGGTCGTCGCCAGTCACGACACCCACCCGGGCCCGGCCCCCTACACCGGCGGCCCGGCCGGCCTCCACGACGGCCTCGCCACAACCCTCGGGGTTCACGCCCCCGGCATTCGTGACGATCCGCACCCCCTTCTCCAGGCAGGCGGGAAAGATCCGCTCCATGAGGGGAGGAAAGTCCCGGGCGAAGCCGGCCTCCGGACGTCGACCTCGCTGCTTCTGCATGATGGACATCGTGACCTCGGCCAGATAGTCCATCATGAGGTAGTCCAGAGGCCCACCTTCTACCTGGCGGACCGGCGCATCCAGATCATCGCCCCAGAACCCCTGACCACTCCCGATCCGGATGAGCGAGGTGGGTCCTGACGGAGAGCGGGAGTCGGGTTCACTCATGCGATGCAGGGGTTGGACATTGGAATGGGGGCTGAAACTCGGCCTTCGAGCTCGAGAACCTCTGTTGGGAGGCCGCGACCAGGGCGGTCACCGGACGTCCCTGGGGAGGGTGAACGGGCCCAGGTGAGGACCATCGTTGTTCAGCGCGGCCCGGAGCAGCAGGGAGAGACTGTCGCGCAGCTCCTCGGGGAGGACCACTTCGTCGACGAAACCCCGGGCCCCGGCAAAGCGAGCGTCCAGTTGACGCTCGTAGTCCTCCCGCACCTGGTCCATCCGGGTGTTCAGGTCCTCGTCGGGCACCTTCCCCTCGGCCTTGAGCTTCTCTATCTGGCCGGAGAAGAGCGCCATGACCGCGCTCTCCCCCTCCATCACGCCCATCCGGCCGGTGGGAAGGGAGAGGATGAAATCCGGGTCGAAGCCCTGTCCCGCCATGGCATAGTAGCCCGCGCCCGACGCATGGTTCACCGTGAGCACCAGCTTGGGCACGGTGGCCGTGGCCATGGCCTCGACGAAGCGGGCCCCGGCCCGGATGATCCCCGAGTGCTCGGCCTCGGGTCCCACCATGAACCCCGAAACGTCCTGGACGAAGAGAAGGGGACGGCGCTGGCGGTTCATGGCCTCGATGAAGTACGCCACCTTCTCGGCGCTCTCGGTATAGACGATCCCGCCAAAGGTGGGCTTGCCGCCTCGGGGATCCTTCACCAGCCCCCGGGCGTTGGCGATGACGCCTACGGGCACGCCGTCCACGAACCCGGTCCCGCAGATCATCTCCCTGGCCCGGTCTGCCTGGAATTCGTCCAGTTCACCCTCGTCGAGGAGGCATTCGAGGAGGTCGCGGGTCTCGTAGACCTGCCGGTGGTCGTCGGGCAGGAGGTCATAGAGGTCACCTGGATCGCGGGCCGGCCGGGCCCCGGCGTCGGGAAGCTCCAACGACTTTGGTTCGAGGGGGAGCTCGCTCACCAGCTCTCGGAGCTTGGCAAGGCACGCCTCGTCGTCGTCCACACGGTAGTGAGCCACACCACTCACCTCGGTGTGCACCCGGGCACCACCGAGCTCCTCGGCCTCGACCACCTGTCCTGTGGCGCCCTTCACCAGGTTGGGCCCTCCAAGACCCATGAAGCTCGTGCCCTCCACCATGATGATGGAGTCGGAGAGTGCGGGCAGGTAGGCGCCTCCAGCGATGCACGGCCCCATGACGGCGGAGAACTGGGGCACCCGGAGGTACCGGCGCATGATGGAGTTGTAGTAGAAGATCCGGGCCGCCCCGTACTGGCCGGGAAAGACCCCGCCCTGATAGGGGAGGTTCACCCCCGCCGAGTCCACCAGATAGAGGATGGGGATCCGGCAGCGCATGGCGATCTCCTGCGCCCTGAGGATCTTGGTGATCGTTTCAGGCCACCAGGAGCCGGCCTTCACGGTGGCGTCGTTGGCCACCACGACCACTTCCCGCCCATGAATCCTCCCCACTGTCGTCACGACCCCGGCCGCCGGAGCCTCTCCGTCGTAGAGATCATGGGCCACCAGAAGGCCGATCTCCACGGAGGGCGCATCGGGATCGAGGAGTGCCTTCAGTCGCTCCCTCGCGGTCCACTTCCCCTGGTCGTGCTGACGCTGGATCCGGCGCGGTCCTCCCCCGACATGAAGTCGCTCGCGGAGTTCGGTCAGTTCCCGAGACAGGGTGCGGAGCCGGGACTCCCCTCCGTCAGGCGTCTCATTTCCGGGCGGCTTGCCACCCCGAGGAGGAGCGCCCTGGGACTCCTCGTGGGCCGCGTCGGTCCCCATCCTTCACACTCCCTCGGGCTGGCGATTCTCCTGGAACCACTCCCGGATGTACGCCACGGCGTCGGTGGTGGGGGTCCCCGGTCCAAAGAGTCGGCCGATTCCCTTCTCCTTCAGGGTCTGCATGTCCTCTTCGGGGATGATGCCTCCTCCGGTGAGCAGGATGTCGTCGGCCCCCTCTGCGTCCAGAAGGTCCTTCACCCTGGGAAAGAGGGTCATGTGGGCGCCGGAGAGGACGGACATGGCCACCACGTCCACATCCTCCTGCACCGCCGCCGCCACGATCATCTCCGGGGTCTGATGGAGGCCGGTGTAGACCACCTCGAAGCCGGCGTCGCGAAAGACGCTGGCGATGACCTTCGCGCCCCGGTCGTGTCCGTCCAGTCCGGGCTTGGCCACCAGGACCCTGATCTTCCGGTCCCCTTCATTCATCTGTGTCGCTCCGTCAACGGTGAGTCTTCCAGATCTCGCAGACCTTCATGAGGTCAGCCCTGTAACCTACAAGTGCGTGGGTCGGAGGTCACCGGGTCCGAGCATCCAACCCGGTGGTGTTCGAAGGCTCCTGCTCCTGCCAGAGGAAGGAGGGGAGGGTCCGCTCGGTGGGCCAGAGTTCGTCGAGGGTCGAGGCATCGTAGAGTCGACCGTTCTTCATCACCTGCTCCACCGACGCCGAGTTCCGGATGTCCTCCAGGGGATCCGCGCTCAGGACGACGAGGTCGGCCAGCTTTCCCGGCTCCAGGCTTCCCAGCTCCTCTCCGTAGCCGATGGCCTCGGCCCCCAGGATGGTGGCGACCCGAAGGGCGTCGTGCTCCGGAAGCCCCCCGGCCTGCATGGCCCAGAGCTCCCAGTGGTACCCGAGCCCATGAAGCTGTCCATGGGCCCCCACGGCGGAGCGCCCTCCGGCGGCCACCAGGTCCCGGACGAATTCGGCGTGACGATCGAAGATGTGCTCGTCGGGGTGGAACCAGCCCGCCTGCCCTCCCCTGCCCCGGCGCGAGGCCTTCGCCTCGATCTCCTCCCAGGGGGTGAAGTGGCGCAGGCGCTCATTCCCGAATACGTCCTCGGTGGCGAAGAAGTAGTCCTCGGCCCAGGGCCCGCCGTAGGAGACCAGGAGGGTGGGCGTGTAGGTCGTCTGGGCCTCGACGAAGAGCTCCCGGACATCCCTGAAGAGGGGATAGACCGGAAGGGCGTGTTCCAGCCCGGAGTACCCATCCATGACCTGGGTCATGTTGAGCTTGTACTGCAGGCCCGCCTCGACGGTCGGCATCAACTCCAGCTCCCGGGCCGCCTGGATCAGCCACTGCCGCTGCTCCCGGTTCCCGGTCATGTACATCTTGAACTGGTGAACCCGGTAATGCTCCTTGTATCGCTCCAGGATGGTCCGGGCATGGTCCAGATCCCGAACCATGACCCTCGAGAAGACTCCCGGGCCGGTATGGGAAATCCGGGGGCCAAGCATCTGGCCCGTGTCCACCAGGTCCTGGTAGGTGAGGACGTCGGTGGTGGCGGTCTGGTTGTCGTGGGCCAGGGTGACGCCGAAGGCCAGGTTGGCCAGGTATTGCCAGACCTGAGTGCTGTGGATGTCCGGCAGGAGCCACTGGGTGTGGTAGTGCACGTCCACGAAGCCCGGGAGGACCGTCCGTCCCTCCAGTTCGAGCTCGCGGGCCCCCTCGGGGAGCTCCACCTCGCCCCGGGGACCGATGGCCTCGATCCGGTTGTCCCGGATCACGATGTCAGCGTCCTCGATGATCTCATGGCCTCGCATGGTCAGGGCGCGACCGCCTCGGAGAACCACGAGCCCCTGGGGTCGGTCCCGATCCACCTCCAGTGTGATGGGGATCTCCCGGGGCGAATAGACCGGCTCCTCATCCTCGTCCCCGTCCTCTTCCGGATCGTCGTCCCCCGGGTCCTCCCTCTCGCGCTCCCGGGCCTCCGCCTCGGCGGCCTCCTCGGCCGCTCGGGCTTCGGCCAGGTCATAGATGACGTGAGTCCGGCCGATGGACCAGTGGATCCGCTCCCCGTCACTGCTCCAGGCCGGGAACTGTCCTCCGATGTCGGTGAGCTTGCGAACGGGGAAGGCCGCCGCGTCCGGGTTCGCCACTGAAATCGTCGGGGCGTCGGATCCGACCTGGGGCACGGTGACCTCGTAGAGATCCAGGTCCACCACCGCCAGGGCCCGCCTCCGGTCCGGAGCCATGTAGATCCGGCTCGCCCTGAGGGGCTCGGTGGCCCCAGCGGGGGTGGGTCCGGTCACCTCTAGGTGCTCCCGCTCGTCGGTCCCGTCCCAGCGGAAGGAGACCAGGCCGTCGGAGGAGCTGGAGGCGAAGATCCTGTCGGGATCCCCCGCAAAGTGAAGCCCTCCTCGTCCCGAGGCCGGGCCGATCACCTGGAGCTCGCCCCCCTCGGAGGGGACCCAGACGAACTCCTGGGCCAACCCCCCGCCGAACATCCCCCGGTTCTCCTGGGCGTCGCGGGCGGCGGACCGGATCGCCACGATCCGGTCTCCCGCCGGAGACCAGGCCAGGTCCCGGAAGTAGGCCGGAATCGAGGTGAGTCGGCGCGGCGCGGCCGACCCGTCGGCGGGAATCCGCCAGATATGTCCCCCGACCTCGTCGTCCCACCCCACGAATGCGAGGGCCGTCCCGTCGGGAGACCAGACGGGCTGATGATGGTTCTCTCCCTCGGTCTCGGCCAGGAGACGGGGTGTTCCATCGGGAAGGGACATGACATAGAGGCGATTCAGCGCCGTGAAGGCGATGCGGTCGCCGTCGGGTGACGGGCGGGCGTCACGGATCTGTCGAACCGTCAGGGTCGGGCCGTCATCCACCGGGAAGTCGAAGCGAACCTCGGGCCCCAGCTCCCGCTCCACCTGCACTGAGAACGGGATGGGTTCGGGTTCGCCAGGCGTGCCGTCCTCACCTACGCCGATTCGCCAGATCCTTCCCCCGTATGAGAGGACCACGCTCCGGGAGTCCGGTGTGAAGGCGTACCCGGGAAGCACGTCCTTCTCCGCCACCGACTCCTTTTCGTCTCGCTGAACCGGGAAGGCGAGCCAGCGCTCGTCGCCGGACTCCAGATCCCGGATCCGAAGCCCCGTCTCCGCAGCGTGGCGGGTCCCGTACACGAGCCAACGGCCATCTGGAGACAGGAGAGGGCGGAAGGCCGAACCGTATCGGGAACTCATCTCGGTCCGGGTGCCTCTCTCCCGGTCGTACACGGCCAGCTGGTACTGGGGAAACGCGGCGTTGTACTGCCACGCCCCGGTCCGCTGGGCGAACCAGAGATACCGGTCCTCGGGTCCGAAGGCGAGGCCGGTGGCCCGCAGGTTCTCCGGTTCGGTGAAGAGAGCGACCCCGCTCCCGCCCTCGACGTGGTAGAGCCAGGGCTTCTGGGCCCGAGCGCCCTTGGACACCACCACGTACTGCCCGTCGGGGGTGAAGACGGGGGTGAGATAGCTGTCGTCCTTTCCCTCGGTGATCTGGATCGTGTCGGCCAGATCCGTGGAGATGATCCAGACGTTGTCACCTCCGTTCCGGTCGGAGATGAACACCACGCGCTCGCCGTCGGGGCTGAACCTGGGCTGGGCGTTGTACCCCATTCCCCTGGTGAGCCGGGTCGCCTCGCCCCCGGCCAGGGGCATGAGGTACAGGTCCCCCAGCAGGTCGAAGACGATCTGCTCTCCATCCGGGCTCACATCCAGGGAGATCCAGCTTCCCTCATCGGTCGTGAACGAGAGAGGCCGAGTGTCCTCGACCCCCTCGAGCGGGAGGTCCGAGAGGGCCGACGTGGTGTCGACGGAAGTCAGAACGAAGCTGCCGGGTGCAGGGGCCGCGGCGTGGACCTCGACGACGGCGAAAAGGGAGAACGCCAGAGCGAACACGAAAGCAAGAGCTGGCATGGAACGATCGGTGGAGGGGAATGGACCAGCAGAACGCCCGGGCGACTCGAGCTGGCTCCAGATGGAGACCGGACCCCTCAACATACTCTGAACGGCCGGAGGACTGGAAGGGTCGGCCCCTTAGAAGGGGCTGTTGAAGAACTGGAGCCCCCTCGGATTTCAGCCGGCCAGCTCCCTCAGGTACGCCGGGAGATCCCGGACCGCCGGAATCCGATCCACGGGGAAGTCCAGGCGCTCCGCCGGGTCCAGGAGAACGGCGGACATCCCGGCCTTTCGGGCGCCTACGACGTCCACGGGATAGAGGTCGCCGACGTAGAGGCACCGTGCCGTAGGAAGGCCCATCCGCTCCGCGCCCGCCAGGAAGATCTCGGGTTCGGGCTTCTCCACCCCCACCACCTCGGAGTCCAGGACGAACTCCACCAGGTCTCGCAATCCGGTCTGCACGAGGACCTCTTCCATTCGTCCGTCGGCGTTGGAAATGACGCCGAGCCGATACCCTTCTCTGGCCAGGGTCTCCAGCGCCTCCGCCGTGCCCATCTCGACGTGGGTCCACAGGTGCCAGCGGGCGTGTTCTTCTCTCAGGCGCGCACCGATGTCGTCGAGCCTCCCCGTCGGCACTCCCGTGTCCTGGAAGATCTCCATGAAGTAGGTCTTCCAGAGGTGGGGCTCGGTGCCCACGTGACCGTCTTGTACCCTCCGGGCGAGGTTCTCCCTGGCTCGCAGCTCGGCCCAGACGAAGAGATCTGCGTCCCAACGGACACCGGAGGCTCGATAGATCTTTCCCATTCGTTCCCGATCTGCGAACACAAGGGTGTTCCCTGCATCCAGGAGGATCCCCGCCGGATGCAGGGGTGGCGCATGACTCGGGCCGGAAAGATCCGGATTGGGATTTGAGGCCATTGGCTCGGCAATCGGTTCCGCGAAGAGAAGCAGAGGCCGGACGGGCCCGGCGAGCACCCGACGAATCGGCGTGGATCGTTACCCATCATCGGGCCGGGGGTTCGCCCCTGATCGGCCCAACCTGCACCACTTCCTGCGCATGCGGTCGAGGATTTCAAGTTCTTTCCCTGGTTGCGATCCCAGCTGACCCCACCTAGGATGGCGAGATCATCGAAATTGAGGAGCGAGCTCGTCGCTCCCTGTCACCCGTTCCATCCGCTTGGACGGAGGTGGGGTATGTTGCAATTCATGTCAGCAGGGGCAGTCTTCTGGACGATATCCGCTCTGGCGGTCTCGTCACCCTCGGAAGCTCCCGGGGTTCCGGGTGCGCTTGCCAACTCAGGCGTGGTCGCCTCCGAGGCATCAGTACTCGAAGGAACGATCGAGGGGCGCGTCGTGCAGGCCGGTACGGGTCGGGCACTGGCCGGAGCTCAGATCGAGCTGGTCGACCTGGGCCTCGGGACCCTGGCAGGGGCTGATGGTCGATTCTCCATCACCTCGGTCCCGGCCGGAGAGGTCACGGTGCGAGTCCAGATCCTGGGTTTCGCAACGTCGAGTCAGACGGTGAGCTTGGCATCAGGCCAGACAGTCACTGTGGACTTTCAGCTCTCCCAGCAGGCGTTGGCACTGGATGAGGTGGTGGTGACCGGAACCGCCGGGGGAACCCAGCGCCGAGCCATCGGAAACGTGGTGGACCGACT
>SL_3KL_010_SEDDRAFT_10004859_pt1 | contig 12112 bp, 11 predicted proteins | sample SodLakKL_010_SED_2_FD_10381 | JGI IMG/M metagenome (IMG submission 10381)
AGAACGCCGCCTGGGAGAGGAGGTGTTGAACTATGCCATCAACCCGTTTGTGGCGGGTATTTTTGCAAACCGGCCGGAAGACCTCAGCCTTCGACACGCTTTCCCGGCCATGCACAACCTGGAGGCCGAATACGGTTCGATGATTTGGGGCAGTTTTGCCGGTGCCAAAAAAAGAAAAGAGCAGGGCAGAATTCCCCGAAAACTCATTTCTTTCAAAGAGGGGATACAGCAGCTCCCGGAAACTTTGGCTTCACAGGCAGGAAAAGCCCATTATAATCAAAAGATTGAAAAGATTGAAAAACGCACCGGCGGATGGTTTTTGGAAAGTAATGGCCGTGAATTTGGCCCGTACTCAAAAGTGGTTCTGAATACACCGCTCTATCAAATAAAACAGTCACAAATTCCTGTCAATGATTACGATTTTGAAATGCTGCAAAAAGTACATTATCCGCCATTGTCGGTGATGTACCTCGGTTTCAAAAAAGATCAGGTCGAACACCCGCTGGATGGATTTGGTTTTTTGGTTCCGGAGCTTGAGCAGCGGAATATTCTGGGTGCGCTGTTTTCTTCCACACTGTTCGAAGGCCGGGCGCCGGATGACCGTCATCTGTTAACGGTTTTCGTTGGCGGAGGAAGACAGCCTGATCATGCCTCTCTGCCAACTGAAAAAATGCTGAATCTTGTGATGGCGGATTTGCAGGATTTGCTGGGAATCACAGGCGAACCTGTGTTTATGGATCATGTCTACTGGCCGAATGCCATTCCCGCTTATCACACCGGTTATGATGATATTTTGCGTACGCTTAAAAATGTTGAGGCCAGAAATCCGGGGCTGCATCTTGCCGGAAATTTCAGGCACGGTATTTCCGTCCCCGACTGCATTAAAAGCGGAATTGAATTGGCAGATCAAATTGCTAAAGATTTGAGTTAGGAGAACATTAGACTTCTGCACAAAAAAAGCACTGTCGTGACCTGTGCTGCAAATGACATATGAGATTCTGCCCTTTTCGGACCCACCCCCGGCTCCTCCCTATCCCGACACAAAAAAGCGTGTCGGGACAAGGAGGGGAGTTTATTCTTTTCCCATACCAACAAAGAGCGAAGTCCTTCGGCGCTTTTCCGAAAAACGAAGGAACCCTGGGATGGCTGTGCCAAAGGATTTCTATCCATTTTAGCGAGAAATGAAATTTGTCTTACATCACAAGCCTACTGCGGTTAAACAAGTCTGAGAATTGTGTTACCTTTCAATCTCTATTAAAATCAGCATTAATTAAAACGACATGGCATCAAACAAAAACAGGCTGGAAAATTTTCGAGAGTACCGGGAAGAGATGAATGAAAAGGTGATGAACCTGGATCATCTTGGCATCAAACGTTTTTTTAACCTTGACAGTAACACCTATAAAGAAGGTGCACTCAGTTCGCAAACCAAAGAATTGCTGGGATTGGTAGCGTCCGCAGTTTTGCGCTGCAACGATTGTATCGATTACCATCTCGAACAGTGTGCAAAAACCGGGTCAACCAAGGAAGAGATTGTGGACGCACTGAACGTAGCGCTTGTGGTGGGCGGCAGTATTGTGATACCGCATCTCCGGCACGCTATTGAAACCCTTGAACCATTGCAAGAAGAAGGCCTGCTGTAGATGTGTTTTCGCAAATCATTTTTGTTTTTACTGATGATACTTTTTCCGGCTTCTCTGTTAGGCCAGGTCATTCCACCGGAGCGAAGCGAGGATGGGCATATCATCAGTGCAGACCGCATCGGGAGCTATTATTCGGTTTTCCCGCTGGCAGGGTACACATCCGATGAGGGCCTGTTCGGTGGCGGTTTTGTCCAGCGAATTAATTACGGTATTGATGTGAGGCCGTTTTTAAGCAATCTCAAAACGGATTTTACTATTTCCACGAGAAGAAATATTATTTCGAAACTGGAGTACGAGCGAACACGGACGTTTGGAACCGATATCCGCAGCCGGATTGATTTTATCGGGCAGAGAATCCGGCAGGGGCACTATTTTGGAATTGGCAACGATACAGAATTTTCTGATGCCCTTTTCGATGAAGGCTACTATTTCTATGAAAACCGTGAGGTTTATTTCAATTATCAAGCCAGGAATACACTTTTCGATTTTGGTGAAAATGGGATTGGGGATATTTATGGCGGATTTACAATCTCTTATGTAAACGGGCTTGTAAGGGGTGAAGCATCGAAGTATGATGATGACCGGCCGCCGGGATTTGGCAAAAACCGGGTCAATAAACTTGGCGCCGGCGTTATTGCTGACAGCCGCGATAATGAATTTGCCCCAACCCGGGGCATACGCTACGAAGCCGGTTTCAGCACGAGCACATCTCTGTTTGGCAGTAATTACTCGTTTTCAACAGTCAGGGGTGAATTGCGACATTTTATTCAGCTTTTTGATAATGTTGTTCTGGCGCATAAAATGGAAATGAAGCATAATATCGGCCAGGCGCCGTTCTGGGCAATGCCAATTATTGGAAATGAAGACGGCCTCCGCGGTTACCACATGAACCGCTTCAGGGGAGACAGCTCAGTGCTGAATATGCTGGAACTTCGCACATGGCTATTTTCAGTTCTTGACGGGAATATCCGCTTTGGGGGACAGGTGTTCTGGGATTCCGGAAGAGTTTTTTCCGAAACAGATTCGAATAATTTTTTTGATGACTGGAAACACGCATACGGATTTGGCGGAGTACTTTCGCTGTTTAACCCTGACTTTTTTATTCGGGGAGATTTCGGTTTTTCTGATGAGACTTTCCGGATGTATTTTGGAGCGGGATATATTTTTTAGCGCTTTATACAAGTTTAGCGACCTGGCAGAGTGCGAACGCAAGAGAGCTCCTGCAAGAGTCGCGGATAGCTGTTTTGATCCGGAGATGGCGCAAGCGTCTCGCTTGTGCCCGTGGTTCCAAATCGGAAGTTCACAACTCTGGCAGGAGCCGAGAAGCACGGCACTCTGCCAGGTTGTATGAATTAGCCTTCTAAACACAGAGATGGCGCAAGCGGACGCTTGCGCCAGGCAGGAGCTTGAATCAACGATTTTACCTTCACGAACACACCCCTAAATCCCCTCTCAAGAGGGGACTTTTTGGACTATCACCTTTCATATGGTGTTGACCTATTTTGGGCAAAATTAGTAGCTCAGCGTAACAAAACTTCAATAATTTCCTGATGCTGTGGAAAAGCTTCCAACATTGATTTTATTTCGGCCATTTCAAAATCCTGGAAATCAAACCCCGGGGCTACTGTGCAGCCGCACAAAACGTAACTATCAGCCACATCAACTGTAACACCGAACCAGGCACCGGCAGGCACAATTTGCTGAGGATATTGGCCTTTTGTGAGATCTTTTCCCAGGCTCAGCTTATTATACTCACCATTCGGATGAATCATGTGAATGGTGATGGAAGAGCCTTCGTAATGGTGCCAGATTTCATCCGACTTAATCCGGTGCAGTTTTGATATATCATCACTGCCAAGCAGGTAGTAAATGGAGGTGCCAAAATTCCTTCCATCCGGAAATTCACCATCTTCTGTTTTGATAATTCCTTTGCTTCGGTAGGTTTCGCTGTAATAACCGCCTTCGGGATGTGGCTTGAGCCGGAGTTCCTCAATGAGTTCTTCTTTTCTCGAAATCATGCTAACAGATTTTTTTCTCAATGTCTATCTCAGAACGGTTGCACTGTCAGGGTAGTCGGTGATGATGCCATCCACACCCATATCAAGCTGCCGGCGCATTTCATCTACGTTGTTGATAGTCCAGGGAATGACCTGCATCCCGCGTTCATGGGCTTCCTGCACAATTTCCGGTGTTACAAGGTTATAGCGTGGACTCCAAATTTCGGGGGTGTAACCAAGTTCATCCAGATAGGATTCGATCGGATCGTCGGTCGAAACCAGGATGGCCTGTGCAATTTCAGGATTCAGTTCCCGAAACTCAATCAATGTAGCCGGATCAAAAGATTGAATGATGATTCTGTCAAAAAGATCAAATTCTGTGTGCAGTGTTCTCAGTTCTTCGTATAGTAGCTCTGCATATTCTTCAGGATAGGGATAAAATTCGCCGTATTGCTCCGGGTTACTTTTGGTTTCAATGCTGTACGCAACCGGGTCGAGGTTCATCTCCTGAACGTATGCTTCAATCGCACGGATGGCATCTCTCATCAGCGGTTTTGTCACCTCCATCGGCTGCTGATTTGGAAAGTTTACATGCCCCCTCATGCCCACATCAAACTGCTGCGTTTCTTCATATGTCATTTCAAAAATGTTGTAATCCATCTGCTCTTCTTCCGTGACCGGGGTTCCGTCAGGCTTGGTGCTGATGTGATGATGAAACCACGGCTCATGCGAAATCAAAATCTGCCGGTCTTTGGTCACAACCAGGTCAAATTCGATGGTATCTACTCCGTGATCAATGGCAATCAAAAAGCTGGGAATGGTGTTCTCGGGAAGCAGCCCGCGTGCCCCGCGATGCCCCTGCAGGTCAAAAGTTTTTGATTGTTCCATAGTACAAGAAGTAGTAATTAAGCAGGCAATTAAAAAAAGAAAAAGGCGCATTTCAAAACAAATTTGAGGTGAATGGTCTAAAGATCAATCAGTTATCGATAAAATATCAGTTCTGACAGCTAATGGCATTAAATTTTGAAGAATTTAATTTCCTAAATAAAAAACTTGAAACGAAAAATTACAGGGTAACACTGCAAATTCAGAAAGTTGAAACGATGTTGTAAATTGTAAAGCCGGTTTGAATTAGTATCTTAATAATATCGGTCAAACATATTTAATTTGATTATGAGTGCAAAAGATATACGATGGAAGCACCGGTTTTCTAATTATTTAAAAGCTCTGAATCAGTTGAAAAATGCTGCCGAACTGGCAAAGAAACGTGATCTTACTGATTTGGAACAACAAGGATTAATACAATCATTTGAATATACACACGAGCTGGCATGGAACGTAATGAAAGATTATGCGCATTATCAGGGAAGTGTGGATGTTGCCGGGTCACGGGACGCAACCAGGGAGGCATTTCAGCTTAACCTGATTGAGGATGGTACAAATTGGATGGAGATGATAAGCAGCCGAAATAAAACATCTCATACTTATAATGAGGAGGTAGCGAAAGAGATTGTGAGCAATATTCTGAACACCTATTATCCGTTGTTTTTAGAGTTCAGGGATCTAATGGAGGGGAAATTAAGCGAAGATGATGACAGTCAATTCTGAAACATTGAAATACGGCCTTTCTCAAAAAGAGATAGAAAGTATCTGTACAATATTTAACCGGTACAGTGAAATAGACCGGGTAATTTTATATGGATCGCGTGCAAAAGGCAACTTCCGGCGAAATTCTGATTTAGATTTCGTGCTTGAGGGAAATGATTTGACATTGAAAACACTGATGCGGATAGAACGGGAAATTGATGACCTGTTGCTGCCTTATAAAACAGATCTTGCTATACTTCATAAAATCGAAAACAAAGATTTGCTGGATCATATTCAGAGAGTGGGAGTCACTTTTTACAGAAAAGATTGATGCTCAGTATATTGGTATTGCGACTGAGTTTTAATTATCTACAGCTCAACAACCGTGCACCCGGTGCCTCCGCTTTCCCAGGGCGCTATTTCGAATGTTTTAACTTCTTTTCGTTTTTCAAGGTACTCGTGAACCAATTTATGTAAAATTCCTTCACCTTTTCCATGAATTATTTCAACCTGTTTTAAACCGCGTGCGGCGGCTTTGTCAAGATAGAGCGTCAGCTCTTTGATAGCCTCGTCTCCCCGTTTGCCCCGAAGATCCAGTGACGGTTTTACATCCATGTCAATCGGCTGAGAGGTTTTATAGGATCTCGCAAAGCTGTTTTTCTTCTCTTTTTTCGGAGGTGATGTTTTTACCAGTTTGTTCAGTTTGGCTTTTATTTTCATGCCGTTTACCAGAACAGTTGCATTGTTACCTGAAAGTTCGATCAATTCGCCGGAGGTGTCGCTGTTGCCAATCAGAACGTAATCTCCTTTTTGGGGTTTTTCATCACTTCTCAATACTTTTTCTTCTCTCTCTTCAGAAAGTGATTCTTTTTTTGAAGAGATCTCCTTTTTTGTATCACCAATTTCTCGCCGGGCTTCACGAATTTTCCCCTTATCCTCCCGGCCTTCACTCACCACTTTTTCTACAGCTTCTTCAATGCGACGGTTGGCGCCGCTCATAATTTCTTCGGCATCTTTGTAGGCGCGTTCCAGGAGTTTTTTCTTCTTTTTTTCAAACTGTTCGGTGAGTTCGCGATAGTTTTTTTCGCGTTTTTCAGCATCACGGAGCTTAACCCTGAATTCTGATGAAAGCTCCTCCGACTCCTGCATTTTTTTCTCCAGGCTAACCAAAAGTTCTCCCATCCGGTCGCGTTTTTCGCCAAGTAGTCCGCGGGCATGGGTCATCACCTCTTTTGGTAAATTCATCCGTTCGGCAATCTCAAATGCATAACTGCTGCCGGGAATTCCTTTTTTAAACCGGTAGGTGGGAGAAAGGTTTTCCTGGTTAAATTCCATCGCACCGTTTACAACATTCGGGTGTTCGTGGGCAAATACTTTCAGCGATCCGTGGTGAGTGGTTACGATGGTTCGGGAATTTCTTCGGATCACCTCTTCAGTAAAAGCCTGGAAGAGTGCACCACCCTCATCGGGATCTGTGCCGGACCCGGCTTCATCAATCAGTACAAGTGCATTGGGCTGAATTTGCTGAAGCGTGGTGCGGATCCACTCCAGCCTGGATGAAAATGTGCTGAGGTCACTTTCTATGGACTGTTCATCACCAAGATCTACAAATAGCCCGCTGATAATAGGGATCTGTGAATCCGGCTGAACCGGTACAGGATATCCTGACTGCATCATCAGGCTGAGCAGGCCCACTGTTTTCATAGCCACGGATTTCCCCCCCGCATTGGGCCCGGTGATAACCAGCCCAAGTTCCTCAGGATCCAAATGCATGTCGAGCGGCACAACCGGTTCGGGATCTTTGGCTGATAAATTTTTCAGCACCAGGTTCGGGTTCATGGCTCGTATCAGATGTAAATACTGATTTTTTGAAATTTCAGGAACCACGCCGTTCAGGTCCAGGCCCAGGCTCACCCGGCAATGAATGGCATCAAGCGTTCCAAACTGTGAAGTATTTGAAAGGAGATTGTCGGCATATTTTCTCACTTCAGAAGTAAGCTGACGGATGATTCGCTCGATTTCACGGTTTTCTTCAGATTCGAGCTGCCGGATTTCATTATTGATTTGAAGCGCCTCAACCGGTTCCAGGTAAACCGTTTGTCCGGTCGATGAAACATCGTGAATGAACCCGTCAACTTTCCGTTTGTACTCCGCCAGGATTGGAATCACCATTCGTCCGCTCCGGATCGTCGGCCCTTCATCCGAAGTCATTCCCTGTTTTGAAGCGCGCTGCATCACACGCTGAATTGTGCTGCGAAGTTTACTTTGCTCACGGTTTTTCCGGTTTCGAATTTTTTTGAGTTGCGGACTTGCATCATCGCGCAGCTCACCCCTTTCGTTGATTACTTTTTGAATGGCTTCTTCGAGCGGTTTCAGGTTTATCAGGCGTTTTACAATCTGTTGCAGTGCAGGATAATCTTCTTCAAGCCTGGAAAAAAATGTTTTCATCAAACGTGCAAGACGTGCATTTTGCAGAATATCCACAAAATCACTCAACGGCAGAATGTTACCTGCAATCAGGCTTTCGCTCACCATGTCCCGAATATCGTTGAGATTGGTGAGTGGGGGAGTGGTTCCCTGCTGAAGAAGTTCCATCCACTCGGATGCCTGTTGCAGCAGCAACTCTGTTTCGGTGCGGTCTGCTGATGGTGTTAACCGCTGCAAATATTCTTTTCCATACGGTGTATAGGCTTTCCTCAAAGCAGCCTGCCGGATGGCTGAAAAACCGATTTTGTCCGATGCTTTTTGGGGATGGATTGTCATTTCGTTAATCATACCTTAAAGGTCGTGAAATTTTATTTGAAAATTGAACCGCAGAGCTGAAATCCGGCTGATTAATGAAAAAGGGAATAAAAAAAATTTCTCTCCACTTTCATTATCATTACATTGGAAATAAAAACAGACGAAAGAAATATGAAGATTTATCAGGTAGATGCATTCACAAAAAACGTATTTTCAGGCAACCCTGCGGCTATTGTTCCGCTTGAAGAGTGGCTGGATGATGACGTGATGCAGAATATTGCAGTAGAGAACAACCTCTCCGAAACGGCATTTTTTGTCCAAAAAAGTGATGGATCATATAAAATTCGCTGGTTCACACCGGAAACAGAAGTAAATTTATGCGGCCATGCCACGCTAGCGTCAGCCCATGTTCTTTACGAGTTTCTCGGATTTAAAGGCAATAAAGTAGAATTTGAATCTAACAGTGGTCCGCTGAGTGTCCGGAAAGAAGGTGATCTCTATTGGATGGATTTTCCATCTAATCCGCCGGGTGCAATCCCGGTACCTAAATTGCTGCCCGAGGCGATTGGGGTGATCCCTATTTATACCGGAATTAATACGGATATGCTGGTTTTGATCCAGGACGAAAAAACGGTGCGAACCATACAGCCCGATCTGTTGATTTTAAAAAAGATGGAAGTTCGTGGAATTATTTTAACAGCCCCCGGCAGCGGTGACGTGGATTTTATCAGTCGGTTTTTTGCTCCATCGGTAGGCGTTCCGGAAGATCCGGTTACGGGTTCGGCTCACACCGTACTGACTCCATTCTGGTCGAAACGTCTTGGCAAAAAGAGATTGAAAGCAAGGCAGGTATCGAAGCGGGGCGGCGATTTGACCTGTATTCAGCAAAACGGGCGTGTTGAAATAGGCGGCCATGCCGTTACTTACATGATCGGCGATATTTCTATTTAATTTTACTGTTTTGATTTGGGACTGCCGTTGGAATAGTGATTTGTTTTGGTCAGCACAAAAAAGAGAACAATACCGGTTAAAAAAATCATCAAAGAAAATAATCCTAACTCCAGTCCTGGCCTGATGACATAAAGTGCTGTGAAAAATTGTGTGATGATGATAATAATCAGCAGCAAAGCAATTTTTTTCCTGCCTATCCGGTTAATCACGAATGCCCCGAGAGGCGCACCAAAAATTACAACAGGAATACAAACCAGCCAGTAGTTGATAGCCTCTGTCTGCATGGTATCAAGAAAAAAAGTGTGCAGAATAAAGCCTATGATAGCGTTTGATGCCATCAAAATGACAGATGTGGGTGTGGCAATTTTTTCAGACAAACCATATTTAAGCACTACATAAGAGAAGGTGCAGATATCCAGCCCATTTCCCAGCACCGAACTGAAAATGCCTCCCACTACACCTACCATCAGTAATTCTATTTTTTGATAGCGGTTTAATACCGGGAGTTCCTGACGGGTTTTTCGGCTGTTCACAAAATTCACGATCCAGAGTGCAATGCCAAAACTTAGCCAGAAAGAAACAAACATCATTTTGGTAAAATCGGGTTTAATCAGCGGAGTAATGAAGAATGTGCCGAAGATGATTCCGAAAAATCCTCCGATTCCGGCAAGAAAAAGATAGTTCGTTTCAATTTTAATACGTGATATGATGATCCAGATGGAAGCGAAGGTCATTCCCACACTTTGAATGGCGAAGCTGAAATTGCGTGCCACATCCGGCTCAATGTTAAAAAGGAGTGTCATTGCTGGATAGGCAATTGCCCCACCACCTTCGGAACTGGCTCCGGCAATAAAGGAGCCAAAAATCATCACCACTGTCATGAACCAGTTATCCCGGAAAAGATCCCAGGATGCGGTTGATTGCATAAAAAACAGCCAGGCAGAGAGTACTAATAAGGCCGGAACTGAAAAAATTAAAAGCGGGTTTTTCCGGTTTTTCATTGTTTTATTCGAATCAAATCAAAGACAATCAGAAATGAAGAATTTGCGTTCCGGCATTGATGATGATTTTTAAAATGAACAGCGATCAGAATAGCGAACTGCTTAATAAACTCAAAACAATTTTTATAGCCTGAAAATGGGATCTTGATTTTTCTTAGCTGAAATGATCAAGTCAGGATTGCATGATCGGCTCCGGTTCTTTGCCAAATGTTTTGATGCACCACTTCATACACTTATGAGCGATATCTACTGGCTCACAAAACATCATAGGGCAGCTTCCGGGAATCAGTGAAATTCCGAATTCCTCAGCAATTTTTTCAGCATCAGGGTGATAATTACCGGTTCCAATTGAACGATGAATCCAGGCGTGTTTAATGCCGAGTTCTCCGCATTCCCTCAAAATTTGCGGTGTTACTTCCGGATGTGTGGCAACCACCACGGCTTCGGGCTTTTCAGGCACAGAGGCAAGATCCGGATAGGCCGGATCTCCTTCCACTATTTTGGCATTTGGATTTATTGCAACTACAGAATAGTTCTGATCTCTCAGTTTTTTGTAGACTGCATTGGCTGCAACATCTCCTTTTGATGATACACCCGCCACCGCAATATGCCGGCATTTTAGAAAATTTTGGGCTGCTTTTTCAAGATTGCTCATGATGGAGTTTAATAAGATTAATCAGTCTCTTTATGGGCAAATTACATCAAGAAGAGAATTAATAAAATGGACTCTTGAGAAATTTTTAAGACAAAGGTGAGTTTGAAAAAAAATTTGAGAAAAAATGTAACAAATAGGTTTTTCGCGCATCCTATAGACAGAAGAGGGGAGAAAATCCCTCAATTTATACTAAATAAGGTCAGTAATTAGACATTTAGATTCATGAAAACCTGTGTATTATTTCCTCAAACATTTTCTTACAACTATTTAAATGGTTCTGCTGCCCGGTCGTTTGACAATCCGGCTGCGAGTGAATTGTATCTTGATCCGCAGGAACTGTTTCAGGCCAGCCAGGTAAGGCGGAGAATGAGGCATAAATTATCTCTGGTTACTACTAATGGTGTTAATAAGACGAAAAGCAGCAAGCCAAGACTGTTGCATGTTGAAGACAATGCTCAGATTCGTTTATTGGTCTCCATATTTCTAAAACATGAGTTTGAAATAGACAGTGTTTCTACCGGAGAAATGGCACTCAAGCAGGCAGAAAATGAAAAATATGATCTGATTCTGGTCGATATCAATCTTGGAAACGGCATTGATGGTTTTGAAGCCTCGAAAAAAATTCGTGAAATAGAAGGGTATGATGAAGTGCCAATTATTGCACTAACAACAAACGATTACAACTATGTTCGAGAACAGTGCATTGAATCAAAAATGAACGCCTATATTCAAAAACCATTTGATAAGAGTTATTTATTAGGCACCATTCAGGAAATCAATAAGCACATAGCCAAGAAAAAATCTTAATTATACGAATATGAACTGGGACAACAACAGCATAAAGAATGCCATCCATGAATATGTGGATGGCAATCTTTCCGAAACGGAAACCGATCGCCTGTGGGCAGAGTTGCTTGGCAATCCGGATGCACTCGATTACCTTCAAACGCTGGCCACTTTGCAAAAAATGGGCAAAGACGGAAAGTTCAAAGAAGAAGAAAAATCACAGTCCAATATTTTGCATCTGCTTGGCCATCAAACAAGAAAAGTTGCGGGTCAGTACAAACAATATCTCGCGGCAGCTTCTGTGTTGATTCTTGGAATGGCCATACTCTTCCAGGTTTTTACCTCGGTTGATCCAACTGCTGAACTTTCTCCAATTGCTGCAATTGAGTATGACATTGAGCGCTCGGCTGATGAAAGAACGGTTTTTGAAAATCACCTGCAAAGGGCAGTCTCATTATCTACTGCCGGAGACCTTGATTCTGCTATGGAAGAACTGAACACCGCTTCCGAAATGGAACTGACTGAAGAACAATCAATAGAACTGCTAATGGTGAAAGCCGCTATTTATTATAACACCGGATTATTCTCTTCAGCTGCCGAGAATTTTGAGAAAATCAGTAATAAAGAAGTTGTTGACAGGCTAAATCTTGAAAAGAGTTTGTGGTATCTGGCTAATACCCAAATTCACCTCGAGAAACTCGATGAAGCCCGTGCAAATATCGACAAAGTTATCGAAATGGACGGTGCCTT
>SL_3KL_010_SEDDRAFT_10004860_pt1 | contig 12111 bp, 9 predicted proteins | sample SodLakKL_010_SED_2_FD_10381 | JGI IMG/M metagenome (IMG submission 10381)
CGCACCGACGACCGGGCTGCCATCGTTCCGAAGGTGATGATATGAGCCACCTGATCCTTTCCATATTTTTGAACCACATAATCGATCACCCGCTGGCGTCCGTCATCATCAAAGTCGATGTCAATATCAGGCATAGACACCCGCTCGGGATTCAGAAACCGTTCAAAAAGCAGATCGTATTTGAGCGGATCGATATTGGTGATTTCCGTGCAGTAGGCCACCACCGACCCGGCTGCAGAACCACGCCCCGGCCCCACATACACACCCATCCTTTTCGCTTCGATTATGAAATCCTGAACAATCAAAAAATAACCGGCAAATCCCATCTCTTTGATGATACCCAGCTCATGGTTGATTCGGTCGATCACTTCGTCATTTACACGGTCATACTTCTCACGGGCACCTTCAAGCGTAAGATGGCGGAGGTAATCATCCTCGGTTTTAAAACCATCGGGCAGTTCGAAGTGGGGCAGAATTACATCCCGTTTCAGTTTAATCGTTTCGATTTTCTCCACAATCCCGGCCGTGTTCGAGATCGCTTCGGGCAGATCAGCAAAGAGCGACTTCATCTCATCCTGCGTTTTGAAGTAAAACTCGTCATTCGGGAATCCGAACCGCTTGTCGCGCCCTCTTCCGATAGGTGTAGAGATCAGCTCGTTGTTGTCGATGCAGAGAAGAGCATCGTGTGCTTTGGCGTCCTCCTTCTCCATGTAAAAGGTGTTGTTGGTGGCGATCACTTTGATACCGTGCTTATCCGCAAACTTCAGCATCACACTGTTCACACGTTCTTCCTCTTCAAGCCCATGACGCATCAGTTCGATGTAGAGGTCATCTCCGAATAGGTCGTGCCACCATTTCAGGGCTTCTTCTGCAATTTCTTCGCCCCGGTTCAGAATCAGGTCGGGTACTTCTCCCAAAAGTCCGCCAGTAGTTGCAATAAGGCCTTCGCGATATTTTTTAACAAGTTCACGGTCAATTCGCGGGAATTTGTAGTAGTATCCCTCGATAAAGCCAAGCGAACACATCTCGGCAAGATTCTCATAGCCTTTTCGATTTTTGGCCAAAAATACCTGTTGATACCGCTTATCTTTGTGATCACGGGTAAACCGTTTCTGATGGCGGTCCTCAACAAAGTATGCCTCCAGCCCGATAATCGGTTTGATGCCGGCCTCATTCGCGGCTTTCACAAAATGGAAGGCGCCGTACATATTTCCCTGATCTGTGAGGGCCACAGCAGGCATACCATCGTCTTTCGCCTTTTTTACCAGATCTTTCACGCCCGATGCCGCCTGAAGCACCGAAAATTTTGAGTGATTATGAAGGTGTACAAACGGTGAATCCACTTTTTTTCCTGTACTCTCTTTCGGCAAGTCGATAGTAGCAGAGCTTTCATCTTCTTCACCAGTAACACCTCTTCGGCGCAGATCTTCCACTTTCAGCATATAGTGTGAAGTATCGATAAGCCCGGAAAGATTCGCGGGCACTTCACCGGGTTCAGCATGATGCTGGGGCTGAATCACCCCGATGCGAACCAGCTCCAGAAATGCACGGGCCGTGGCATCTACATCGGCAGCGGCGTTATGTGCTTCCTCGAATCCCACCTGGAAAAGTTTATCGTGCAGTTCGGCGAGTGTGGGCCATTTATAACGCCCGCGTCCGCCCGGAATGGCACAGTATTCGGTCGACTCATCTTTCGTGTCTATCGCCTTTTTTTCGGAGAGTGGATTCTCGCGCCCAACGCGAAGGTATTCAGATCCCATAATATTGAGATCGAATTCCAGATTGTGGCCGGCAACAAAGATGCACTTTTCCAAATCGCGGCTAAAATAGTCCATCACTTCTTCGAGCGGAATACCCTCTTTTTGAGCACGCTCTGTTGAGATTCCGTGTACTTTTTCGGAATTGAAGGGAATGGTAAATCCGTCGGGCTTCACGATATAATCGCCGCTGGAAATCCTTTCCCCGGTTTCGTCATGCACCTGCCAGGCAAGCTGAACACACCGGGGCCAGTTGTCAAAATCGGTCAGCGGGGCTGAATAATTCTGCGGAAGGCCGGTGGTTTCGGTGTCGAAAATGAGATACATGGAGCGTGTCTTGATTTGGAAATTGGGGATTTCAGATGAGGAAATATACAGAAGTAGCGAAGGAAAAAAGAACCAGAAATCAGGAAAATTTGGAGTGGGCGGACAAAGATCTGAAGACTATATAGGAGCAAACCTGCAGGGGTACACGGTCAGGTCACTAAACTGATGCAGTATTAAAAACCCTGGAGGTTTATGGGTATGAACTATTTATTAACGTTCACCTTCTTCCCCTTCTGTTTCGACATCTCTGCCTGCCCTTTTTCTCTCCAGAAACTCCCGCCAGCTTTGCTCGATCAAGCTCTGCGACTGAAAAAAATTATCGTTGTGCCCACCCCTCAATTCTACAAAACTTTTTGGATCTCCGGCAAGTTCGTACAAAATCTGTCCGTGGTGGTACCTCACAATTTCATCGTTCGGGCTGTGCATGATCATTACGGGTATTCCATCAAGATTGCGAATGTACTCATCGGTTGGGAAATCGTATTTTGCAAGTCGAGACGGGACAAACGGGTACACTTCCCGGACCATCGCTCTCAAATTCTTAAATGCCGAATCGAGCACAAGTCCGCCTACATCATACCTGGTTGCGGCGTATGCTGCAACCGCACCGCCGAGGGATCGCCCGTACATCACGATCTGCGGTTTGGTATATCCATACTCCAAATTAAGATGCTCCACAATCGCTTCAATATCTTTGTACAAACCCTTTTCAGACGGACTCCCTTCACTCTGGCCGAAACCCCGGTAATCATACATCAGAACCGAGGCTCCGCTGCTCAGAAGTGTTGATGCGATATCGATTCTTCCCCCGATATTTCCCGCATTTCCATGAGAAAGCACCACAACATATTCCGCCGCCTCATTCGGAAAGTACCATCCGTGAATTCGAACACCGTCTTCGGTTTCGACCCAGACATCTTCAGCCGTTAAACCGGCACCTGCAGGTGTCTGAATAAACCCTGAAGAGGGGATGAAAAGCAGCTGATTTTGAAAAGTATACATCAGACCGAGTATCAGCAGGTAGATCCCAGTGATTGTTATCAGGAAAGTGCCCATAGATTTAACTGTTTTCATGGAAACATGAATGTTTAATGTTGAGCCCGGAACGTTTTAAGATTCATATACTCAGCCCCTTCCGGTTTTAAAATACTCTGTTTGAGATGAAAAGAATCAACACAAACGGTCAGTGGATCGAACGTCTCATCCAGAAATTTATGGATATCTGCTTCCTTTCCATGCCCCGATTTACGTCGTGCCAGCGTAATGTGCGGTTTAAACGGTTTGCTTTCCTTCTTATTCCTGAAACGATCAGCACGTTCAGCAATCTTTTCCTGAAGTATCAGAAGCGGTTCACTTTCTTGAAAGCCGCACCACAAAATCTTTGGATTTTTCTTATTCGGGAACACTCCGGGTGGACCGGTTTTCAATTGAAAGGAGTTGAAGCTGATTTGACTCAACTGCATCGAAAGCTGATCCTTCTCACTCACCAAACAATCACCGATAAAAAACAGAGTCAGATGGATTTTATCAACCGCAGTTTTTCTCCATTCATCCAGATCTGGCACCCGTTTGCTGAGCTTGCGGCAGATCTCTTTGGGAAAATCGATTGAAATAAATAGCCTCATCGCCGTACGCTAAAATCATGAAAGGTTTCTTCAATGTCATCGCTGTTCAACTCTTCTACATCGGTTACCCGTGCTCTGCGAGGACCTTTCATCAGCCTTTTCATCATCTCCCTGATGTTTTCACGACGGCCGTAAATCACCGTTTCCACCGTACCATCGTGCATATTTTTTACCCAGCCTTTGATGTTCAGATCGTACGCATTTTGCCGGGTAAAATACCGGAAACCGACTCCCTGCACCCGCCCTTTGAATTTCAGATATTTCAGTTCAGAATGATCATTCATCTGTTAAAACTTATTTTTATCAATTTTCCGTATTTTCTGTGGTTCTTAATATTCAATAGTTTTCAGAGATTATCAAAAAAACGGATGGTTTATGACCCTGACACAACTCTCTTACATCATTGCGGTAGACAAGTATCGACATTTTGCCACGGCAGCAGAAAAAAGCTTCGTCACTCAGCCTACACTCAGTATGCAGATTCACAAACTTGAGGATGAGCTGGGAGTCACGATTTTCGACCGATCCAAATCACCAGTTGTCCCAACGGCTATCGGGGAAAAGATCATTGCCCAGGCTAAAACCATCCTTAAAGAATCGAAACAATTATCCGATATTGCCAACTTTAAAGAAAACGAGCTAAAAGGAACGTTCCGGGTGGGAATTATCCCGACGATAGCCCCATATCTCGTGCCCCTTTTTTTGCGGTCTTTTGTAAAAAAGAATCCACTTGTAGAACTTGTTTTTGAAGAGCTGCTGACCAAAGAGCTGCTTGAAAAACTTGGAAACGATCAACTTGATGCGGGGATCATTGCCACACCGACTGAACAGAGCTATATTTATACTGAAGACCTTTTCGTTGAGCCTTTCGTCGCCTACCTTTCCCACAATCATCCGCTAATCGAGAAGAAAAAACTGACGGTGGATGACCTGGACCGAACCAACATCTGGCTGCTGAATGAGGGGCACTGTTTCCGCGATCAAACCGTAAAACTTTGCAAGGAGTCGGAGAGGAAAAATCAGTCTGCTATCGAATTCAAAAGCGGAAATCTGGAAACCCTGAAAAAATTGGTAGAACAAAATTTCGGGATGACCCTGCTTCCATGGACTGCAGTACAGGAGTTTGACAGTAACTGTGCCAATGCTGTGATTAAAGAGTTCGAAGACCCGGTACCATCACGCAAAGTCCGGCTTGTTTTCGGACGAAAACACCTGAAAAAGACGATCATCACCGCATTCAAAAAATCGATCTGCGATGCAGTTCCGGTAGTACTCAAATCCACTGAAAAAAAAGTATTGATTGAATAGCATCATTTTAATCATTAAATATCAGACCCTTGTGAATATAAAAACCATAAAGTTTCCTTTCATAAAAACCCAAACCTGAATACCCTTCCATTTTAATATTGAAAAAAAGATTGCGGGTATCTTCACAATTTTTCTTTTGCAAGTACAATCTTCCTTCAAGATGATGATTCCAAAACCTGCATCAAACAACCAAATTAAAGCCTGGAAAAAACTGCTCATGGGCAAGTATCGTAAAAAGGAATGCCTTTTTTTGGCCGAAGGACTTCGCTGTGTGGAGCAGATTCTGGAAAACGGTTTTTTGGATGTCGCAGAAATCCTGGTAGATGAATCCGGTGTGATTGAAGAGCTTTCGGTGACGGATGGCCTCCCTCTGTTTCAACTTTCTGATAGCGATTTTGCCGATATATCGGATACGAAAACGCCGCAGGGTGTGATTGCTGTCTGCCGGATGCCCGATGAAGTACCAATAGGTTCTGTTNTATCCACAAACGGGCCGATCATTGCACTCGACGCTGTTCAGGACCCCGGAAACCTGGGCACGATCATTCGCACAGCTGCCTGGTTTGGAGTAACTGCTATTCTATTTGGCAGCGGCTGTGTGGATCCATTCCACCCCAAAGTGGTGCGAAGCACGGCCGGAGCCACAGGAGCCATTCCGTTTTTGAAAGGTGATCTGGAACGCATGTTCAATCAGTTAGAAGCGCCGGGCTGGCACACCTATCTGCTCGATGGCACCGAATCCGCCGCCGACATACGATCCGTCAGCCCCCGGCAAAAAACGATCCTGGTTGCCGGAAATGAAGCAAATGGCATCAATCCGAAACTGTTCAGATCAAACCGGACCCCCATCCGCATTAAGGGCCACATAGATTCGGTGGAGAGCCTCAATGTGGCTGTCGCACTTGGAATTGGACTATACGAACTCGCTGATTTGTAAGCCATTAACTCTGAAATAGAACTGCGTTCTTTACGCATCCCGCTAAGTACACCCGACTGAATTAGATAAACCGACATCCGCTGCTGTTGTGTACCCTGGTTCGGATCATCCGGGGCCAAAATGAGGTAAGTCCTGACATTCTCAATATTGACTATCTCTGATACTTTAGCTATTGTTAAATTAAAGCATCTACATCCTTTTACCCTTTCCCTAAATTTAATGAAGCTGGCTTATGCCCGGACAAAAAAAGGTGAAAAAAATTTTCGTTCTTGACACTTCCGTTCTTCTTTATGATTCTGATGCTGTAAAGAATTTTGAAAAACATAATATCGCCATTCCCATTACCGTCATCGAAGAGATCGATTCGTTTAAAAAAGGCAACTCTGTTACCAGCTATCACGCACGTGAGTTTATCCGCTTCCTTGATAAAATTACTGATGCCAATATGATCCAGCAATGGATTCCTCTGAATGGCCGCACTCGCGGTAAAATAAGGGTGGTGAGTGATGAAGGAAGTGCGAAGGATGCCAACCAGGTGTTTGGATCGGTGAAGAACGACCACCGCATCCTCAACGCAGCCATGAAACTAAAGGAAGATGAACCCGGTAAAAAAATTACTCTGGTCACCAAAGACATAAATCTGCGTCTGAAAGCCCGTGCACTTAATCTTGATGCCGAAGATTACGAAACGATCCGCATCAAAGACATCGATCATCTCTACAAAGGAAAAACAGACCTGCATTTTGATGCCAACAGCCCTATTAATGAGCTCTACAAAAACGGAAAAGTCAAATACAGTGAGATTGATTCATTCAACCCGGTCAGCAACCATTATTACATTCTGAAAAATCATTCCGGCTCGGCACTGGGTTACTACAATCCACGGAATAAAAATGTAGAACTGGTCAGTTCAAAGAATGCGTACGGAATCACACCGCGAAATGCCGAACAGACCTTCGCCATGCATGCGCTGATGAATCCCGAGATTCTGCTTGCCACCATCACCGGGGCGGCCGGAACCGGCAAAACCCTTATCGCCCTCGCCTGTGCCCTGGAACAGAGGCGGCAGTATCGCCAAATCTACCTTGCCCGCCCCATCGTACCGCTCAGTAACCGCGACCTGGGTTACCTTCCCGGCGACGTCAAGTCAAAAATCGACCCCTACATGCAGCCTTTGTGGGACAATCTGAACATCATCAAAAACCAGTACAGCGAATCGAGTAAGCAGTACAAAAAGGTAGATGAGCTGGTTCAGACCGAAAAACTGTCGATTGTGCCGCTCGCCTACATACGCGGACGCAGCCTGAACAACGTGATTTTTATTATTGATGAAGCGCAAAATCTCACACCGCATGAAATCAAAACGATCATAACCCGGGCGGGTGAAAACACCAAAATTATTTTTACGGGGGATATATTCCAGATTGACACTCCCTATCTCGATGCTCAGAGCAATGGCCTCTCCTACCTGGTAGATCGTATGCACAATAACGATGTGTACGCCCATATAAACCTGGAGAAAGGCGAACGCTCGGAACTGGCTAATTTGGCGAGCAAGGTTTTGTGATGAGGGAGTGAGAAGGTAAAAGTGAAAAGTGAAAAGGTGTTGATGCCTGAACATGGCTAACTTTTTTCCTTCTGACTTTTCACTTTTCACTTTTGGCCGTTGCCTTTTCCCTTCACCCTTACCATATTTCCGGTAACTTTCATAAATACCTTTCCACCATGAAACAGCTCACCGCCTCCCTGCTCATATTTTCTGTGATGTTCATCCCTCTGCTTTCCCATGCCCAAACCGACCTTGAAGAGATTTATGAACCCCGTGAATATATCTCGGACGAGGGTGACACCCTGCGCTACCGTGTGATGTTCCCGGAAAAATTTAATGAAGGCGAAACCTATCCGCTGGTGCTGTTCCTGCACGGAGCCGGTGAGCGAGGAGACGATAACACCGCTCAACTTACCTGGGGAGTGGATGCCTTTGCCAACGAAGATTTCAGAAACGACCATCCTGCCATTGTGATTGCACCGCAGGCCCCTGAAGATACGTTTTGGGCCAACCTGAACTGGCGGGAAGAGGGAGCAGGCCTGATGGACGAACCCTCGCTACCCCTGAAACTGGCTCATAAACTGGTGCTGAAAATGACCGAAGAATACCCTGTGAATGCCAACCGCCTTTACATCACCGGACTTTCAATGGGAGGATTCGGAACATGGGATCTCATCACACGCTACCCGGACCTGTTTGCCGCAGCAATGCCTATTTGCGGCGGCGGGGATCCCGCAAAAGCGTATCGCCTCACTGAACTCCCCATCTGGAACTTTCACGGAGCACTCGACAACATAGTTTCACCAAAACTTTCAAGAGAGATGATCCAGGCACTTTGGAATGCAGGTGGAAATCCGGGCTACACCGAATATCCGGATGTAAATCACGCCTCCTGGATTCCCGCATATAACGACCGGTTCGTACTGGAGTGGCTCTTCGGACAAAGCAGGTAGTACATTATTAAAAATCAATGGGAAAGCATATCTGTAAAGATTGATGATTTCGATGTAATGACAATAATTCGTCCTCTGATTATCTTTCTTTTCCAGACCTGTGAGTCAGAAACAATTTGATATGATAAGCGTTTACACAAGAGACTAATTTATTGATGCCCTATGAAATTATTTTTAAAAATTGTTGCCGCTCTATTTGTACTGTTTATTGTGGCTTTAATTGGCTTAAACCTCTATCTGACCGATGAGAGACTGAAAAACATGATTCTGCCGCATGTACAGGAAGCGGCAGGAAGTGAAGTGCAGGTCGATCGAATGTCCCTCACCTTTTTCAGAACGTTCCCACGTTTCGGACTGAATTTAGACGGTGTTCTCATACCTGACCCCCAGGGTGAGCCTGTTGCTTCCATCGATGAGCTTCTTCTCTCACTCGAGCTCTATCCTCTGTTTAAAGATGAGATCTCCATTTCGCGACTTTCGATCACCCGGCCTGTTATCTATTACACGGTATTTGCCGATTCTACCACCAACATCGATTTTCTACTCGAAACTGAAGAGGAACCGGCTGAAGAGAGTCCATATACAATCTCTATTCCCGGCTTCAAACTTACAGATGGCTCCGCCTTCTACCGCGATGAAACCACTAACACCACCATATCAATGGAAGATCTGGATGCCGACATCTCTCTTTTTTTTACTGATCTGATCGAAAGCAGGGTGAATGCAGATCTCGGCTCACTCAATGTGATGATGGACGGAACACAGTACATCAGTAATCTGTCACTCAGCCTGAATCAGATCTCCACCCTCGATCTTGAAAATGAAATTCTGAATTTCACTGAAGGTACCTTCTCCATCCGCGGTCTGGCCTTGAATCTGACCGGCTCCTTTTCCGACTGGAGCAGTGAGGAACCTGCCGTATCGCTTCAGTTTGCCTCTACATCCGAAAATTTCGGGGAACTGCTCCGGCTTGCTCCACCCAATTTCGAAGAATATCTCACCGGACTCGTAACGCGGGGCGGCCTTGTGTTTGAAGGCTCTGTTGACGGCACTTTCGCGGAAGGTACCCTCCCCCGTTTTGACCTGGTGATTGAAGTAACCGACGGTTTTTTACAAAACCCCGATCTGCCCGAAGCGATTGAAGACATTCATTTCCAGATTCTATTCAACAACGATCTGGCCACCATCAACAATTTCAGGGCAAGAGCAGGTGTAAACAGCGTTACCGGTTCGGGAACCGTCGAACGCCCGCTCGATGATGACGGCATCTTTTCGCTGGACCTGGACGGAGATATCAACCTGGCCACTATCAGCAGTTTCTACCCGATTGATGAACTCGGTATAGAAGATCTCGCCGGATTACTCAAAACCACAGCTACTGCAACAGGACGCCTCGATCAACCCGAAGAAGCCACCTTCAGCGGCAGGTTTCACCTCACAAACGGCCTTCTGAAATATGCCGATGTGCCCCGGCCCATCGAACAGATAAACGCGCGGATTGATGCTAACCAGGACCTCATTCGCATCGATGAGTCGGGATTTACCGCTGCCAATAACCGCTTTCTGTTAGCCGGAGATATATTACGTCCGCTGGATGAAAATCAACGTACTGTAGATGTGCGCTCCAACATCAACTTTGACCTCGCCACCATCAAAGATTTCTATCCAATAGATGAGGACACCCTTTCGATGCGGGGACAGCTAATTGCTGAAATCGCTCTGCGGGGCCGGCCCGATCCCGATCAGATCGAAACCCTGCTGCAACAGAGTACGATTCAACTGACCGATGGTTACTTTTTCCATCAAAGCATGAATACTCCTCTTGAAGATATCATGTTCCGGGCCGAAGCGAGCGGACGGCGGCTTGCAATCAGCCAGGGACGGTTTACCAGCGGAGANAATGCCCTGGCCCTGCAAGGTACGGTAATAAACTACCTGAGTGATAATCCGGAAGTTGACCTGACACTCGATGGAAATGCAGTATTTGGAAGTATCACCAACTACATCTCACTGGAACCCTGGATCCAGGAACTAACGGGGGATGCAGTCATGAATCTCAATATCAGAGGTCCTGTGAACGATATTCAGCGGCTTGCCCTGAACGGATCAATGGAAGTGAGCAATGTAACTGCCATCGGAGATTCCATTCCGCTTCCTGTCACAGAATTGAACGGACGCATGAGCATTACTCCTCAAACGATGAATCTTGACCGATTCACCATGAATTATGGCTCGTCTGACATTCAGCTTGAAGGAACACTGCGAAACTACATGAACTTCCTCAATGAAACCAATACTGTTGCCAACTTACCTTCCATAACCGGAAGCTATCGCAGCCGCCACCTCAACATGGATGAAATGATCGACTGGGATGAAGAATCCGACGAGCCCATCCCGATAGAGCTGCCCAATCTGACAGCTTCGGTTACGGCAAATATCGAACGGCTCACTATCTTCGGCTTGTCGATCACAGACATTGAAGGCCAGGGCCGCCTTACACCCGAACTTATTCAAATAAACGACGCACGGGCGCGGCTCTTTGATGGCACCGCCACCGGACAGATGGTCTGGAATGTCCCCGACCCGCTCAACAGCAGCATCACCTTTAATGGAAATCTTGATGGCCTTCAGGCGCAGGCTTTTTTCCGGGACACCAACTTTTTGGGACAGGGCAGTACACTGCACCAGTACATAAGCGGTTCCTTCAGTTCCGAAATCAATTACACCTCGCAACTGAATCCTGATCTTGAACCCAACATTTCTACGGCCAATGCCAGCGGTACATTTGGAATGACCACCGCCCGTATGAGAAACCACCCCATCCAGATGGGAGTTTCCCGGTTCCTTAATGCCAGTGAGTTCGAGTCACTCGTTTTGGATGAATGGAACGCCAGTTTCAGTATTCAGGACACGGTGATGACTCTGCGCAATTTCCGGCTCACCAGCGGCAACCTCGGTGTTGAACTTGAGGGTACACTGAACATGGTTTCTGACCAGATCAACTACCGGGCCACCCTGCTGCTTCCGGAGCAGTTCAAACGGGGAATTGCAACAGTTATATCGAGCAGGGCTGCAGATGCACTTCAATTAGAGGATGGAAGGATGGCTGTGCCGGTCCGTATTACAGGAACAACAGCCAATCCTCAAATCCGACCCGATACCGAAACCGTCGAGCGGATTGTACGCGACTATGTTGAAGATGGGGCCAGGGATCTGCTCAGAAGACTGTTTAACTGATGATATTAATTCGGAAGAATCAGAATGACTTCATAGTTTTTTTATTTGAATTCCGTCTTACGTCTGTTCCAGACAAGGTATCTGGGGGAATCGTTTCATTCTGCTTTCTGAAAGGGCGTAAACCTCACCGGGACGATGAGCAGGCCTTTGCCCTTTCAGGATTGACTTATTAACCCGCGCCGGCTGCACACAGGACGATGCCCTGTGTTGTTGATTTAGCCCGGATTTCTCACCAAGAAATTTTTTTCTCAGCAAGGAGAAGCTGACATGGCAGCGGAAACGTACCTGAGTACGTTGAGCACGTCATTTTAGCTTCAACGCAGCTGAGGGACAAATTTCGCCGCAAATACACTCTGCATTTTTTTATAACACAAATAACGGATTTCAAACATATATATATCAATAACATATGTGATGT
>SL_3KL_010_SEDDRAFT_10004861_pt1 | contig 12108 bp, 10 predicted proteins | sample SodLakKL_010_SED_2_FD_10381 | JGI IMG/M metagenome (IMG submission 10381)
GTGTATCAGCCTTGAAGAATGGGTTAAGCAGCAATACTGATTAGCCCTCAAATACATTTAAAGCTACGCCTTGTATCGGGGAATGTGTAGTTGGGAGACGAGGGATCTGCTACCGCAAAATAGCCAAGATGCTTATTTAATGCCTGCGAACAAACAGGTAGCTTAAAAAGATTGACTCAACGGATAGCTACCAAAACTCTCCTGCATGACAGTCTGGCGTTTCATCTGTCATATTCCTACTCAATTTAAAGTATATCGATTTATTCGACCCCACGCCTTACAATTTTCTAACTGCCAAGGAGGTGGGGTTGCCAACAACTTTTATGCCCGTCCATTTCCCTTGTCAATCTTGTCAATAACCCCGTCACCTTAACATTTTCAACTGAAAATTTGCCTGATATTTAATACTCACTCTCGAGCCGGGCCAGAAAATCTTCTGCCTGCTCTTTGATCAATTTGCGGTGCTCATTATCCATGCGGTCCAGGTTTTTGTATATCAGGCCCATGCGTGGATTACCCCTGAGCAGCTCTTCGTTAACCATTAAGAAGGTCCAGTAGAGATAATTGAAAGGACAGGCCTTTGAACCGATCCTGGTTTTGGGGTTGTAAGTACATGAGGAACAGTAGTCCGACATCCGGTTTATGTAGGCGCCGGAGGCGGCGTAAGGTTTAGAGCTGAGCAGGCCGCCGTCGGCAAAAAGGGCCATACTGTGGGTGTTTGGCAGCTCCACCCATTCAAATGCGTCAGCATAGACTATTAAGTACCATTCCTCTACCTCGGCCGGATTAATACCGGCCAGGAGGGCAAAGTTGCCGGTAATCATCAGCCGCTGGATATGGTGAGCATAGGCATTACGGCGGGTAGTTTCAATTGCTTCCCGCATACAGTTTAAATCTGTTTTACCGGTCCAGTAAAAGGCGGGCAGGGCTCTACCTGCTGCAAAGTAGTTGGTCTTCTGATAACCTGGCATATGTATCCAGTAAAAGCCCCTGATATATTCGCGCCAGCCCATAACCTGCCTCAGGAAACCCTCAACTGAGTGAAGCGGCGCTTTGCCCTGGTTATAGGCCTGGATTACTGCCAGGCAAATTTCCCGGGGCGTTAGCAAGCCCAGGTTCAGGTACGGTGAGAGGGCCGAGTGGAAAATAATGTGCTCCCCGCTTTTCATGGCATCCTGGTAATCTCCAAACCAGTAGAGCCTGCGCGCNATAAAATCCCGNAGNCATTCCAGCGCTTCCTCGCGNGTTACAGCCCAGGCAAAGGGTTTTAGGTCCCCAAAATGGCCCGGAAATCTTTTTTCTACCAGCTCCATAACNTCTTTTGTGGTGTCACCGGGCTTTATTTGCCTGCGGGACGGTATTTCAAGGTTACGCGGCAAGGCCCTGCGGTTCATAGCGTCATAGTTCCATTTTCCGCCTTCCGGTTTATCTCCATTCATGAGCCACCCGGTTTGGCGGCGCATCCAGCGGTAGAAATGCTCCATGCGGGTGGTTTTTCTTCCAGAGGCCCAGCGGGAAAATGCTTCCTTAGAGCATAAAAAGCGGTTGTCGTCTCGAATCTCAAGCTGGATACCCGGGATAGATGAGCATTCCCTTATCATCTGCAAAACTCGCCATTCGGAGGGTTCAGTTACAATTACTTTTTCCACCTGGTGCCGCTTTAGGGCCCGCATTAGTTCACCACTGAAAGAACCCGTGTTGCCTTCTTCTTCCAGATCTATGTAGTCCACATTAATTCCTTCGGCCCGAAGGTTGTCTGCGAAATGGCGCATGGCTGATAGGATTAGGACAATTTTTTGCTTGTGATGCTTTACGGCAGTAATTTCTTCCTCGACCTCGACCATCAAAACCAGATCGTGGTCAGGATCCAGATCCGCAAGGGTGCTAATATCGCGGCTGAGCTGATCACCCATGATTAGTCGTAATGTTTTCAAGGGGCCCATACCTCATTTATGCAGTAATTATTTTCTTCAGGTCACAAGCTGTCCTGCTTATAATACCAGAATAAGCGGGGTTGTGAACTGTAATTTTTTGAGATGCCGGGCCCGCTTGATCTGCTGGGTGTTAACGGCCTGGGTGCCGGATCGTTGAAAACTGCGCTTCAATTTGCCGGCAGAAACTGGCAGTAAATAAGGAAAGCAGTTCACCTATTGCTCCAGTTTATCTAAGTTGACCTGCAAATTCCGGCCAGAGGAAAAGAGTAGTTTGCGTAAATTCAGATCAGTCTGCTACAATAAGTTCTCAATTAAATTAGAATGTTCATGGCGTTTTTCATCTAACTGTTTATTAATGCCTTCCATGTTAACTTTTTTATTCTCTTCCAGCCTGGATAACTGGAAATGAATTTTAGCCTTTGTGTCAGTAAAGCGCCAGGCCAGGGCTATGGCCAGCTGCAGTTTGGCGCTCAGAACAGAACTATTTTCTTTTGAAAAGTATTCCAGGGCAGCTATTATATCCTCTCTAAGATCAGGATGCTTTGTATATATTTTTGCCAGGTCATAAGCTACGGGGTTATGTGCAGCAAACTCCCAGTCTATTAGATATAACTTGCCATCCCTGGTTTTTACCATATTTTCTGGACATAAATCATTATGGCAGAGTGCGACAGGCCAAAGTTTTTGCGGATCAAACTCTCTGTGCCCGGATAACTTTCCAGCCAGAACTTCATCCAACTTTGACAGGGACCGATCATAACCAGCCCGACTTATCGGCTGAAGGCTCACGCTTAACTGGTAAAAAGCGCGGCAATAACTATCTAAGAATTCCACTGCCTTATCATGTAATGAAGCTTGTCCTTCTTCCTGCAACATCTCTTCAGTAAACCAGCGTCCTTCCTTACTTTCATAGGCAAATAATCGAGGGCAAATTGCCTGCCCGCCCATTCTTCCGGCAACCAGTTTCCTGGCCCGGACTTCCCTGAGCAGATTGCCCCGCCTGAAATGATTTGGCATAGCAACTTTTATCGTCAGTTTATCATTACCTTCATAGCCAAAAATTCGCAGGTTATTAGAAATACCGATCTTTTTTGCCAGGAAAGGCAGCTTCAGCCCTTGCCACCACACCCCCTGGGATAGAGCCAGCCTGACTGCTGCTTTTAGCCCGGCTGCTGGTTTCCGGGGAAAATACAGCAGAGGAAGCAGCTCATAGCCAACACGAACATAACGGTATGTATGTTTAAAGCTGCCGCCCTGCTCCCGGTGAAATAAGCTGAGGTTCTTGATTTGCAGCTCAGTTTCTGATTGCTTGTTAAACAAGATTTCGTTTTGGTGCTCCAGCCTGCCCAGGCCCATTAATTTATCTAATTTATTGGCCACTAGCTCATCCCCCGCCTACCGGTGCAGTATTGTTCGATATACCGGGAAATCGCCTCACCTGCTTTATGCCAGTTTAACCTGGTTTCATATTCTTGAAAAGTTGAAAGGGCCAGATCGAAATAGTCCTGTGGTTCAGCCATAAGCCTTTCAATACAATCAGCATACTCACCAGCAGCTGCTCCGGGCAGGAATGTAAAACCGTTTTTCCCGTCTCTGACTGCCGTGGGAATCCCACCAACCCTTGAAGCAAGCGAAGGTAAACCAAAAGAGCTGGCCTCGGCAAAAACAATGCCGAAACATTCATATCTTGAAGGAAGTATTAGAAAGTGAGAACTATTAAAAAGATGCTCAAGGCTTTTAATGCCTTCCTCGGAGTGCTTGGAAATAAAACCATGGTTGTAAACAAAGTCAGGAAGTTTAAAATTTAAGTCAGCCCCGACCAGATGTAGTTCTGTCTCAAGACCCCTTAGTCTTAATTCTTCTGCAACAGCAACTGCCTGTTCACCGCCTTTTGTATGCCAGTCCACTCCGACAAACAAAAGCTTACAACAGCTAAGACCTTTTTTAGCAATAATGTCTTCAATTTCTCTTCTATTTTGCTGCACAGGCAGGTTCGGGCCAAAGGGGATGACTTTTAGCTTATCCGGATCAAAAGTATAGTTTTCCAGAGCTGTTTTAGCTGCCCACTCAGAGCTGTAGATAGCAAGGTTAGCCTTATTCAGGGTCAACTCTTCCATGCGGTGTCCATGCCCCACGGTTTCCCGGCAGAGCTTTGCAAATGGCGGATACATATCTATATAACCGGCAAAAGAGTAGTCATTCCAAAATACAACCGGTTTATTGATGTTGAGGTCAGCTGTAAAGTGGTTGCTCCAGGCAAAAAGCAGGTCATAGTCAATACCTGCCAGGGCTTTCTCCACTGCTTCCGACCTCTCCGCTAAGATCAGGGGAGAAAATTCTTTTAAATAAGTTGAAGAGGTAAGCCGGTTGTAATAAAAATCTTTAACCCTTAACATGGCCTTTTCTACCACGCTGCCCTCAAAAACTGACTGTTTTAAAGAGGATAGAAGTGGCAAGGAGTTTGCGCTGCCATAATATTTAACTGAGGGAACTATCTCCACTGAATAACCACAACTGCGAAGCATGCGAATAATTGACAATGGAGTTCCTGAAGCAAAATGTGGATCTAGTGGATCCCCCCAGGCTGCAAAAGCAATTTTCATCAGGCATGCTCCATTTCCAGTATATAATGATCAGCCAAAGCGGCAAAAAAACGATATGGCGAAGCTTTTTTCTCAAACCTGGACAGTATATCAATTAATGTTGGATGAGCCCTGGCCCATTCCTCCACGTAAGAAGGAGGCAAAAATACACCAAGCGCCCTGGCTGCGGTCACCTTGAAATAGGGAGAAAATACTGATCTGACTGTATTGATCGATGGGTAGCGCACTTTAATCCCCCGCCAGGTGACACCGCTCTTTTTCAAACGCCTGAACCCCGTACCGGGCTGACCTTTAAGCAAGTACCACAGCCACTCCCAGGGCACATAAGGCCCCATTATTACAAAGACTGCCGGTGCACCGGGCTTTAACACCCTGTGCAGGTACTGGCCGACCTGATCAAGATCACTGACACAGTTAAGAGTTCCAAAGTTAGATAATACCCCATCGAACAAAGGACCTTCGCCATTCTGATCACTCACAGGGCCCGGAGCGGCCATAGTAAGCTGCTCAATATCTGCAGCCTTAAAAAGAACTCTATCGGCGTAACCTGCGTTTTCAATTTTTCTCCTGGCCTGCTCAACCATCTCAATCCCGGCATCATAGGCGGTGACTTTCTTTCCCTGCCCGGCTAAAAAGAGGGCATCTTCTCCTGTACCGCACCCCAGCTCCAGGATATGTTCGCTTGAATCAAAAAGGACCGCTAATCTATCCCATACAGCATTACGGTAGATTCGGCCCAGCAACGTATTGGTAAAACTGCAATCGTAGCCGGCAGCTTCCCGGTTAAATGGCCAATTCTTGACCCTTTCACTGTTAGCCTGCTTATTCATCCCATAGCCCCCGAACCTCTCGTTCCGCTTCTTCCGCAAGAGCAGCATAGTTTGAAGCTTCATGCGGCCGGGTCTCTTTTAGCTGATCTGATTTAACCGCATTTTTGAGCCAGCGGTCAGCTGCTTTATAATAGCGTTCTGGCATACGCCCTTCGATCCCAAAATCTTTGTCAGTGGAATCTGCCCATTTCCCAGGTAGAATTAACTTGTCTTTTATATCCTGGTAATACTTTGTGCCGCCTATGGGATGAACCAGGGTGGTAAAGAAAATATCCGGCTTACACCGTTTGACATGTTCAACCGTGAGGGCAATATCATCGGGAGTTTCCCCTTCGTAACCCCACATCAGGAACATTCCGGTTTCAATTCCGTACTTCCGGCATAAGCTGACAGCATTTTTCACCTGTGCCGCAGTAACTCCCCGGCCCATGGCCCGCAGAATACGATCACTGCCGCTTTCTGAACCAATCCAGATTCTGCGACACCCCATGGCAGCCAGCTCGGCAATTACTGCATCTTCCTGCATCCGATCAGCACGGGATATTGTTTCAAAAGGGATATTTATCCCCCGCATATTAAGTTCATTCGAGTAGCTAAACAACCAGTCATGATCCATGGTAAAAACATCATCGGCATACCATAGTTGACTCGGGTTATAGCGCTCGATAATCCATTGAGCTTCATCGGCACAATCGATATAGCTCCTCCTGCGTTCACTGTTACCGAAAACTGAATGTGAACAAAAGCGGCAGGAATAACGGCAACCTCGTGATGTAATCATATTTACGCTATTTTCACCATGGCTGTTTTTCCAGGCAGCCAGGTACTGATCTAAATCAACTGCTTCGCGATCCGGCCAGGGGATAGTATCCAGGTCTAAAAGCTCCCGGTCCGCTGTTCGAATTATATTTCCATGACTACCACGGTATATCAGGCCGCTGATTGCAGCCAAATGCTCCCGCTTTAACCTGTCGCCATTTATTAAGGGCAGAATTTCAGCCAGGGCAGCTTCCCCTTCTCCGATCACGACCAGGTCAGCACCATGCTCGAGATATTGTTCCGGATAAGCGCTGCTGTCAGGGCCTCCGACAATTACTGTTAAACCCTTTTCACAGGCTGATTGTATTTGCCGGATAACGCTGCTCCTGGTCATGTGCGTGGTATAAATGCCGATGACCCCATTTGGACTCTCCTTTAACAGTTCTTCAAACTGGCCCCTGGTTTTAAAAGTACTGTCAAAAAGAAGTGGCTTAAAACCACGGGTCTTCAGATAGGCAGATATATACATCAGGCCCAGGGGAGGGTAAGGTCTCATAATCTCCTGTTCTTTTGGATCTTCATCCAGGAAGAAACCATGCGTAAGTATTATATCGTTCATAAGCGCTCAAGCCCTTTCTGCTCTAGTTGTTCTTTTCTCGCCGGTGTGTTGATTCCATCTGCCCCAACTCCAGCCACCCTCTGGAGACTTGCTTTAACAACTCGGCTGTCCGGAACTCTCCGTTTTCAGTGGCATTTTCCAGCCGGTGGCGCAGTTCCAGCTCATCGTGCAAGACCCCGTGCAGCTTTTTATAGAATGGCGTTTCATACCTGCCCTGAAATAGCATAGCCAGGTCATCTGAATCATTCCAGTGGGTTTGCTCACCCATTCTATTACATACCGACTGGTATAACCTGGTCCCGGGTAGCGGGTAGGTTACACTAACCCCGATATTATCGGGAAATATTTCCCTGATCAGGTCTGCTGAGGCAAGAATATCATCAAAATCTTCATCAGGATAGCCAAACTGAAAGAAGAGGCATACCCTGATGCCTGCTTTTTGTAATTCACTTGATGCAGTGCGCAGCTGCTTTATACTTACTCCTTTATTCATTGATCTCAATATCTTTTCGCTGCCACTTTCCGCCCCCAGCCACACTTCACTGCAACCGCTCGATTTTAAGTATTCAATAACCTCCGGATCCAAAAGATCAGCCCTGCTCTGAATAGAATAGCTAACTCTTGGTTTATTACCGGATAAGTATTTGTCAAAGTCCCTGATCCAGTCCCTGCCGCAGACAAAGTTATCATCAGCAAACCAAATATGGTCGGGATTAAAGCTTTCTACCAGGCAGTTAAGCTCTTCAGCCACCAGTTTAGCCGGCCTTTGTGCAAAATTCTCGCCCCAAATGGGCTTGGCACACCAGTTACAGGAGTAAGAACAGCCCCGTGATGAAACCATGTTCAAGCTGAAATAGTTATGTTTCTCTAACCAGGCCTGACGGTAAGGTTCTATTGTAACCAGGTCCCAGGCCGGCATGGGCAGCTCACTTAGATCTTTTATCAGTGGGCGATCTGGATTTTTCTTCAGGTTTCCACCAGAATCAAGCCCTGCAACTCCTTTAACTCCACTTGCCAGGGGATCACGCTGTTCAGATAAAGCCAGGCATGTTTCGAGCAAAGCCAGGTCCGCCTCACCGATCAGGGCATAATCAAATACCTGATCCAGGTAGTACTCGGGATGGTCTGAAGTATCGGGGCTGGCAGCAATTGTAACGGCACCATTTTCCCTGGCCAGCCTGCCAATTTCCAATGCTGTTTCACGCATGTGAAGCAGGCACATCTTGGTAATAAAATTAAAGAAATCTTCATAGACAACCACCAGGTCCGGGCAAAAGCTGCCCAGCAGTTTGTCGAGTTCATCTAAATCTTGATCAAAGGTAGGGTCAAAGAGGGCCACTTCAAAGCCGTTATCCCTTAAAATTGAAGCAGCCTGGATAGTGGCAAGAGGCGGGTAAGGCTTCATCTTTTTCGCCTGTTTTGAGTCATTCTTTAACATATTGGAATGAGCAAGCAATATTCTAAAGTGTTTATGTGCCATACTCAATCTCCTCCTCGGTTAACTTGTAGAGCAAACCTGCTTTATGGTTCAGGTCTCTGCCAGAGTGCAGCGTATATATCTCTTTAAAAGGATACGCCGAAATAACCTGATCAAATTCATTGTCAAGGTTATATCCTGACTCCCTCTCTTTTTTCAATTTTTTCAGGGCATCTGATTTATCCAGCCGAGCCAGGTAACTCTTGTTATCTCTGATAGGCTTTAAGAAAATCAAAATAGTGTTTCCGCTGAAGTGAAAGTGACGAGACCCTTGCTCCCCTTGATTTGCTATACCCAGGCGAATTCTTTTCTTATTGCCCGGCTGCTTAACTTCTTTTAAATCATTTAGCTCAGGAAAAAACTGGCGGCAATCCGGGCGGAGGTTAAACGCCCGGGGATCTCCCCACAGGCAAAACTCTCCTTTACTTTGGATGTAAACTGCTGACTCCGATAAGATACCGGCTCCTGCCCGGTATAGTTGATATGAAAGGGTACTCTTCCCGCTGCCACTTTGCCCGTATAAAACCAGGGCAGTATTGTTTACTATTACAACTGAAGCATGCAGCGGCACCCTGTTATTACGTGTTGCCAGAAACAAAACCATGCAGTCAAGCACTGCACTGATGAAGTAATCTTTCTGGCTTAAAGCCGCAGGTTCCAAACTGGCTTCAGCATAGTTATTCTGGCGATCAACTGAGAACTTAATACCCGGTCCCTTGGCAAGCACATCATTTGTGCTTACCCTGTATTCAAGCTGATCAATGTTAACCGGGACTCCCTTTTCTGGTTGCAAACAAACCTTAATCAAACCCGGTGACACTTGTGCGGTTAGTTCTTCAGGAATTGCAGCCCAGTCTTTATAGCGCTCCTCAACCAGCTCTGCCATCTGTTCGCTATTCGTAATAACCTTAAGAGGAATACCTAGAACGGGGTATATTTTTTTAATTAACTCCTCTTTCTTCACCATAGCACTTTACCCTTTTAATAACTCAGTATAATAGCTCTGTCTTAGCAGTTTTGACCTTAAGATCTCCAGGATTTTCTCCCGCAATCCCTGTCCGCCAACCGATAGAATGAGCAGAGCCAGCGGGGTAATTATCCAGCTGCCCAGGTAGGCTATAAACCAGCCCCACTTTTCTTTTTTGCCCTGGGAAGGTTTCATCAGGTCCAGTATTGCCCGAAATGTTTCCCGGCCGGGTTCAAACCACTGGAGCTGATTTGAATAGCGAACCTGATTTAACAGGTACTCGTATAAGGACAGCATAACTTTATTATTGTGCCCTTCCCCGGAACTCAGCCTGTAATAGAGGGTTTTATACTCGTTGTCTGCAATTACCGTATCAAAGGACTGGCTTTCGATCAGGTGTTTAAACTTACCTGGAACATTAATCAAGTTACCTGACTCTATCACATCATTAGTAGCAAACCCCAGGAATCGTTCTGTGGTGTGCAGGGCAGCATAAATTGCCCGATCAAAACCACCTTTTTGAACATTTTCTTGCAGCCTTGCCCAATTTTGGCGTTCAAAGCTTTCTGCTACCAGTTTTAAATCATAAAGCTGTATGGCCCGCATTTGCCCTTCGTACTGGTTGCGGGCGCAATGACAGGCCAGCATCATTAGCAAATTATCTTCTGAAGGTTTAAAAGCGTAATCATAGCCCAGAAATTTATTTTCTGCATTCTGCCAGAGCAGATCAGTTATATCATAATCCAGGTGACCGATCGGCCAGTTAACTTCTTTATGAAGTTCAATCACCAGGGGGTTATCAGGATGTTCTCCATTCATGCTGACCGGTTTTCCAGGTATCATGTATTGAACATGATGAAAACTATCCTGAACTAAATCATAGCCCATTTCATGCAAGATTTGACCAATATCTGCCAGATCTTCCGGCTTAACCAGCAGGTCAATATCAGACATGGGGCGCAAAGCCGCGTCTTCATAATAATTAGTTATTAAAAGAGCCCCCTTTAAGGGCATCACAGCCATTGATTTCAGGGAACTCTGTTCAAGTATATCTTGCAGGGTACCTTTTACCTTGTTAATTCTCGCTTGATTCAGATAATATTGTTCGGAGATATAGCCCTGGAAAGCCGGATTAAAATTGTCATAGGCACCGGAAAGGGAGCATAATTTATAAAACAAAGGTGCAATTCCATGGGTTTGAACAACAAACTTTGCTGTATGCCATTGCAGCTCTGTCCATGCAGCTGTTAGAGTTCCCGCAGCTTTGCAATCATTTTGCTTTAGGATTTCAATTAAAGATGCCGAAAAAGAACGGTCAATAGCAATTTGTTTTGAAAGCAAAGAAAACAACTCCACAATGATTATGCGTATAATCCTTAGCATAAATGCTGAATTGTTTCAATATAACAGGGGGACGTGACGCGTCGAATTGCCACCAGGGTTAACATTCTGAACCACAAAGGAGAGNTGGTTTTTTTATAGAATAAAGTTAAAAAAAAGGCAGGGAATGGTGAAAACTTGCTAAACAAAGTTATAAAACACATAAAGCAGGGAACGCTTGCTAATACAGTTTATAAAATAGCTATCGATAAAAGAGAAAGAATGCATCTTAGAATTAATGGCTATACGCGGAATATATATAATATTTCAAGGTATGGCCGGGAAGCACCGAGATTTGGGGAGTTGATTTGGATAAACCCTAGAAACTGTAATAAGTTAATCCATTGGAAATTATTTTTGGAATTGTATGGTATAAATCATAGGGCTGCTTCAGCTTTGGTGGTTGAATCTTCATGGCCATTTGAGCAGGAAAGACATATTATTGAATACCCTAAAATAAAAAGTTGTTTTGATCACTGGATTAGAAATATACCGTGGGAAAACACAGAACATCCAGGCCTAATAAAAAATAACATGGAAAGTCTGAAAAGAGCAGATCAAATTTTTGGACAAGTAAAACGAGAAGGCAGGTTAAGACTGGCCGGTGAAATAAATGAAAAATATAGACTTGGGACAGTAAGCATTGGGCCAAAGGGGGAGTTATTTTTTACGGAAGGAGGAACCCATAGATTTGTAATGGCTTATATTTTAAATATACCATACCCAGCCCAGGTGGGTTTAGTCCATGTAAGTGCAATTCCTTATTTAAAAGAGTATAGAAGGTTTCCACCACCCAACAAAGTGACCTTGCCCCGTTAGAACAGGCAGGTAGCTTAAAAAAGATTGACTTAACGCATGGCTAAAGAAGTCCTGCGGCCTTTGCCGTAATTTAATATTAAACGATCCTTTTTTCAGCCGCTCCATAATTAAGATATGTGAGGCCTAACACTGCAGCAGGAACTCCGTCCCTGTGCTACATGCTCTTGCTGATTAAAAACTTGCCAAATGTATAAACAATGTATATACTTAGCTTAGAGGTGATGGCAATGTACACGAAGGTGCAGAAGTGGGGTAATAGCAAGGCTGTACGGTTGCCCAAATATATTGTGGAGGAAGCAGGTATTAAAGAAAATGACCGGGTCGAACTTATGTTCATGATGGCAACATTGTAATTGTTCCCGGGAAGAAACATGTAAAGCTGGAAGATAGGGTGGCCGAATACGATGGTCGGTACAGGCCGGGTGAGCGGGACACCGGAAAGCCTGAGGGAGATGAAGTATGGTAGGACACTATACCCCTGTACAGGGAGACCTTATTTTGTTAAATATTAACCCACAGTCAGGGCATGAACAAAAAGGACAGCGACCGGCCCTGGTTGTAAGCAACCGGGTTTTTAACAATTTAACCAACCTGGCCCTGGTTTGCCCGGTTACTCAAACAGGAAGGGGTTTTCCTTTACATGTAGATCTTGGTACCGGCATTAAAACCAGGGGCTTCGTGATGTGCGAGCAGGTCAAGTCTCTCGATTTGGTGGCCAGG
>SL_3KL_010_SEDDRAFT_10004862_pt1 | contig 12107 bp, 10 predicted proteins | sample SodLakKL_010_SED_2_FD_10381 | JGI IMG/M metagenome (IMG submission 10381)
GCCGAGGCCAATATGATGGGAACGGCAGCAGGACTGGCCACCGGAGGCTTTATTCCCTACACGGGTACCTTTGCTAATTTCAGCACAGGGAGGGTTTACGATCAGATCAGGCAATCCATTGCATACTCCCACAAAAACGTAAAGATTTGCGCATCGCATGCAGGAATTACTCTTGGAGAGGATGGCGCGACCCATCAAATCCTCGAGGATATGGGTATGATGAAAATGCTGCCGGGAATGGCTGTGGTAAATCCCTGCGACTACAACCAAACCAAAGCTGCAACCATCGCTATTGCAGAACACGACGGCCCTGTTTACCTGAGGTTTGGAAGACCCGGCTGGCCAATTTTTATGCCCGAGGATACTCCTTTCGAACTGGGTAAGGGTATTTTGCTATCTGAGGGTAGCGATGTAACTCTGATTGCAACCGGTCATATGGTTTGGGAATCAGTTAAAGCTGCCAAAGAATTAGAGAGCGCCGGGATTTCCTGTGAATTGATTAATATCCACACCATCAAACCTCTGGATGAGCAAATCATTTTGGATAGTGCCTCAAAAACTGGTAAGATTGTTACCGCTGAAGAGCATCAGATCAATGGTGGTCTTGGAGAGTCAGTTGCCGGATTATGCGCCAGAAAAATGCCGGTTCCAATGGAAATGGTGGCCGTGAATGACCGTTTTGGTGAAAGTGGAAAACCACCCGAACTCCTGAAGAAGTACGGACTGGACAGCAGCAATGTAATCGAAGCTGTAAAGGCTGTGATTGAGCGATAAACCCGTGCTAAAGTTTTGCGACATAAAGCCAGTTGAGAACTGTCGCCTATTAAGTTTGTAACAAATTGCGCTATGCGCTGTTGGAAGTAAAAATTCGTTATTTTATGAAGTTTGAAACAAAAGTAATTCACGCAGGGGTTGAACCCGATCCGTTGACAGGAGCCGTAATGACCCCCATATACCAGACATCTACCTACAAACAGGATTCACCCGGTGTCCACAAAGGGTATGAATATGCCAGAACCCAAAATCCTACCAGGGAAGCTCTCGAGAAGAATCTCGCAGCTTTGGAAAAGGGATATGGGGCAGTTTCCTTTTCCAGCGGTTTGGCTGCAATGGATGCCATCCTGAAGACGCTGGAATCGGGAGATGAAATTATCTCCACCAACGACCTCTATGGAGGGAGTTACCGCCAAATAAAGGCCATCTTTGAAAAGCTGGGCATCAAGTCTAAGTTTATCGATATGACGGATCCCGAAAATCTTCGGCATGCCATCAGTGACAGCACCAAATTGATTTGGGTGGAAACGCCAACCAACCCCATGCTTCAAATTGTCGATATAGAAGCAATTTGTAAGATTGCTGCTGAAAAGGGCATCAAAGTTTGTGTGGACAACACCTTTGCCTCTCCCTATCTGCAAACACCTATCGATCTTGGAGCAGATATGATTTTGCACTCTGCTACCAAGTACCTGGGAGGTCATTCTGATGTGGTACACGGTGCCGTTATCTGCAAGAGTGAAAGTGATTACGAAAAGATCAAGTTCGTTCAAAATGCCTCAGGAGCCGTGCCCGGACCAATGGACTGTTTTCTTATATTGAGAGGAATAAAAACCCTGCACCTACGCGTGGAAAGAGCTTGTCAGAATGCTGAAAAGATCGCAAAGTATCTGCGTGATCACCCCAAAGTTGAAAAAGTTTATTATCCAGGCTTTGAGTCGCATCCAGGACATGAAATTGCCAAAAAGCAAATGAAGAAATTCGGTGGAATGATTTCTTTCGATTTGGGGAACAACAATGAGGAGGCTGCTATGAAAGTCCTCGCAGCAACCCGCTATTTTCTTCTCGCTGAATCACTGGGAGGAGTGGAGAGCTTGATTGGTCACCCTGCTTCGATGACTCACGGATCAATTCCGCCTGAGGAAAGAGCTAAAATCGGACTTACCGACTCACTGATCCGAGTTAGTGTAGGAATCGAGAACGGCGATGATTTAATCGCTGACCTGGATAGTTCGCTGAAGAATATTTAAAGGTGGGTCGATTTAATTGTGGTGATCCATTTTCAATAGCTGAATGAGTTTGTCATCCAGGGGTTCAGAGTAAACTCCGTAGGCTGTTACCAGCGTGCCTTTGTGCTTGCCGTCTTTGGACTCTATGGCATACACGATTGACATGTCGGAGGGGTTGGTGTCTCCCTCAAATCTGTAGGCTTTTACCACCTTGCAATCTTCAGGTGCCAGTTGTAAGTCTTTATCATTGCTTTTCAAAACCCCTTTATCTATTTCCCAGTCGATTTTGTAACCTTTTTTCTTGAAGCCTTGTAGCGCCTCCACCATAGTTGAATAGTCCTCTTTCATCGGATTGAAGTTTTACTCTTTTCTTTAAAAATATTTTTTCCAAAGTAGCACAAATGACTGCTGCAATTCTTATTCTAAGTATCTGGTAAACAGCGAAATGGTGGAATTGTTGTAGTTTGTCGGTTGGATATTGAAAGCTTTGAGAGCTTAATTTACTCGATGTCAAATTCTTGCAATCCCAACTTTTTTTTAGAACTTCATCAATAAAAACAGGGGCTTTTGTCGAAAAATGTACTTCCGAAGCGATAAAATTTCCTATCTTGTCCGCGAATCCAAAAAAAGATAAACTATGGAAGAGAATAAACCAGACAAACAGAAGGTGGATATGTTTCTCATGACGAATGGGAAATATTTTGAATCCTATCGATTAAACCATATTCGAAGTAGGCTCAAAGAGATGGACGATGATCAGTTTTTTCGCGTGCAGACTCAATCTTATAAGGATCCCATGATGATTCTGGTTGTTTCCCTACTTGTGGGCACCCTGGGTGTAGATCGATTTCTAATTGGAGAAGTGGGGCTGGGTATTGCCAAACTTTTGACTTGCGGAGGATTGGGGATTTGGGCTATCGTAGATTGGTTTCTGATCATGGGAGCCACAAGGGATAAGAACTTAGAGCGTTTTGAAATTGCCTCAGCGGGATATTGATTTGTATTGTGCAGGTTGTTCCTGACGTTAGCAATGACGCACCTTTTCAAAACAGATAAGCGTGTAATTAGTGGTTTATGAGTAAGCCCGACAGAAAATTTTACCTGTTGATTTTGACAGCCATTGCTGCAGGATATCTCTGGCTGGGACTTACCTGGTATGCAGATAGCCGGGCTGAATTAAAGGGTACTGAATATACGGTTTGTGTGGTCAAAAATGTGTCTTCTCTTCCATGCCCCTCTTGCGGGTCAACACGCACGGTCAAGAACCTTTTTCTGGGGAATATAAGTGATGCACTCCGAATTAATCCGCTGGGAATTTTCCTGGCTCTTGGTCTTTTAATTGTACCCGTGGTATTCATTTGGGACATAATTTCCGGTACGCGGCACTTGAGACATGCATGGGATTGGTTTCAAATTGTTTTTAGCCAAAAGTGGGTGTTGATCTTATTTTTTGTGCTGATCACGGCCAATTGGATATGGAATATAAATAAGGGAATATGATAGCGATCAAAGAGTTTTACTACAAACCGAATCTGGATGAAAGGGAGCGCGCTTCCAATAGTTACCTGATGTCTCTGGTGGTAATTATTGTCGGAATGCCTCTGCCCATCGTCAATCTGATAGCTTCGGGAATTTATTACCTCGGAAATACCAAATCCACCACTTTTATTCGCTGGCATTGTATTCAGGTTATGTTCACTCAATTATTCCTGTTTCTCATCAATGCGATTGGGGTCACCTGGCTGCTGTTGATTTTGTTTGGGGATTGGGAGGCGAGCAATTACTTTTTCGCCTACCTGGCGGTTTTGTTCGGCTTTAATCTTTCAGAATTGATCGGTACTATTGTCTCAGCTATTCAGATCCAAAAAGGATTGCACCCGAAATGGTGGTTGTTCGGTGATTTAACAGATGCAGTAATGAGTGAAATGGACTATGAGTAAAATATTGCTAAAAATCCTGTTGTTGATTGGCGGAATGGTTGCAGCGGTGTTGATTATTGGCCAGATCAATTTTCAAAGTGCCACCGATGGAGCAGATGAATTGATTGATCTACAGGAGGAGAAGCTGGGCGAGGCTCTACTCAAAGTATTTAATGCAGAACACAGGACAGTGAAGGATTCTGGCAAATTAGAGCCCGTTCTCAGAATCACAGAGAAAATATGCGAGGGAAATGAAATGGACTGCGATGAGCTCAAGGTACACCTTCTAAATAGAGGGATGGTGAATGCTTTTGCACTGCCCGGTGGGAATGTGGTATTGTTTACCGAGCTTGTTGCGGTTTGTGAAAATGCTGAGGAGCTGGCCGGGGTTATTGCTCATGAAATAGCACATGTCAAATTGGACCATATCCGGAGGAAGTTGATGAGAGAAGTCGGCATTTCGATAGCGGTTGGTATTGCGGGTGGTTCTGCAGGAGGAGAAGCCGCTCGCCAGGTAGCAAGTATTCTCGCAAGCTCATCCTATGGAAGGCAATTGGAGAACGAAGCGGACGAGCAGGCAGTTATCTATCTCTCCAATGCCGGGATTGATCCCAACGGCCTCGCGGAGCTTTTAAACCGGATGGCCGGCCATGATGAAGAACTGCCCGCAGGTGCTTATTGGTTTTCAACCCACCCCAACCCCAATGAAAGGGTGCGCGCTATCAGAGAAAAAGCCTGGTCCCTTGAGGAGACAGAATTCGAGCCTCTTTACTCCAAAGAGGAATGGGGACAGTACCTTGAAAAATTGTGATGATATTACTCCAATTAGCTTGACAGGGAATTAGCGGGGAATTGTTTGAAAACCCGGTCTGCTCATTTTCATGACGATTAAACCAGTGGTTAACCATTATCAGCAGGAATTGCTGATTTGTCGCAAGGTATAGTCAGTGCGTATCAGACCCCATCGACATCAGTAATCCAGGCCTCCACACCACCCTCCAGATTCAGAACATCCTCAAAACCGTAGTTGAGTAGCAGATTTTGGGCCATTTGGCTGCGGTTTCCTGATTTGCAATAAATGACAACGGTCTGGTGTCTGTGTTTCTCGAGATCATCCATTTTTCCCATCAATTCACCGAGTGGTATAAGTTCTCCACCTATATTGAACTCCTCTTTTTCCCAGGGTTCCCTGACGTCGATAAGTACTATTTCTTCACCATCCTTTAACCGCTTGTGTAGTTCTTTTGCGCTGATTATATCCATGAGAAGTTGGTATGTTTTTACTGTGGAAATTTCTGGAATAACATCCTACCGGATATCTTGTTTGATAAATTGTCCGTAGCGCAACTCATTGGAGTTTTTGTAACGTATGGCCAATATGTACGATCCCTGTGGCAGATGCGAAATATCCACCCTGTTGTTGTGAAAGGAGACCGGATACATTTTTCCATCCATTGAATAAACCACCAGTTCATCTATTCCACCCAATACTTCTGAATCGCCAAAATAGATTTTGTCATCAGCCGGATTGGGGTAGAGTCGCAGGGTTTCGGGACCTTTGTCCGGCTCGAATACATTGGTCTGGACCACCGGTTCATCGGAGAAAATGGGTCTTATCATTACTGCCCCTCTCAATCCGGGAGCAGCTTCATCTAAGGTCTCCCAGATGGCACCGTCGTTAAAGAAAACGTGGTCAGCTTTGTTGGGATTATTGCCATCCAAACCCACGTAAACCCCTGAAGCTCCTCTGGAAATCTGCTTCCAACCCACGTAGAAATCACCCGCCGGGATGTAAATAGCTGTATCCTGGCCTGTTTCCGGAGAGCGCAGTGCATAGGTAGAAAAACCCTGGATGCTGTCGTGAAAGACATCTACAAAACGCGGCCCCAGATTTTCAGACTCAAAAAGTGGGCCGTCATCCAGAGAGGCACCCCACACCATAAGTCTGAATCTCTTGTTTCTGTCGCCGGGAGAAATCCGTGGAAGGTTGATGGCAATTCCCCTGAGTGTATCTCCGGTATTGTTGTGATATTGAACACCCAGGGATGGGGCACTGGAGCCAGTACCAAAATACACATTTAAAGCTGTTTCTGCTGATCCGTCGTCGTATGCAAAGTAGTCGGAAATGACTGTTTTACCTGACACCTCGTTATTTCGCATCAATTCGGGTATCTGCTCTTCATTTTGCTGAAAGGAATATTCCGTGCGGAGTATCATTTTGTCCGAGAGCGATCCGGCCATGGCCTCGACATTGTTTTTGTAGGGCTCTTCATTTTGGATATTGTTGGTGAAAAAGTGGAAGCCGGGGTCGAGGTCTCGCTGGTTTTCCTCCACCACCGGAGGAACCTCGAGAAGGGTTTCAGACAGCAATTGTTGACCTGTGGTAGCTTCTACTACTCTTAAATTGCTCGGGTCAGCCTGTCGTGTTCCGTTGAAGTGATTGTGGAGGCCAATCTCTATTTCGGTAGCCAGTTCTTCGCGTTCATGTCCCATAAATTGGCGGAAGGGCATGGCCGTGTATCTATCCAGGGCGGAACTGGGTGGCCTTGTGAATGCAATGTCATTCTCAAATATAAGGTCTGCCTGAAATTCGTTGGCCAACTTTACATAGTTGAGATGCCAGTTAGAGTTCATACCGGTTCCATCGGCAAGATTCAAAAACCTAAATTGAAAGTCTCCATAGAAGAATCGCTCCTCCACTTCTATGCTCTTGAAGTAAAAGCGCTCTATATCCGGGTGGTCGGCTGAACTGTAGCTGGTGATTTCCTCCCATTCACCGTCTTCATTTTTGAATTCCAGAATTAATAATTCGGCATTATCCGGTACGTAAGAGTAGCCACCGGCTTGTATATAAAAGGTGAGATAACACTGGCCGGTATTGGCAGTGGTCATATCAATAAATGCAGAGGTGAGATGATCGGCCGGGCCAAAAACCCCGCCATAAGGTGTGCCCGTGTCATCCACCCCATCGAAGGTCGCCATTCCCACCGATACAGGATTCATGCCCAGTGTATTGTTGATAAATACAAAGCGGTCAGTCCAATAGTCCGGGTGTGGAAAGGGACCGGGGTAGCTAAAGTCATCCACGAAGGGAAGTGATCTTATTGGGCGGACATCGACCAAAACTATCAACTCAACTTCTGACCCCTCTGATCCAGTAAGCAATATACAAAATGTATCTGTTTCGATAGTAGCACCCGAAGGTCCCGCCTCAAACACCAAACAACCATCTTCAATCTCAATGGTCGTATTTTGAGGGACACTGCAACTGAGATCCGCAATGCTGTCCAGTAATTCACCTATAAAGGGGTTCTCCGGGCAAAATTCAGCCGTGCCGTTGGAAGAGACATTGATCTGGATTATCTCTGGCTCTTCGTCTGACCTGAGATAAGTTGAAAATTGTCCCGATACCGGGGCCAATTTACTAGCTTTTTTCTGAAGAACTTCGTTGTAGGTAAGAGGTGCAAGTTCAATTCCGGATTGAGCTTGAAGGCCGTTAGCAAAAAAGCCTGTTAGTGCTAATAATGCGGCAGTTAGGAACAGGTAGTTAATCCCTGACCATTTAAATTTGTATCGATGGATTTTCACCATTTGAAGTCAATTGATTTTTTGAAAGTATTGATGAGTTCACTTCGGAAACCATTTTCATGCACAAAATAGTTTTAAGATTGAACTCAATGATAAAAAAACGGAAACCCATGAGGGCTATTTTATCCGTTAAAATTCCTCTGGTTCCGGGTCGCAAAAGTCCGGTTGTTCTCTTGACAGGATGAGATTGATGGACCTGCCCATTCTTATTTTCTCATCCGGATCATATGGGGGATCCTGTTCAACTACAAAGGCCCTTTGCAAATCCTCCACTTCTCCTTCTAATCGTGTTGAGCCGACTCTCAACCTGTATGAACTGATAATAAATTCCGCCTCGTCATAACTGCGACAGACCACATCTGGAATATCTACCATTCCTCCGCGCTGCTCTGAAACGATGAAATCCACGGTTGCTCCAACGGGGATTTCCACCGATCTCAATACATCTCCCCGGTCAATTATGGTATCCCCTTCAAAAACCATTAACATAATATGGCCTTCGGGTCCTGGATCGTAGGTTCTTCCCATTATCCGGGCATCAATATTGTGAGCTGCCTGAAGTACCCTGGCTGTTCTATCAAAGCTGCGACCGTACATTGGAGGCAATTCATCCAGCGTGACCATGTCCGGTTGGCTTTTTGTGATGGTTACGTAAATTTTACGGTCTTTTTTGACCAGTTCGTGTGGTTGGGGAATTTGGTCCAGAATGATACCGCCCCTTCGCCCTACGATATATATGGAATCTGAAACAACCATTCGAAAAGAGCGATTATCCGCATCTGCTTTGGCCGATGCTATAGATTCACCGGTGTAGTCCGGGAGTGGGATTTGTTGTCCGTGCCGGGTGTACCACTTTAGTGATTGGTGGGTGAGAATGACGATCACAATACCGGCTATTGCCATGAGCAACAGGTTTTTCCAGAGTGTTTTACTCACAAAAAAAAGTGCCAGAGCCTTGAGTTTATCCCCGGTTGTCAAGTCCTTTCCCGTCTTTTTTTTTGCCATAGAGAACAGAGCAAGTTTGGCGCAAGGCCCATTCTTAATTAAAGCCCAAAGGTAAGCGTTTAAAACAATTTACCGAAAACTAACGTCAGGCAGGCTCTGAATATTTGTTTTCAGTCACTTGTGTGGTGCAGTATCCTTATGTTTGCAGTTTTTTACTGGACAATTATCTATTGAAATGGCCGGAAGGTTGATTGCCGGGAGGACTTTGAAGATTAACCGGGAAATGCTTGCGCTGGCGATTCCCAATATCATCAGCAACATCAGTTTGCCTCTGCTGGGAACCGTTGACACCGCACTCATGGGGCGTCTTTCGGATGTACATATTGGGGCTGTGGGAATAGCTTCTATGATATTCAACTTTTTGTACTGGAATTTTGGATTCCTCCGAATGGCCACCACGGGATTTACAGCGCAATTTTTTGGAAAGGGTGACCAAACGGGCCAAATAATGCAGCTATCAAGGGGATTGATGGTCGCCTTGTTTTTTGCCATGCTTTTTTTGGTGTTTCAGTCAATGATCGGTGAAACAGCTTTTGTACTGATGAATGTGGAGGGCGATCTGCTGCCACTGGTCAGGGAGTACTTTTTCATCAGAATTTGGGATGTACCAGCCACCCTGGCCCTCTTTGTTATAATGGGATGGTTTTTTGGCATGCAAAANTCCCTGTATCCTCTCTACCTGACCATTTTTATCAATACGGTCAATATTGGACTGAGTTACTACTTTGTAATGGTTGACGGCAGGGGAGCGGATGGAGTGGCTCTGGGTACGCTACTTGCTCAGTACATTGGAGTGGTAGCTGGTTTGGGGCTTTTGTTCTTCAGGTACCGTTACATGTTTGTTCATTTTAAAGTTTCGCTGTTAAAGCAATTCAGAAACTGGCTGCATTTTGCACGGGTCAATTCCGATATTTTCCTTCGAACACTCGCCCTCACCCTGGTATTTGCCTTTTTCTATGCGCAGAGTGCGGATATGGGAGCCATGGTCCTGGCGGTGAATGTCATTTTGATGCACTTTGTAAATTGGATGTCCTACGGAATCGATGGGTTTGCCTATGCAACCGAAAGTCTTGTCGGTAAGTATAAAGGAAGGGAAAGTAAAGAGGACCTCGACAAAACCATATCCCTCTCCTTCCTGTGGTCAGGTGCGTTGGCTATTGCCTGTGCTTTGGTTTACTGGATTTACGGACCGTTGTTTCTCAGAATCTTCACAGATGTAGAGGAAGTATTGGAGGCGGCCCGGCCTTATCTTTTGTTTGTGGCTGTTTTGCCACTAGTGGGATTTTGGTCCTACGTTTGGGACGGCATATACATAGGCCTCACGGCATCCAAAACCATGCGCAATGCCATGGCTTTAGCCTTTGCCGGATTTTTTGCATTCTTCTACTTGCTCGGAGATACCACGTCCAACAATTGGTTGTGGATCAGTTTGATGAGCTTTCTTGTTTTTCGTGCTGCCATTCAGTACCTCTTGTTTAGGATTTATGGCTACGAATTGAAATAATTTGGGATTGCTATTTTATGATCAAACGTTCGCTATAGGTATTGTCTCCTGTACTCATTTGTACTACATAAAGCCCCGGTGAAAGATTTTCGAGTTCCAGCTGGGTCATTCCCCCACTTAGCTGTTGCTCACTGCTGTAAACTAATTGACCGGTGGAATTGAATACGCGGATTTGTGCAGATTGGTTTGTGCCGGTTGACTTCTGAAGGGTGACATGCCCTCCGGTGGGATTGGGAAAAATCTTAAACTCCGCAGCGCTGATTATTTCAGTTGTGCTGGAAACAGCATCCTCTCGAATGGCAATGTGAAAAGTCTCAGGTCCCGTCCATGCGCCCTCATCGTCATTTACTGAGAAAGTGAAGTGGTCATCTCCCTCTCCATCAATATCCGCCCGGTAGCGAACTCTTCCGTCCATTATATCCTGTTGTGTAAAAACAAAACCCGTGCTTTGGTCCACATCGTCAAAAATAAGGGATCCCAAAGCGGGTGCATCAATAACAGTAAACTCGATGTTTTCATTGGCGGAACTGCCGTTTTGTACCCTCAAAAGACTTGCGGTTATTCCAGTGCGCTGCAATGGAGGGGCAAAAAGGGTGTCGATATGGGTGAATTGCAATCTGGGAAGTGAAAAGTTGGCACAAACTTCCATGCTCCAACCGTCCCACCTTCCTGATGACCCCGAGCTGTATCGCCTCAGTTCCATGGTCCAACGCCCCTCAAGTGGTTCACCGAAAAAATTAGCGAGTGGTTCTTCAGCCTGGTACCTCCGCCCGGAAGTAAGTGGGCACCCCATTTGGAGAGGAGAATTGTCATCAAATCCAAGGTTATAATGGCTGAGATTACCACATCTTCTCGTGAAAAGCGGCACTTCCGTTCCTGAGGGGGAAATTAATGTAAAACCAATATCGCTGACCCAGGATTGCAGTCCTGCAATATTTGGGATATTGATCTCATCTACCTGACCCTGACGTTCAATAAAAATATCTGATGTAGTGACACTGCCGTTTGCAGCGGGATTTACTATCGGGTGTCCACTTGCTTCAAATGTTTCGCAAGAAACTGTCCTGGTCTGAAATACTCCTGCTGTGAGTGGTTCTCCAAATCCACACCGGTTTATGGGAGTTACTCTCCAGTATAGTAGCGAATTGGCCGGGAACTGGACTTCAGGTTGGATTTCCGTTCCCGCTACTGTTTCACTGAAAACAATTTGGTCTTCTTCAAAAGCTGGATTTACAGCTACTTCAATGTGATAAGAATCTGCGTTCTCGCTTGGACTCCATCCAAAGGGTATTATTTGGTCAATGCCATCGGCCCCGTTTTCCGGCCAGCTTAATTCCACAGCGCTAAAGTCATTGGAAATTGTTGTAAAAAAGACCGTTCTGTAAAGGGTGTCCTGTCCCGATTTTAACCTGAATGTCAATTCGTGGTCCGCGTTTTCATTGACGTCAGACAGGTCAATGGCCAGTTCTCCTTCATCATCCGGGTTTATAAATTCAGGGAAAAGAGATACTGCGCCATTAGGTAATCCATCGACAATTTCAATCTGTATAGAATCTTCAAAGTTCAGCAGGGACTCAGTTCGGTAATCTATTGTCAACATATCGGGAAGGCATTGCAGTTCCTGACCCGGATTGTGTCGAAAGATAAAACCGGGTTGTTCAGCAGGGTCAAGGCCAAAGTTTTGCTGAGATACATTGAAGAAAATATTATCTGAGGCTCTGACTTTTATGCGATTCCACGGGCCACCGGTATTTGGTAATTGTACCAATGCACTACCTGTATTCGGTGTTCTTTCCATTAAAACGATGGGAAATGACAACCCCCTGTTGAAGGAGAAGAGAATATCCACATATCCTTCGTTGACGGGGCTTTGGTCTGTGTTTGCTACATCCCATGTTATTTCGACCAGTTCTCCTGCTATGTAACTTTCACCGCTACCGGGAAAAGTTACCTCAAAAGGGCCCGCGGCTTCGGTCGCAAAAAAGCGCACCTGGTCCCACACTATGGCTCCTCCCACAGGATTGTTGTCTCTGACGGTACACCTGAAGTTCAATGGTCTGGAGTAAGTGGGCAATTGCTGTGAAATAT
>SL_3KL_010_SEDDRAFT_10004863_pt1 | contig 12107 bp, 8 predicted proteins | sample SodLakKL_010_SED_2_FD_10381 | JGI IMG/M metagenome (IMG submission 10381)
ACGTACACCGGCTTGCCGGCCGCGGCGGCGCGCAGCACGTACTCGGCGTGGCTCGACGGCGGCGTCGCGACGTACACGGCGTCGACGTCGGCGGCGAGCAGGATCTCGTCGGCGTCGCCCGTCCAGCGCGGGACGCCGTGCCGCTCGGCGTAGTCGCGCGCCTTGGCGGCGTCGCGGCGCATCACGGCCGTCAACGAGCTGCCCGGCAGGAGCGCGAACGCCGGCCCGGACTTGACCTCGGTGACGTCGCCGCAGCCGATGATGCCCCAGCGGACGTGCTCCAGCGGCGTGGTGCGTGTGTCGTGATCGTCATCCATGTGCCGTGACGCTAGCACGGCCCCAACCGCGCTCCGGTGCTGCTCGTGCTGCCACGCGTGCGGCGGGCGTCGGATCGCCGCAGGTCGCTCGCGAGGCATGATGGGCGCCACGAGCACGTCGGACGCGCGCGCCCGCACACGTGCCGTGGAGGCCCCATGACCGATCCATCGACAGCCCCGCTCGCCGTACCGATCGGCGCCGCCGCGTATCGTGCGCGGCGCGAACGCGTCGCCACGCTCGCCCGCGCGGCCGGCGCCGACGTCAGCGTCTGGTGGGCGAACCATCGCGTCTCCTACCTGTCCGGTTTCGCCTTCGTGCCCACCGAGCGACCGATCGCCTTGGTGATCGCCTGTGATGGCGAGACGGTCCTGTTCGTCCCGCGGCTCGAGTTGGAGCACGCGCAGGCGTATGCACACGTCGATCGTGTGGAGGCCTACCCGGAGTTCCCCGGCGAGCGCCACCCGATGCACGCGCTCGCCGACCTGCTGCGGTCGCTCGGCCTGGGTGGGCGCCTCGCGGGCGACGGCGAGGGCTACCCGAAGGTGATGGGGTACACCGGCCCCCGCGTCACCGACCTGACCGATGCCACGTTCACGGCGCTCGACGACGAGCTCGAGCGCATGATGCAGGTCAAGGGCGACGACGAGATCGCGCTCATCCGCGAGTCGGCCCGCTGGGCCGGGCGCGCACACCGCCTGTTGCAAGACCTCACGCGCCCCGGCCTGAGCGAGACCGAGGTCGAACAGGCGGTCACGGCGCAGGCGACGAAGGAGCTCCTCGACGCCTACCAGGGGACGTACCGGGCCTTCACGTGGGGCCTCGCCGGTCCGTGGGCCACGTACCGTGGCCAGGTCGGGCCGCACAGCGCGTTCCCCCATGCGCTCAACGTCAACGCGGTGTTCGCGCCGGGCGACACGCTCGTCACCGGCGCCACCTGCCCGATGTTCGGGTACTGGAGCGAGCTCGAGCGCAGCATGGTGCTGGGCGAGCCCAGCGCGGAGCAGCGAACGTGGTTCGCGCACATGCTGGCGCTGCAGGACCTGGCGATCGACGCGTGCCGGCCCGGTCGCACCTGCAGCAGCGTCGACCGCGCGGTTCGCGCCTACGTCGAGCGCCACGGCATCGGCCACACCTGGCGCCACCACGTGGGCCACAACATCGGCCTGCGCTACCACGAGGGACCGTTCCTCGACGTGGGTGACGACACCGTGATGGAAGTCGGCATGCTCTTCACGGTCGAACCCGGCGTGTACGTCCCCGGCCTCGGGGGGTTCCGGCACTCCGACACGATCCTCGTGAGCGCCAGCGGCCCCGAGTTCCTGACCGATTACCCGCGGGAGCTCGACGACCTGGTGATCCCGGCGTGAGCGGCTTCGACCTGTTGGTGCGCGGCGCGCGCGTGGTCGACGGGACCGGCAACCCCTGGTTCCGTGCCGACGTGGCCGTGCGCGGCGACCGGCTGGCCGCCGTGGCGCCGCCGGGGCGCATCGACGCGAGCGCCTGTCGCCAGGTCGTCGACGCTGGCGAGCGCGTGTTGTGCCCGGGCTTCATCGACATCCAGAGCCACGCCATCTTGCCGCTGATGCGCGACGGGCGCTGTCTGTCGAAGGTCACCCAAGGCGTCACCACCGAGATCATGGGCGAGGCGTGGACCCCGGCGCCGCAGGGCGGCCTGATCGACGATCCCATGAGCCGCACCATGTTCGCGCTCGACGTGGAGCGCTCGTGGCTCGAGCGCATGCGCGAGTGGCGGCGCTTCGGCGACTGGCTGCGAGCGATGGAAGTGAGCGGCGTGAGCCCCAACGTCGGCTCGTTCCTCGGCGGCGGCACGCTGCGCAGCTACGGCAAGGGCATGTCGATGGGTCCGGCCGATGCGGGCGAGCTCGCAACCATGCGTCGGGTGCTGGAGGAGGCGATGGAGGACGGCGCCTTCGGCGTCTCGTACGCGCTGGTCTACCCACCCGACGCCTACGTCGACACGCCGGAGCTGATCGAGGTGTGCCGTGCGATGGCCGCGTACGGTGGGGTGTACATCACCCACCTGCGCTCGGAATCGGGGGGCATCTTCGAGGCGCTCGACGAGGCCTTCACGATCGGCCGCGAGGCCGACGTGCCGGTCGAGATCTACCACCTCAAGGTGTCGCACCCGGCCCATTGGTGGCGCATGGCCTCGGTGATCGATCGCATCGAGCGCGCCCGCGAGGGTGGGCTCGACGTGACCGCCGACATGTACCCGTACCCGGCCTCGGGCACGGGGCTCTCGGCGATCCTGCCGACCTGGACGGCCGAGGGGGGGCAGTTGTACGAACGCCTGCGCGCCCCCGCCGTGCGCTCCCGGGTGCGCGCGCAGCTCGAGGGGCTCGAGCCGCACGACGGCATGGGGCTCGAGACCGACGGTGGGCCCCAGGGCGTGATGCCGGTGGGCTTCAAGCGCCCCGAACACCAGCCCTACGTGGGCAAGCGGCTCTCCGAGATCGCCGAGCTGCGCGGCCAGGACTGGATCGAGACCGTGCTCGACCTGCTGGTCGCCGAGGGGCAGCGCATCAGCACCATCTACTTCTCGATGACCGAGCGCAACCTGCGCCGGCAGGTGGTGCAGCCCTGGCTGACGTTCTCGACCGACGCCGGCGGCTTCGACCCGGCCTGGGCCAAGCCGCTCGGCCCGTACCACCCGCGGGCCTACGGCACCTACCCACGTGTGCTGCGGAAGTACGTGCGCGAGGAACGCCTGCTCACGCTCGAGGAGGCGATTCGCAAGATGACCTCAGCCGTCGCGAACCGCCTGTCGCTGCGCGACCGAGGCGTGCTGCGCGAGGGCGCGTTCGCCGACCTGGTGCTGCTCGATCCGGACGAGATCGCCGATCGCGCCACCTTCGACGACCCGCACCAGCTCTCGGTGGGCGTGCACGACGTGTGGGTGAACGGCGAGCGGGTGCTGCGCGGTGGCGAGCACACCGGCGCGACGCCGGGGCGGTTCGTCAAGGGACCGGGTGCAGCGTGAGCCTGGCGTGGCCCGCGCGTGATAGCGTGCGTCCGTCCACGACGTCTCACACGAAGGAGCACCCCCAATGACCGAGATCGAGACCCTCCGCAAGTCCGACCTTGTCGAACTCGTCAGCGCGCGCACCAACCTCAACCGCAGCCAGGCTGCGCATGCGGTCGCCGCCGTCTTCGACGTGATGTTCGAGGCACTGACCGAGGAGAAGCGTGTCGCCATCACCGGCTTCGGCACCTTCGACGTGCGCGCCTCCCGGGAGCGCACCGGCGTGAAGCCCGGCACCTCGGAGCGCATCACGATCCCCGCCCGCAAGCGCGTGGGGTTCAAGGTCAGCAGCCCGCTGAAGAACGCCGTCAAGTAAGGCACGGATGCTGGTAGGCCGCTGGCCCCTGGCGTGATTCGGGGGCCAGCGGACCTCGACGGCCGCTCAATGGGCCAGCGCGTACGCGCTGGTCGAGGGACGATCGTCCCGAATCCCGTACGTGTGAACGAGCGATGCCCTAGAGTGACGCCACCATGCTGCTGCGCACGCTGGGAGGGCTCGCGCTCGAGGGCTCGGCGCTGACGCGACCGAAGCCGCTGGTGGTCCTTGCCTACCTCGCGCTCGAGGGGCCGACGCCGAGACGGCGGCTCGCCGAGCTGTTCTTCGGTGACGCGGTGGACCCGAGGGACAGCCTGTCGACGGCACTGCGGCACCTACGGTCAGCCGCTGCGATCGACGAACCTCCCGGTGACGACCGCATCGTGAGCGGCGTTCCGAGTGATGCGATGCGCCTCCTCCGGTCCTTCGACGCGTACCGCTACGACGAGGTCGTCGCGGCATACAAGGGGCCGTTCCTCGATGGTCTCGAGGCGGAGCTCGGCGTCGAAGCCGAGGAGTGGGCGTTCTCCACGCGGGAGTCCATCGCTGGACGGGTTCGCGCCGCGGCGTTGCACCGCGCGCGCAGCGCGCTGCGCGCGTCGCGTCTCGACGACGCACGCCTGGCCGCCTCGCTCGCATGCACACTGGTGGAGGCGTCGGATCTCGAAGAGGACGAACTCGGCGTCCTCCTTGCGCTCGCCGACACGCTGGCCATGCCCGAGACAGCGCGACTGCGCGCGCTCGCACGCGCGATGGGCATAGCTGTGTCGAGAGGGCAGGAGCTGGGAGCGATCCCATCAGCGGGGAACTGGTCCCTCCATCGGACGACGCGCTTCATCGGACGCGACGAGGAGCGCCACCGCATCGATGGTCTCTTGCGTGATCCAGACCAACGCCTGATCGTCGTGTGTGGCCTCGGAGGCATCGGCAAGACGAGGCTGCTCACTCGTGTGGCGGATTCCATCGTGCGGCAACACGCCGCGCGCTTTCCCGACCGAGTGACGGTGGTGTCGCTCGACGAGGTCCGAGACGCTTCCGCCGCCGTCAGCGCGATCGCCGCTGCTGCGCTGTTCGGTGGTTCGGCCGGTGCCTCCGTCGCCGGTCTCGCGCAGTCGCTCGCCGTGCATCGCTGTGCGCTGGTGCTCGACAACGTCGAGCAGATCGACGGGATCGAGGCCGTGCTCAGCACGCTGCTGGCGGCGTGTCCGCACGTGGTCGTCCTGGCATCGAGTCGTCGCCGGCTGGCTTTGCAGGCCGCTCATCACGTCGAGCTCGATGGCCTGAGGACCGACGGGCCCCTCGGCGGCTCCGAAGCGGCGGCGCTCTTCCTCGATCGTGCAGCGCGAGCCGGCGGGGGAGCGATCGAGGCCGAAGGGGACCTCCGCACCGTCGACGCCATCTGCACAGCGCTCGACGGTCATCCGTTGGCGGTCGAACTCGCGGCTGCGATGACGCGGGCCGTAAGCCTCGCCACGCTCTCGGAGGCGATTCGCGGCAGCGTCAGCGACCTCGCGGTGGAGGCGATCGACGTGCCGCGGAGGCACCACACCGTCGATGCGTTGTTGTCACCGACCTGGGAGCGCCTCGGTGTCGAGGATCGCTCAGCGCTCGTCAGACTCGCGACCTTTCGATCGGCCTTCACCTACGAGGCCGCCAGCGACGTCGGCGAGCTGGGTCTGCGCCGACTCACGCGGCTCGTCGACGTAGCCGTCGTGCGCAGCGAAGGTGGCGGTCGCGGACGCTACCGCCTCCACCCTCTGGTGCGTGCGTATGCCAGGGAGAAGGCTTCGCCGGACGCCTGGAGAGCGGCGCGCGATGCACATCGCCGGTACGTCGAAGGCGCGCTGGCGCGCATGGAGGACGACCTCGAACTGGATGCCGCGAGCGTGTTGGACAGGCTGGCCGCCTTGCGCGAAGACGTGCGTGTCGCCGTCGAGCACGCTCTGGCGGTTGGCGATACCGCATCGGCCGGTGCGATGCTCCACACGGTCGTGGTGTCTGCCGATCTGCTGCAAGCGCGCGGAGGTGACGCCGACCTGGTCCGTCTCGTCGTCGACACAGCGCGAGCCGTCGAGCGCTCGGGCGACTTGCAGGTTGCCGAGCGGTTGATGACGAAGGCTGCGAACGCGACGCGTACGCTGCTCGACGATCGAGCCGGCTGCGTCGAGTTGTACCGCGAGGCGCTCGCCTTCGCCGAGCGATCCGGTGACACGGTGCGCCGCGCCGCATTGCAGTCGATCCTCGCCTTTCTGCTCCTCGATGGCGAACCCGATGCGTCTGCGGCACATCTCGCTCGAGCGGTCGAGCTCGCCGAGTCCTCCGGTGACACGCTCGCGATGTGCGAGGTTGCGGGCCGGGTCGTGTACTGCTCGGCGCGAGCGAACGACTGGGAGACCGCGCGTCGCGTCGGTTACGAGGTGCAAGGGATGCTGGAGGACCTCTACCGTACCCGTGCGGCGCCGCGCTCGCGCCTCGACTCGATGCAGTACATGTGTCTACACAACTTGGCGACGGCCGAGGACGAGCTCGGCAACAAGCAGCGGGCGCTCGAGCATCGCCTGAGAGCACTCGTGCTCGCGGAGCAGGTGGGGAACGTCCTGCATCAGGCACACGCTCATGCCGACCTGGCACGGGCGTTTCACGACAGCGGTGCGTTCGAGCTGGCAACCGAGCACTTCACCGAGGCTGCGCAGCGTTTCCGCGAGGTCGGCGTACGTGAGCCACTCGAGGCGTTGCAGCGCGATCTCGGTCTACCTGTCGGTCGGGAGGGGGCATTCGAGGCCTCACGACGGCATCACGGGCGTCGCGGTATCGGTTGATGGACACGACGGTGAGCCACGTGCATCGGTGTGCACGGGCAGCAAGACCGGCTCAGCGTGACTCGAGAGGGAGTGGTCGACATGGTGCGGAACTGGTGCCTCGTTTCTGTGCTCATCGCGGTCGTGTTCGGCACGGCGATCGCCCAGACGGAGGGCGACCCGTGGTCCCGTGCGCTACCGAGCGTGGTCGGCATCGCACCGCCGCCTTGGAGCGCCACGTTCGACGCAACCGCAGGCGCTCTGTACCTTTCGTTCGTCGGCGCCGTGCACACGCTCTCCATGGACACCGACACGGTGCCGTTGCTCGACGATCTCCTCGCGTTCGTCCAGCGGCGTGCAGGCGCGCATCGCGACGCTCGACCGGAGGAGGGTACCTGTACGTACCTCGGGGGATCTTCCGGGTCGCTGGTCGCTGACGGCGGATCCGGCACGTTGCTCGCGGACGGCGGCTCCGGAACGGTGCTCGGCGACGGAGGTGGGGTGCTGGAACCCTTCTCCGCGGCACACTTCGCGCTCGACGACAGCGTCCGAGCATGGTCGCTCCTCGCCGTCGCCGCTGCCGACCGTGAAGGGAGCCTTTCCGTGCCTATCGAGCTCCACGACGAGATCGCGATCATCGATCACTTCGAGCTCGATGCGTTCGCTGAGGGTATGGCAGGAGCGTTCCAGAGCGATCTCCACAGGTCGCTCGAGATCGCCGCTGCGCTTGCGCTCTCGCCTCGCGTCGACCTTGATCTCGTGTCTGGAAGCGTCGCCGTTCCGCATGGACACCTCGTGTTGCACCACACGGTTCAAGTGCTGATCGGCCACCACGGTGGTGTCCGCGACGTCGGCATCGAGCACCTGGACGCTCCGCGTCGTGTCGAGGTCACGCTGACGTGGTCCGACACGGTGTCGGCGAAGGTCACGCTGCTCCCGATGTCGTTCGTCACCCTGGAGGGTCTGCTCGACGCGTTGACGTTTCTCGCAGCACCGGACCAGCAGCGCCAGCGCATCGTGATGAGCTGGACGCTGTCGAACTGCACCCTCGTCGAGCGGTACCTGGAAGCGACGCGAGAGAACGTTGCGGGGTCGCCCGGCACGGAGCCCGATGCGTCCATCGCGACGTCGTCGTCGTACGCCACGTTCGTGTTCGAGCTGCTCGCCGACGGCATCGCCGATGACGGACAGCCGCTGCTCGCCGAACTGTGCAGAGCGATGCGCCAGGCCGATGACGAGCTCGACTCGATCCCGTGCGACGATGCGTTCGCATTGGCGACCCTCCTCGCGGATCTCGATCGGCGGGCGTACGACGACGTCGGGGGCGACGTTCGCGGACTGACCTCCGACATGCTGTGGCAGCGAACGTACGCAGCTGCGGGGAACCACAGGCTGCCGTTCCCGTTGCCGCCTGCGTCGTGGCCCGGCGTCTACGGCGTGGCGGCTTGCACACCTACGCAGCCCGACAGCGCGTGGTTCACGAACCGTGGGGACGTTCTGGCGGAAGAGCACCTGATCGCGCCAGGGGCTTGGTACTTCGAACTGCCGTTTGGCGACGTCGCCGGCGAACTGGGCTATTGGGGGACGTCGTTCGCGGCACCGTATGCAGCCCTGCGCTTCCCAGGGCAGGCTGGGAGCCATGGGGCAGGTCCCTTTGCGTTGGGTGCGTGTGACACCACCGCCGTCACGCCTCTGAACGGACCGTGACATCGGGGCGCTCGGCAACCATCGAACGCGCCGCCATGCACGGCGAACCCTTGCGACCCCGTTCGCGGCCCCCACCGTGAACGGGGTCTGAACGGACCCCCTATCGCACCGTGATGTCACCCCCCGGACACACCGGGCGGCGCGAGACGGGAGGACGCGCATGCATTGGCATCACGTGAACGGCGCAGATCGTGGCTCGAGGCGGACGTCCGCCTACGGAGCGCAGCTCCGCCGGCGCTGCGCGGCGTTCAAGCAATCGGTCGACACCGCGCGGCCCGTGGGCGTTCGGGCGCCGCGCCAGGCACGCACCCGGGCAAGCGATGACCGGCCGGCGCTCCTGCTGCTCGGTACACCGCGTCTTCGACACCTCGGCGGCGTGACCGACCTGCCCCTGGCGCGCTGGGTGGCGCTCCTCGCGTACCTCGCGCGGGGCGGCGGCTGGGTTCGGCGCGAGGTCCTCGCGGCGCTCTTCTGGCCCGAGCACGACGATCATGGTGCCAGCCTGAACCTGCGCCAGACGCTGCAGACGATCGTGCGCTCGGCGGCCGGCGTGGCGCTCGAGCGTGAACCCACGCGTGTGCGCTGGACGGGCTCGAGCGACGTCGAGGCGTTCGACGCGCTGGTCCGCGACCAGGCGTGGGCGGCAGCCGTGAGCACCTATGGCGGTGTGTTCCTCGACGGGCTGAACGTGCCCGACGTTCCCAACGTCCAGGAGTGGATCGACGCCGAGCGCAGTGGGCTGCACGCCCGGTGGCGGACCGGAGCGCTCGCCATGGGCCGCTCGTACCTGAACGACGGACGCTGCTTCGACCTGCTCGCGTTGGCCGAGCGATTGTGCCGGAGCGATCCGTTCGACGAGGAGGCGCTGCGCCTCATGCTTCGAGCCGCCGTCGGTTGCGGCGACCGCAAGCGCGCCGAGCGGACGCTTGCGACGGCGTGCAGCCTCTTCCAGCGCGAGCTCGGCGTGGCGCCGGAAGCGGACACGCTGGCGCTCGCAGGCGAGCTCGGTTTGGGTGGTCCGCGCGGGTGACCCCGCTCGAGCCGGCGCCACGGGTCATCGAATCGCCTCGTGTCGAAGCGGTGCGCTACCCTACCCCCAAGGAGGCCACCATGAGCGACCCTGTCGACCGCGACGCGTTCACCCGTACGTACCTCTTCCTGCTCGACGAGATCGTCGGCGAGCCGCCCAAGGACGCGCCGGGAACCGCGGTGCTCGACGCCGACGCCGGCTGGCTGCACACGCTCCTGACCGTCGATCACGCGCGCGCTTCGAAGACGATCGCCCAGGGTGGCACCACCGTCGCCGGTCAGGCCGCGCACGCTGCGTACTACGTCGAACTGCTCGAGCGCCTCGCGCAGGGCGAGGACGTCGAGGCCGACTGGCCCCGCAGTTTCGTCCCGAGCGTCGTCGACGAGGGGCGCTGGGAGGAGACGCGGGCGCGGCTGCTCGCGTCGTTGGCGCGCTTCCGCACGATGGTCCTCGCCGTCGACGAGTGGGACGAGGAGCGCCTGCGCGGTGCGCTCGGGGTGCTGGTGCACACGGCCTACCACCTCGGCGCCGTGCGGCAGATGATCCGCGTCGTCTGATCGGCGTCGTCTGACACGCGCCGACGCTGCCGTATCCTGCGTTCAAGCCGGAGAGGAGCGTGGCACATGCGCGTGTACGTGTCGTCCGACATCGAGGGCGTGGCCGGCGTGGTCACGTCGCAGCAGGGGAGCCCGAGCGGCGGCGCTGAGTACGAGCGCGCGCGCCGCCTGATGACCGCCGAGGTCAACGCGGCCGCTGCCGTGGCCTTCGATGCCGGGGCGTCGACCGTGGTGGTGAACGACGCTCATGGTCCCAACACCAACCTCCTCGTCGAGTCGCTCGACGAGCGCGTGCACCTCATCACCGGGAAGCCCAAGGCGCTCAACATGGTGCACGGCGTCGACGAGGGCTTCGACGTGGCGCTGTTCCTGGGCTACCACGCCCGCCCGGGCACCGCCGAGGCGATCTTGGACCACGCCTACGTCGGCACCGTCGTCGACGAGTTGCGCCTCAACGGGGTGGCCTACGGCGAGTTCGGTCTGAACGCCATGCTCGCCGGCGCATTCGGCGTGCCCATCGTGATGGCCAGCGGTGACGACAAGCTCGCTGCCGAGGTCGCGGAGCTGCTGCCGCAGACCGAGGTGGCGGTGGTGAAGTGGGCGACGGGCCGCATGGCCGCACGCACGCTGATGCCCGGACCGGCGCGCGTCGCGATCGCCTCCGCCGTCACACGCGCCCTGCGCGCGACGCGTCCGGAGTGCGTCCTGCGTCCGCCCGAGGGTGGGCTCGACCTTGGCGTCCGCTTCGTCTCGACGATCCAGGCCGACCTGGCGTCGATCATGCCGGGTGCGGAGCGCGTCGACGGGCGCACGGTACGGTTCGTCCACGACGACTACGCCGAGGTCTTCCGAGCCTGCCGTGCGCTGATCGCCTTGGGCCAGGCCGCCTCGTGAGCGAGCAGCTCGTGGTCGCCCACGCGTGGTGTGCCCGACGCCTGCGCGCCTGAAGCGCGGCTAGAACTTCCCGCCCGTCCGGAAGCCGCCGCCACCGATCCTGCCGCCGGTGCGGAAGCCGCCCCCGCCGAAGCCGCCGCTCGGAGGCCGCGGAAGCGAGGGAGCGCGCGGGATCGACGGCGGCCTGGGCGCCCCGCCACCGCTCGACCACGGCGACCCCCGCCCGAAGCCGCCCGAGCCGAAGGTCGGGTCGCTGCGTTGCGGTGCCTGCCGGCGCTGCTGTTCCAGGACGCGCCACAGGGCGTCGCGGGTCATCGCGCCCTGCAGGAACTGCGCCAGCATCGTTGCGACGAGCGTGCCGTCGGCGAAGGTCGAGCCCGGCTGGTCCATCCGCTGGCGCGTGTAGTCGCTGCGCAGGCGCTCGAGCTCGCGCACGCGCTCGCGGTTGCGCGTCGCGACCTCCTTCAGCTCGCGGAGCGTGGCCTCGGTGGTCGTCCGGTCGCGCTCGAGGTCGAGCAGTCGCGCCACGATCGTGTCGTCCTCGGGGAACGGCGTCGCCAGCGCCTCGCGCCGCAGCGCCTGGAGGTCGTCGCGTCCGAGCTCGGAGGCGAGGAAGGCCAGCGCCTCGCGGTAGGCGTCGTCCTCGCCCTTGGCCGTGCGCTCGAGTGCGTCGTGCGCGGTGTCGAGCTCGAGCGCCAGCGCCGCAAGACGCTCGTCGGCGGCCGCGAGGGCCGTGGCTGCCTCGTCCCGAGCGGCCTCGTGGGCGCTGACGCCGTCGGCGTCGCGTGCGGCACGGTCGAGCGCAGCCAGCGCCGCGTGTGCCGCCTCGGCCCGTTCCGCCACCCGTTCGGCGTGCTCGTGCAGCCGCTCGGGCAACTCCTGCAGCCGGGTGAAGTTCAGTCGCGCCGCGTCGAAGCCGACGTGCCGTGCGACCTTGCCGTCGAGCCAGCGGATCGGCGGCATGGCGCGGTACGCGCTCGTACCGAAGCGGCGGCGCCACAGGTACATGAAGAGCGGGTCGTCGTGGTACGCGCGCTCCTTCTGGCTGCGCTCCGCGGCGCTCTGGGTGGCCTTCTCGGCGGCGTGGTCCGCGGTGCGTGCGGCCTCTCGAGCCGCCGTGCGCGCCGCCCGGTAGACCTCGTCGTCTTCGAGCCGCGCCTGCGTCGCCGCCTCCGCCTCGTCCAGGGCGGCCTCGGCGTCCTCGAGGACGTCGGCGAGGCGTTCGCGTTCGCCCTCCGCCGTCGCCATCGACGCTGCCAGGCGCCCGAGGTCGGCATGCAGGGCGTCGATGCGCTCTTGTCGGCGCTCGAGCATCGCCAGCACGCGCGCGTCGGCGTCGGCGACACGCTGCGCCGTGCGGTCGCGCTCCAGGTGCTCGAGGCGCAGCCGAGCCAGGGCCTCGATGGCCTCGCCGCGGCCGACGTCGACCTCGGCGAGACGGCGG
>SL_3KL_010_SEDDRAFT_10004864_pt1 | contig 12104 bp, 10 predicted proteins | sample SodLakKL_010_SED_2_FD_10381 | JGI IMG/M metagenome (IMG submission 10381)
CACGGCGAACCCCGCAGCCACCTTAGCCGCAGCCTCTTTACGCTCCTGCTTTTCTTTTTCGGCCTTAATCTTTTGCAAATAATCTTTTAGCATAATCTTACTCCTCCTTTTTTTAATACTGAAAATAAAATAAGCTATCCAATATTTAATTTTTTTGATAGCTTTCTAAAAGTATTTCATTAAAGTACTTCTTTTTATAAACTAACAATCCTACCTATATATATCATGTTTTGACAACAATAGCGTTAAGTTCTCTTAATACTCAGGAAAAACCGCTGCTGCTTAACCTCCTTTACCACTAAGGTAAGAGGGAGTTCAGTAACCTTGCTTTTGTAAATAATTATAATTTGCCATCCAAAAATTATACCGCATATTTCTCCTGGGAAGGTCAGTTAGCATACCTGCGCCCCCCTATGCAGCCGTGACTGGATGGGCCTAAGCCCCTAATCTTTTACGCTGAGAACAGCCATAAATGCTTCCTGAGGAATTTCAACATTTCCCACCTGTTTCATCCGCTTCTTCCCGGCCTTCTGCTTTTCCAGCAATTTCCTCTTCCGGGTAATATCGCCACCGTAGCATTTGTCTGTAACGTTTTTCCGAACAGCTTTGATAGTCTCCCGGCTGATAATTTTCTGTCCTACGGCTGCCTGTACCGGGACATCAAAAAGCTGACGGGGTATGATCTTTCTCAATTTCTCCACCAGATCTTTTCCCCTCTCATAAGCCCGATCCCTGTGGGCGATAAAAGATAGAGCATCAACCTTTTCCTCGTTTACGAGAATATCTACTTTTACAAGTTTACTCTCCTGATAGCCAATCGGTTCATAATCTAGAGAAGCATATCCTCTCGTTCTGGACTTAAGAAGGTTAAAAAAATCAAAGATGATTTCAGCCAATGGCAGGGTATATGTTAGCAGAACCCTACCTGTATCCATATACTCCATATTTTCAAAGGTTCCCCTCTTCTCCTGGCAAAGTTCCATTACTCCCCCCACATAATCTCCAGGGACCATAATACTTGCTCGGACGTAAGGCTCCTGCAAAACCTCAGTATCTCCGGGCTGGGGAAATTTAGAAGGACTTTCGATGGTAAGAACTTCTCCATCTGTTTTAGTAACCCGGTAAACTACATTGGGAGTTGTAGTTATCATGTTTAATTTATACTCCCGCTCCAACCGCTCTTGAATGATTTCCATGTGCAGCAACCCCAAGAAGCCACAGCGGAAACCAAAACCCAGGGCTGCAGATGTTTCAGATTCAAAGGACAACGCTGCATCATTTAAATTTAGTTTCTCTAAAGCCTCCCGGAGCTCTTCATAATCATCATTATCCATAGGGAAAAGGCCGCAGTAAACCATGGGTACCACTTTCCGATATCCCGGCAGGGGTTTCGATGCCGGGCTGCTGGCCGAGGTAACCGTATCCCCCACCTGGGTGTCGTTGACGTTTTTAATCCCTGCCACGATAAATCCTACTTCTCCAGAGGTAAGACAATCGGTAGGGGTCATTACCGGGCGGAAGATACCTGTTTCACTTACCTCAAAAACTTTACCTGTATTCATAAATTTAATTTTTTGACCTTTCTTAACCTGCCCTTCCTTTACCCTGATGTAAGCGATTACCCCCCGATAAGAATCGTAATGAGAATCAAAAACCAGAGCCCGAAGGGGAGAATCATCAGCCTTCTTGGGGCTTGGGATTTTCTCTACGATGGCCTCTAAAACTTCCTCGATTCCTAACCCCTCCTTGGCTGATACCTTTATGGCCTCTGTGTCATCCAGGCCAAGGACGTCCTGAATTTCTTTCATCACCCTGGAGGGGTCGGCATTGGGAAGGTCAATCTTATTAATTACCGGTATGATTTCCAATTCATGTTCCAGGGCCAAATAAGCATTAGCCAGAGTCTGGGCCTCAATCCCCTGAGCGGCATCCACCACCAACAGGGCTCCCTCACAGGCAGCCAGGCTTCGGGATACCTCGTAAGTAAAATCTACGTGGCCCGGAGTGTCTATCAAGTTTAGAATATATTCCTCTCCACTTGTAGAATGATAAACAAGCCTTACCGCCTGGAGTTTAATAGTTATTCCCCGTTCCCTTTCCAGATCCATTTGATCCAGAACCTGTTCCTTCATTTCCCTTTCCATAAGGGTACCTGTTTTTTCCAGCAGACGGTCTGCCAGGGTAGACTTGCCGTGATCAATATGTGCAATAATGCAAAAATTCCTTATGTTTTTCTTCAATTTTGCAACTTCCCTTCATAGAAAAACTTTGAGAAATTTAAAAAACAACTGTTGAACAGCTGCATACTTTTAAACCTGAATATTGAAAAACATGTTCTAAATCCTCAGGCTCCTGTATAGCTTATCAAATACTAACAGGTAATATTATAGCATATCCAAAGGTTCTCTGCATAAAATTATGAAATATTGGGACAACCCCCCCACCTGTCTTGACCTTGACAGGTAGGGGGTTGATTATAAGTATCCTTAGGACCCAATGTTATCCTTCCATCTGAAGTTTTACAACGCCCCCGATTAAAAGGAGCATTCCCATTGCCCCCATCCAAATTAACGGCGTTAAGAGAGAAGAAAGGCTTACTCCGACGGTTAATATCTCCTTCAGGGCATTGGCAGCCCAGCTTTGGGGGGAAATTGAAGCAATTACTCTGATTACTGTGGATGGATTTTCTATGGGGAAAAATACTCCCCCCAACATGGTTCCAATCATGACCACGGCCATGGCCACCGCTTGAATTTGACCCTGGCTTTTCAAAAAGCCGGCCAAAAAGAGTCCCAGGCCTGTCATGGCGAAAATATAGACTATAAGTACAATAATCATTTCAAAATAACCCTGATTCCAGGGTGCCCCAAAGAGATACTTACTGGAAAGCAGAAGAATTGTTGCCTGCATAAAGGCCATAAAGAAAATTTTGATGAAGTATCCTGCCATTATATTCCAGTAGGATGTTGAACTGGTCAGGATTCTATTCCAGGTACCATTTTGTTTTTCCTCAAGTATATATCCCCCTGCTGAAGTTATGATGTTTAAAGCTACAAACATGACCAAAACTCCCAATGTAGCCATTTCATACATTCCCCCTTCCACGGGAAGGAAACTCATGACCCAGGTCATTAGAATTGGAAGCCCAATAAGAAACATAATATACACGGGGTCTGCTAACATCTGACGGATTCCTACCATTACAATTGCCAGTGTTTTTTTCATAATGATCTCCCCTTTCCTTAATTTCTTAAAGCTTTGCCGGTCAGCTTTAAAAACAAGCTTTCCAGGTTGGGCTTATGAATTTTAATTTCAGAAACAATCCCTCCATTGCCAACAATTGTTTCAAAGGCCATGGGCAAAATCTTCTCTGCATTGGAGGTAATAATTTTTAACTTTTCATCCAATGAAAAGGTCTTTTCAACTCCGGGCAGTGTTTGTATCGAGCTTTGAATATTTTCAGAGAAGCTGTTCAATTTTATGGTGAGTTCCTGGTACTCAGACCCCTGCTCTAAAAGCTCCGAAAGCGTACCCTCAGAAATGATCTGACCATTATCCATGATGGCAACACGGTCACAGAGATATTCCACTTCTTCAACGTAGTGACTGGTATATATTACGGTTATATCCCTATTCCTAAGATTTTTAACGGTTTCCAATATGTGGTTTCTAGATTGAGGGTCAATCCCTACTGTAGGCTCATCCATAATAAGTAATCTTGGATTATGGATTAATCCTGCGGCAATATTCAACCTGCGTTTCATGCCCCCTGAAAATTTGCTAATTTTCCCTTCAGCCCTGTCTTCAAGGCCTACCACCTTAAGAACATCATTGACTGCTTTTTCCAGCTCATCAGAATTAAGTCCATTAATGGTCCCCCAGAAACGAAGATTTGCCTTTGCGGAAAGCATTGGGTAAAGGGCCGGCTCCTGTGGGACAATACCAATTAAATTTTTGGCTTTCACTCCATCTTTAGCAATATCCCATCCATCAATCAAAATTTTTCCGGCATTCGCTTTAAGTAAGCCGCAGACTAAGGAAAGAGTGGTTGATTTCCCGGCACCGTTTGGACCAAGAAGCCCAAAAATTTCTCCCTCACGGACAGAGAAGCTGGCCCCATTAACTGCTTGTCGAGAACCAAAAGCTTTTTTTAAGTCTTTTACCTCCAGTATCGCCATAACTCACACCTCCAGGTTTTATTTTTGTTCCTTTTTAGACGTTTGTCTTTCCTCTTTTTTATTATTCCCCAGACATAAAACACCTCGCCCTCATCCATGAGGAAGCACAAAATAGCCTATCCGAGCAAATACTACATAAATAAATGCCAGGTTTAAAAGAGTGTGTTCCCCTTACTAATTATTCTTATTTATTATATAACTAACGTTATTTTTTATAACTTAGGTTATTCTCTATAACTATAGTTATATTTTATAACTAGTGTTATTATATATAACATCAGTTATTTTGTCAATAGGCTTTTATAAAATATTTTTGTGCAAATTTAAAGACCCCACTAATTAATAATGTGGGATCTTTAAATTTGCTCCGCAAACATCTTGAATCTTCAACCCAATAATCCAGGTGCTGCTTCCTTTTAGAATTCGCAGGTATTAACCGTTCTGGGGAATGGGATAACATCCCTGATATTATTTACTCCTGTTATATACATTACTGCCCTTTCAAAACCCAGTCCAAAACCAGCATGCTTTGCTCCACCATATTTTCTCAAATCCAAATACCACCATAAAGCTTCCTTTTCAATATTAAATTCTTCCATCCTTTTTTCTAAAACTTCTGCCCTTTCCTCTCTTTGACTGCCCCCTATTATTTCTCCTACTCCCGGGACTAATAAATCCATCGCTGCGGCAGTTTTTTTATCATCGTTCACCCGCATATAAAAAGCCTTAATTTCTTTGGGGTAATCAGTTACAAACACCGGTTTATTAAAAGCTTTTTCTGTTAGATATCTTTCATGTTCAGTTTGCAGGTCTTTCCCCCATTCCACCGGATATTCAAATTTTTGCTTAGATTTTTTAAGGATTTCTATGGCTTTTGTATATGTTATCCGCTCAAACTCAGCGTTTACAATATTTTGCAGCCTTTCCTTTAATCCTTTATCTACAAATTTATTAAAGAATTCCATCTCTTCTGCTGCATTTTCCAAGATATAACTTATCATAAATTTCATCATTTCTTCTGCAAGCCTCATATTATCTTGTAAGTCTGCAAAAGCCACCTCAGGTTCTATCATCCAAAATTCTGCAGCATGCCTTGCTGTATTTGAATTCTCAGCTCTAAAAGTTGGGCCGAAAGTATATACATTTCTAAAGGCAAGAGCAAACACTTCTGCTTCTAACTGACCGCTAACCGTAAGGTTTGTTTTTTTTCCGAAAAAATCTGCAGAATAATCCACCTGTCCATCCTCTGCAATAGGGGGATTCTTAGGGTCCAGCGTAGTCACTCTAAATAGTTCTCCTGCTCCTTCTGCATCATTAGCAGTTATTATGGGGGAATGGAGGTAAATAAATCCCCTTTCCTGAAAAAATTTGTGAATGGCAAAGGTAAGCAGTGAGCGAACTCGAAAAACTGCCGAGAAAAGATTTGTTCTTGGCCGTAAATGTGCCAGCTCTCTTAAGAATTCCCTGGTATGCCTTTTCGGCTGTATTGGATAATCTTTCGGGGAATCCCCTTCTAATATAATCTCTGCTGCTTTTATTTCAAAAGGCTGTCTTGCCTGGGGCGTTTGCACAAAAATTCCCCTCACTGTTACAGCAGCACCTGCTCCTAAACTTGCCACTTCATCAAAGTTTGACAGAAACTCCTTTTCATAAACTACTTGAATTGAATCAAAATGAGTCCCGTCATTTAACGAAATAAAACCAAATGATTTTTGGTCACGGTTACTTCTTATCCACCCGTTAACTACTATTTGTTTCTCATTATACCTGTCATTGTCCTGCACCAGCTGCCTTACCATAGCTTTTTCCATTTTAATTCTCCGTATCCTTTTTTAGTTTATTATACCCAAAGCCACAAAAACATGCCAATACCCTGGCTGCTGAAAAATAAGACAAGGGGACGGTTCTGCTGTCTTATTTTCATTCTTCCTATGGCGCCGAGCTTTATGTAAGGTATAAAAGTGTATTTAATTACTAAGGATTGTAATTACTTCCTTCTAAGTTCTTGGACAACTTCATATATTTATTTTGAGGTGATATTATGAAAGACGATTGGGAAGATAAAATCTTTCAAGAAGAATACATTAGAGAAAGGGCAAGGATACAATACAGAGAAGACCTGGAGAGAATAAGGGCAAATGGAAAAAACAAAGTACATCCCCCATTTTTAATTGGCCTGGTATTACTTATTGCTTTTGCTTTAATTTCATTATTTGGAGTATCTTTGGATACCATTTCAAAAATAATCATGTATTTTTTAATTATAGTGGGAACAATTACATTATCAATAAAGGTATTTCCTTTTCTTCGTATAAAGTAAAAAGCCCCCATCTGGAGGCAAAATTCTCGAGTATTCCCGATTTAATTTCCTAACGTAAAAAGCTCCTTTAGGGAGCTTTTTTTATCATAGTTACTTTTTTATGCAAAACATAATAGTCCATAATATTTGATGCTCACTTCTGGATAAACATCTGAGTAAATATTTTGCCATATTTAGAACCGTTAACAATTCCAATCCCTACATGGGTAAAATTGGAGTTTAATATATTGGATCGATGCCCCGTTGAATTCATCAATGAGGAATGGGCGCCTTTTACGGAAGAGTTTCCGGCAATATTTTCGGCCGCCCTTTTATAGGTTATACCAGCATCCTTCATCATATCAAAGGGGCTCCCGTAGGTAGGAGACTCATGGCTGAAATAATCTAAATCAACCATATCTTGACTTTTCAAACGGGCAAGCTTGACCAGACCCATATCTATTTTCAACGGTTTTAATCCATGTTCAATTCTTGCCTGGTTTAACAAATTAAACATAAGCTGTTCATCCGCTGTCAGCTTGGAAAGATTTGGGTCAACTTTTACTTCTGGAGCAGGCTCTGGTTTAGGTTCCAATTCCTCCACAGGCTTTGGTTCAGGCTTTGGTTCAGGCTTTGGTTCAGGCTTTGGTTCAGGCTTTGGTCCAGCCTTTGGTTCAGGCTTTGGTTCAGGCTTTGGTCCAGCCTTTGGTTCAGACTTTGGTTCGGGCTCAGTTTCAGGTATCAGCTGCAGCTCTGTTAACTGTATATCTTCGGGCTGTGTTTTCTTCTCCGTTGAACGTCTTATTACTGGTTGAAGTTTTTGAACAATAATTAAGGTTTGGCCAATAGTAACCCCGGAGCTGGTTAATTTGTTTATTTTGATTAAATCTTGTGTAGAGCACCCGTTTCGAAAGGCAATCCCCTCAAGGGTGTCCCCCGGTTTTACTCTATAAATTATAATCTTTGTTCTAGGTGTTACAACGGTAAAGCTTAGGGCTCGGTTAAAAACCGGGCTAAATATTCTGTGAGCCTGTACATTAACAATACTTTTATCTACTCCACTTATTTCCCACAATTTATAAGCATGTTCAATTGTGCCTGCCTGCACCGATGAAATCAACAGGCTTAAGAGAAGGAACATCAATAAAATACAACTAACGCAGCCTCTTTTTCTCATACTCTTATTTCCTCCACAATTTACTTATTTTAAACTTTATTGCCAATAAAAAAATCCTCATCCAGGCGAGGAGATCTTTCAAGAAAAAGAAAAAACCCTGTTTCGGAAGCCTGGCGATCATAGCAAAAAACCTTAGACCCATAGCTTTGCGTACCAGTCTTTCGACTGGCTTGCCTTTTCGGTCAGACCAAACTATTTTCAATTTTAATTTAATTGTATATTCTACATATTTTTATTATTTCCTGCCTTTTTAGGAAAATATTTCACTATTTTTTAATAAGAATTGTCTCAGGGAAGATTTCCGAACACAATTAGAACAGTTATGCTTTTTGCTTCACTTTTAGCCCTTTTCCTGTTAGAATTTATGTAATGGGTGATAACGAAAGGGAAGGTGCTCCTGTGACCGTAGAAAAGAATATTACTGCTGCAGAAGAAGAAAATAAAAACTCCAGTGAAAGCATATTCATCAACCTGGCCCTGCTATTTGGAGCTGCCCTGATTGTTTTTGTAAATTTTAGTTCATCCCTTACGGTACTGCCATTGTATGTCCTGGAGCTGGGTGGCACAGAATTCACTTCAGGACTGCAGAACACCATTTTTTTTATTGCTGCTATTATACTGCGCACTTATTTCGGCCCTCTTGCGGACAGCAAAGGAAGAAAACTTCCACTGCTCATTGGAGCTGCTGCTTTTGCCACTGCACCCGTATTGTTTTACTTCAGCAGCAGTTTATTGATGCTAATTCTCTCCCGGATATACCAGGCCATAGGGCTGGCAGCCTTTTTTTCCAGCAGTACCTCCCTGGTAGCAGACCTGGCACCGAAGGATAAAACCGGTTCTTACATCAGCACATATCGAATCCTCATGAGCCTGTCCCTTTTAATTGGACCGGCGGGATCCATGGTTCTAGTGAAACAGTATGGTTATACCGCCTGGTTTATGAGCAGCTTTTTAGTTGGAGTGCCGGGAATCATTTTTATCGCTCTGCTAAAAGCTCCTGCCCTGTCTAAAAAGGATAAAATAGGTTCCTGGGAAAGATTTAAAATCGTGCTTTCAAACCGTAAATTGTGGTTGGCGCTGCAGGGAGTTTCCTTGATTGCCATCTGTATAGGAGCCCTGTTAACGTATGCCATTATCCATGTTTCTCAAGTCACGGAATTAACAAACCCGGCAGTTTACTTTACCTATTATGCCCTGGCGGGAATAACGGCAAATATATATGCCGGCCGTCTCTCGGACCGCTTTGGCCGACAGGCTGTATTTTGGCCTGCCATTATTATATCGGGCCTGGGCCTCATAACGTTATTCTTTATTCCTGTAAGAGAAAGCTTTTTTATCATCAGCGGACTGCTGTCGGGAATGGGTACCTCCAGCAGCGTATCCGTTGGCTTTGCCTGGGTGGTGGACACTGTAGAAGAAAAAATGAGAGCTACGGCACTGGCTCTCCTGGAAAGTGCTATTGACACCTCCATTGCCCTGGGCACATTTATTTTTGGGTTATTTGGCACCTGGATTGGCCTGGGAAATACCTTTGGCCTGACCGGGCTGCTGGTAATTATATTAGGGGGTTTTTTTCTCTTGCAAAGTGTTTTTTCAAAAACAGCCGCTGCTAACTCAATTAAATAAAAATAAGATACGCCTTCCCCTGTGGAAAGCGTATCTTTGGTGAAACTATCCTCCACTCATATATTTCTCAATGGTTATTCTATCCTTCTTTGATTTCCCCACCAATTCCTATGCTGACTACCTGAAGTTCAGCCTGGGAATCAGCCTCCTCCATGGCCCTCTGCACCAGCTGGTAAAGCCCGGAACAGCATGGGATTTCCATATTTACTACGGTAACTTTTTCATAAGTATTTTTCCTAAATATTTCGGTTAACTTGGTATAATACAGGGAATTATCATCCAGTTTGGGACAACCGATCAACAAAGGCCTTGACTTTAAAAACCTGCGGTGGAAATTTCCAAAGGCAAAGGGCACACAGTCTGCAGAGATAACGATTTCCGGCTTATTCAAAAATTCTGCTTCAGGAGATACCAGCTTAAGCTTCACCGGCCAGTTGGCCAGTTCAGAAAACTCTTCCTGATCTTTTTGGGACTCGGTCTCACCTTTTTCCCGAGGGATTTCCTGGCTCACAGCGGAGGGACATCCTTCTCCCTGAACTGCTTCCATGGCCTTTAAATATTCTTCCACGGCTTCTTCATCAAAGGGGGCCGCTTCCCTTTCTTCCATGCTTATAGCTCCCTGCGGACATTCTCCCAGGCAGGCCCCCAGCCCATCGCAATAAATTTCACTGACCAGTTTGGCTTTTCCGTCAACAATTTTAATGGCTCCCTCAGCACAGGCGGGAACACACTCCCCGCATCCATCGCAAAGGGCTTCATCAATTTTTATGATTTCTCTTTTTATCCTCCTGCCGTCAGCTTCCGGCTCCTCTATCTTTTCTTCCTCCACCTGGATTCTTTCCCCGTAAAGGGCCTCATACACCACACGGGAACTGGAGCTGTTAAATACCTTCTTTTCTACCTCCTCAGCCACCTGCATAGCCTGTTCAGCGGCCAAACGAGGGATTTCCGCTCTTTTTCGGATATTTTGAAAAGCCCTTTCTCCTTCACCTGTACCCAAGTGGTCTTTAATAATTTTAAAGGTTATGGAAAGCACTGTAATTAAAAATTCAGCGCCCTCCCGTTCGGCAATTTCCCACCCTTTTTCAAGTCTTTCAGCTATAATTGCTGCTATATCTTTGGGCAGTTCCTTTTCTACTTCCTCTTCCAGTTTTTTTCTGAGAGAGTCCGGCTTTCCCAATCCCCGGGCTACATCTCCCAGGCACTGAGTTGCAAAAGAGCACCAGGCAGCACAAGACAGGTTAAAGCTAGGGTTACTTGCCACCCTCTGACACTTCTGACATCTCACCCGGATGTCGGTCTTCCAAAACTCCATGGGCTCCCCACAGCCGGGACACTTCGCTTCCTGAATATCCTCAGGTTTCCAATACCGGGTATCCTGCCCGGGACATTTACTCATAATCATTCTTGCCACCTCCGGAGTTATTAATTTACCCTGTTCCCCTGGATTCCAAAATTAGCTTATCTTTGACCAGCTCTGCAATTGTGGTGTTTTCCACCACATCCAGGATTCCCTGTTCAATGTTCTTCCACAAAGGAAAAAGGGGGCAGGATGCACTTTGAGGACAGATTTTTTCAGAAAATAGACACTCTTTTACCGTCAGCTTGTTGTCCAGAACTTTCATCACCTCCAGGACTGTTACACTACCAGGCTCAACGGCCAATTTAAGGCCTCCCCCGGGACCTCGGCTGGAAGTAACCCATCCTTTTTTTGACAGTGTTGATGTAATCTGAGGCATATAGTTTGCCGGTATACCACATTTTTCAGCAATGCTCCTGGAGGGAATCATTCCCTGTTCCTGGGCTAAAGCCAATTCCATCAATATTTTTAATGCATATTCCAGTTTATTTCCTATGAGCATAAGCACCACCACTTTTCTAATTATTACTTAGTTGCTTACTAATAATTATAATTAAAAAATTATTCCCTGTCAAGGGAATTTTTTAAAATTAATCTAAGAATGACCTGAACCACTGTATGCGGTAAGGGTCATTCTTAGTTCCAGAACTGTTTAAAGTTTATACTTCAGCATATTCTGGGGTTCTTTGATGCAGCGGAGGTGTAACCAACCACCCTTTTTCTTTGTTTAAACGCAGCAGATTAGCACCATGCTGAGCTTTGGTCATATGAAACTTTCCAAACATCATGGCAATGTCTTCCCGGATGGACATACCCATAATTTGACTGCAGGCAATCAGCCCCGCGGCTGTATTCATGGAGAGGGCTGCAGCAATCTCCGGATCTTCTATCCTGGCCCCTACCGGGATATCCTCTAGAGAAGCCTTCGGTTTTTCAGGAGGGCCCGGAGGAAGCCCGATCCCATTTTCTTTCAAGAAATCTTCCATCTGTTCAATTTCCGGTTTTAATACATTGGTTACCATATCTTCCAGCATTTTTTTCAACTCTTTGTCCCCAGTGTGATTCATATATGTTTGATATGCAGATAACCCACCCTTACTTGCTAAAAGGTAGCTCCAAATACCAAACGCTTCTCCATAATGCATCGGCTCGTTTTTGGGGTTTTTGTTCATAATACCCAATATTTTTACCTCCCATTATCTGAATTTCTATTAACATCTATTCATAGTATTTAAATGTTGTGAAAAAACTATACTGCAATTATTTATTTTCCCTGGTGATAATTATATCAAGATATTTTATAATGGATCATTACACAAGATAAACACAATGTCATCCCCACAAATAATTGACAATTGCCCTAATTTCAGGTAAAATAGGGTTATACTACTTACTATCCTTTACAAAGGAGGTGTCCTATGGAAAGCGTATATAAAATTATCGAAATCATCGGTACCAGTGACA
>SL_3KL_010_SEDDRAFT_10004865_pt1 | contig 12103 bp, 11 predicted proteins | sample SodLakKL_010_SED_2_FD_10381 | JGI IMG/M metagenome (IMG submission 10381)
ACATGAAGAAACTATTTGAAAGGATTGAAAAACTTGGTGAAATTCCTTCACAACTGGCCGATAAAGATTTTTTATTAACCTGGGAGAAAAGTAACGCCGATTTGCAAATGATCCTTGAAGTGGCCGATATGCTTAAAACAATGCGTGGTCGGAATATTTCCACACGGGTATTCGATAGTGGTCTTGCTGTTTCCAACTTCAGGGACAAATCAACAAGAACGCGCTTTTCCTTTGCTTCGGCAAGCAACCTGCTTGGTTTAACCGTACAGGATTTAGATGAAGAAAAGTCGCAGATCTCCCATGGAGAGACTGTTCGGGAAACAGCAGCAATGATCTCTTTTCTCACCGATTTTATTGGAATCCGAGACGACATATTCCTGGGAGAAGGCAATCGCTATATGCGGGAGGTAGCTTCCTCACTTGATGAAAGTTACAAGCATGGGGTTTTGCCCATACGCCCGGGTGTGATCAACCTTCAATGCGATATGGACCATCCCACACAATCGATGGCTGACCTGATGCATCTCAAGGATATATATGGTTCTTTGGAAGCCTTAAAGGGGAAAAAAATAGTAATGAGCTGGGCGTACTCACCCAGTTACGGGAAACCACTTTCCGTTCCTCAGGGAATTATTGCACTCATGACCCGATACGGCATGAACGTTCACCTGGCTTATCCGTCAGGCTACGGGCTTATCCCGGATATTGTCCGTATGGCAGAAAGAAACGCCACTCAAAGCGGTGGCACCTTTAAAATCAACCATTCAATGGAAGAAGCCATGCAAGATGCCGACATTGTTTACCCCAAAAGCTGGGCCCCATACCACATTATGGAGCGCCGAACGCAGTTGCTTAAAAAAGGAGACGCAGCAGGCCTGCAGAGCCTTGAGCAGGAATGCCTGGAAAACAATTCACAGCACATCCACTGGGAATACAATGAACAACACCGGCAACTGACAAAAGATCAAAATGCATTGTATATGCATTGTTTGCCTGCGGATATTTCGGGCGTATCATGCGAAAGGGGAGAAGTAAGTGAGCAAACCTTTGAAAGGTCCCGGTTGCAAACTTACATGGAAGCTGGATACAAACCATATATCATAGCAGCCATGATGTTTTGCTACCGCTTCCGCTCACCGGCCGCCGGCCTGAAAAAAATTGCAGAAAATCATTCACCCAGGATTCGCTATGAACAGGAATAAATTCATGCTCAAAGGGAAAATTTGGTTTTTCCTGTGCCTGGCATTCATCACCGGTTTTTCGGCAGCAAAAATGCAGGAAGACATCACCATGGATTTGGTCAGAAAGGCCGGAGTTTTGCTTGGGTTCTCCTTCCCGGAAAATCAAACCACTATGATGGTGCCAATGATAAGATCGCATATGCAAAGTGCAGAAGCATTGCGGACACTCGAAATTGATCATGCCATTCCTCCGGCATTGACTTTTAACCCGCTGCCAAAGAACTTCCAGGTATCATCGGCTGACCGGGCAACCCAATGGGATATCCCTGATCATGTTGTTTTGCCCGAAAATTTCGATCAGATTGCGTTTTACAGTATTCCTGAACTGGCATCATTGCTTAGAAGCAGGCTGGTCACATCAGAGGAGTTAACCATTTTTTTTCTTCAACGATTGAAAAAGTATGGCGATACCCTGGAGTGTGTGGCTGCACTTACTGAGGCGAGAGCATTAGCCCGGGCACGACTGGCGGACCAGGAAATGGATGCCGGTATATTCAGGGGACCATTGCATGGCATTCCATACGGTGTAAAAGATCTGTTGGCCGTTGAAGAATATCCAACCAGCTGGGGTGCAAAACCATACAAGGACCAATATTTGGATCATACTGCTACTGTTGTTCAAAAACTGGATGAAGCAGGCGCTATATTGGTGGCCAAACTGACACTTGGCGCCCTGGCAATGGGTGATGTATGGCACAGTGGCCAAACACGTAATCCTTGGAATCTCGAACAAGGGTCCAGCGGATCATCTGCCGGATCTGCCGCCGCAGTTTCAGCAGGACTCGTTCCTTTTGCAATAGGTTCTGAAACCCTGGGCAGCATTGTGTCTCCATCAACACGTTGTGGAGTTACAGGGCTGAGGCCCACATTCGGAAGAGTTAGCAGGTGGGGTGCCATGCCCCTTAGCTGGAGCATGGATAAAATAGGGCCCATAGCCCGCAGTGCAAAAGAATGTGCAATGGTATTTGAGGCAATCAAAGGATCTGACGAACTCGACAATAGCCTGATAGAGGCAGGATTCTTTTTTGATCCGCTAATTGATATTTCTGCTTTACGGGTAGGATACTTTCATCAATTGTTTACTGATGATGACACCGGCATAAATCCGGACAAACAGGTTTTGGCTGATTTGCGTGCGCTTGGTGTAGAGCTGCATAAGGTAGATTGGAACATACAGCTGCCTGTTCATGCACTGCGCATCATATTGCATGCAGAAGCGGCAGCTGCCTTCGATGAACTGACTACTTCCGGTCGCGATTCACTGCTCGTCAGCCAGGATATGAACGCATGGCCAAATTTTTTCCGGGCTGCACGTTTTATTCCAGCCGTTGAATACATAAATGCCAACAGGGTTCGTTATATGCTCATAGAAGAAATGAAAAAACTGATGGCCGATTACCATGTGATCGTAACACCCTCTTTTGCAGGAAATCAGCTGCTGGTAACGAACCTTACCGGGCATCCTTGCCTTGTGGCACCAAACGGATTCTCTGATGCAGGAGAACCCGTGAGCATCTCTTTTATTGGCAATTTGTTTGGTGAAGACACATTGCTTGCCCTTGCCCATGCATGGCAACAACATTCACAACACCATCAAACCAGGCCACCCTATTTTGACCCTTTAAACTGAGCAATGAACAATAAGCAATAAAATATATAGCTATGAACCCAAGACAGCGCTTGTACATACAGAAACAACCTCTTTATATGAAGTTGCCCATGGTGCTCCTAACCATTGTGCTCACCGTGGCAATAATGATTTATGCAAAAAGTATTCTCGTTCCTTTGGTGATATCGGGTTTACTCGCTATCCTGATCAGCCCGCTTTCATCATGGTTAGAAAGCAAAGGTGTTCCAAGAATCATCGCCGCCTTCCTGAGCCTGATAGCACTATTGGGTTTTATGTTCGGATTGATCTATTTTTTCTATAATCAACTAATCGGCTTTGCAGATGAAATATACTTACTGGAAAGACGGATGGCGGAATTCCTGAAAGCATTTAATGAATTTACTGAACAGCATATTGAAGGTGCTGTTCCGATCTCATTCGACGATATCCAGAATGCTGCGTTCAATTACATTTATGCTAACATGGCTAGCCTTACACAAGGTGTAATTGCCACAGCAACTACTATCACCATAATATTTATCATTCCCATTTATATTTTTCTTTTCATTTACTTTCGCCGTTTTCTCGTTGAATTTATTCTCCGTGCATTTCCCGAAAAAGACAGAGACAACTCGTTGTGCAGAACTATATAGTGGGGATGTTTATCGTGATCATTATCCTTGCTATTCTCAATAGTATCGCACTATATAGCTTCGGCCTCCGGCATGCACTACTTTTTGCCGTATTTGCAGCCCTGCTGAATGTGATCCCGTTTCTTGGCCCCTTCATCGCAGCAACCCTGCCCATTGTTTATGCCCTGCTTACGAAAGACTCCTTATGGTATCCATTTGGAATTTTTCTCTCATTCTATGTGATTCAACTTGCCGAGAGCAACATCTTTACCCCCAAAATAGTAGGAGGGAAGGTGTCTATGAATCCCCTGATGACCATTGTGGCCCTGCTTTTCGGTAACTTTATCTGGGGCTTGGCCGGTATGATACTATTCATTCCCGGAATGGCCATGTTAAAAGTTATTTTTGATGAAGTTGAAGGACTTGAACCCTATGGTTTTCTGCTGGGTGACACCAAAAAAAGGAAAACAACTGATGCAATTGCCGAGCCGCTCGGTGAACGAATTAAAACCTGGTCAAAAAAGAAAAAGAAAAAAATTAAAACAACGAGTCCGGATAAGTAATTTTCTCAAGAAACAAACCATGTGCGGGTACTGAATAACCAGCACGGCGCCGGTCACGGCATTCAATGATTTGCCGGAACTGATCCATGGTGGTTTTGTGCAATCCCACCTCTAACAGGGTACCTGTAATCGCTCTCACCATATTTCGCAAAAAACGGTCAGCGGTGATCCGAAAGCAAAGCACATGGTCATTTTGCTCCCAAACAGCTTCCTCTAAATGACAAATNTTTGTCTTGACCTGTGNGTTNGATTTACTGAAGCTTTTAAAATCATTATATTCCATGAGGATGCNGGCAGCTTCCCCCATAACTGCAAGATCAAGCTTTGGCTGATAATACCATGCCCGATCCATTAAAAATGGATCCTTCATGGTAATGATATAATAATGATATGTGCGCCGGATTGCATGAAAACGGCTGTGTGCCTTGGCTTGCACTGGAAAAATATCATAAATGGCAATGCCGGGAGCCAGCATTTGATTGGCTTTGTAAACAGGTTGAAGCTTAGCTAAAGATACGGGATCATGTTTACTGTCGAAATGTGCAAAAAATTCCCTTGCATGAACACCGGTATCCGTGCGGCCGGCACCAATGATGCGAACAGGTTCACCCAAAAGTATTCCCAGAATCCGCTCCAGCTCTCCCTGGATGGTTAATGACCCCGATTGAATTTGCCAACCGCAAAAACCAGTACCCATATAGGCCATCCTGATAAAATACCTGAAAGTGTTTGATCCCATACTGATATTTTCTGTAAAAATAACCATTGCACACTTTATAAAAAAGAAATGGCCAACGGAATTATCGAATCTAAAATAACAATAATAACTATCTTTGCACCGTAAAAAAATATAGTGTTTTTTAAAAACCATCATCTCATGAAAAGATTGTTTGTTTTAATGGCTGCCGCATTCATAGCTGCAGCATGTGCCGGGCCGGTAGCAGAAGAGCAAGCGGCCGAAGAACAAATTGAACACATGGCCATTGCAGAACTGGTTTCTGACCCGCTGACTTTTGAAAACAAAACAGTAAGCTTTGAAGGTATCATTGACCATATGTGCCGTCATAGCGGTGATAAAATGCGTGTAGCCCAACTGGATAATCAGGAAATGAGCATCCAGGTCAGACTAGGTGACTTTATGAATTATTTTTCAATGGAAAATGAGGGCAATATTGTTTCCATTGTAGGCACCATGCACACAGAGGTTCTCAATATGGCGGAACTGGAAGAACATGATGCGGACCACGGTTGCGAATCCACCGAAGAAGCAATCGCCCTCATGGCAGAAAAAGGCATTGATCCCAACATCAGACCTTATATCAAACTGAATGCTTTCGAAATAAAATAACGGAGGCAACAATCTGCTCTAAAGCAGGGTATCTGAACAAAAAGCTTTTACGGAACGGGGTTTGGTTTTTGTGGAAAACAACTTTTGCCACATATCCAAACCCTTCTTCTTTTCTTATATGTTGACAGCAGCCATTTAATCATACAAGTTATGAAAATACGCAAAATAAACCGGGCAATTCACAGAGACCTTGGATATTTCTTTTTTGGGATGTGCATAATTTACGGCTTGTCGGGTATCGCACTAAATCACAGGCACCACTGGAACCCAAATTATATTATCACACAGGAAGAATTCCAGCTCGCACCACCTGAAAAAGAAATCAGTGAAAACCGCGATATGGCCATGCATTTTCTGGAGCAATTGGAAAGGGAAAGTGAGTTCAGGACCAGCCTCCGTAGTGGCGATAACCTCCGTATCTTTATCAAAGATGGCAGTGTTACAGTAAATATGTTTACCGGCGAAGGAAACCTTGAAACAATAAGGCCGAGACCCGTATTTAAACAGGTGAATTTCCTCCACTACAATACCCCGCGAAAATTATGGACTTGGTTCGCAGACTTTTTTGCTGGGGGATTGATTACTTTGGCTATCACAGGATTGTTTGTTTTGAAGGGAAAAAATGGAATCACAAGGCGAGGTGCCTGGATAACAGGAGTCGGAATACTCATTCCGCTGGTTTTATTGTTCCATTACCTTAACGGATGATGCAAATACCATGGAGCAACTTAATTTTTGTTGGATATAGCCCCGGATTAATGCGGAACATCTGCCAGAACCGCAAATTCATTCATTGTTGAAAAAATCTCACGGGCCATTGGTTTGGTTACTCTTGATAAACCAAGATAATTCTGGCGCACCTCATTCATCAGGGGCAATCCGGGTTTTTCATGTTTCATGGCAGCCATGATAAGTGTAGATAAGCCCGTACGAAGATGGTTGCCTGTAAGTCTTTTCGTATGCCTTGAATGTCTTGCGGGATGAATATGTATGTAAAAATCTGGTTGATCACCCTGACGAACCACCCATTCCGAGCCATCGGATATCTCCAATTGCCAGAATTGCTGTTGCGAACTGTCAACCCACCTGGTAAACGCATCGTGCTCAAATGCCCTGAATCCCTTCAGGATTTTTTCGAGGTCATTTGCAATTTGCTCCGGTTCAAGCGTCCCTGTATAAATATCAAACTGGGAATCACCCAATACCTTTAGCTTGGCCACAAACAAAGGAAATAGCTGCTCCGGCTTTTTTGACCATTTTTTCACCTGTTCGGTCAGAAAACCCAGATGGTGCTTCCAGCCATTCAACATGAAAGGCTCCCTGGCGCAACTAATTACCTTTATGAGCGTTGTTTCTTCCATGATGCCACCTCAGATCCTATTAAGCAACTATTTTTGTAAAACAAAGGAAATAATTATTTTTACAAATATACACTATTGAAGCAAAAAGGCATATTTATATGTGCATCACGTATCATTTTTTCAGACATTTGTATTTCATTAAATGATCAGGTATGAGCGAAGACAAGAAGATCATCTTTTCCATGGTGGGGGTAAGCAAAGTTTTCCCACCGGCTAACAAGCAGGTTTTGAAAAATATATACCTCTCCTTTTTTTATGGCGCCAAAATAGGAATCATAGGCTTGAATGGTTCAGGGAAGTCCACGTTAATGAGGATCATTGCCGGTGAAGAAAAGTCTTACCAGGGACAAGTAGTATTCTCGCCCGGTTACTCGGTAGACTATCTGCCCCAGGAACCGGTGCTGAATCCCGATCGTACAGTAAAAGAAATTGTGCAGGAAGGTGTGCAGGAGGTCGTAGATATTCTGAAAGAATATGAGGAAGTGAACCTGAAATTTTCTGAACCCATGGACGACGATGAAATGAACCGGCTGATTCAGCGGCAGGGCGAACTATCGGAACTCATTGAACAGCATAATGCCTGGGATTTGGACAGTAAACTGGATCGCGCTATGGATGCACTTCGGTGCCCGGAACCCGATGCCCCTGTTAAAAACCTTAGTGGTGGTGAATTGCGACGTATTGCACTCTGCAGATTACTCCTGAAAGAACCCGACATTTTACTGCTGGATGAGCCAACCAACCACCTCGATGCCGAAAGTGTTGAATGGCTGGAACACCATCTGAAACAATACAAAGGTACCGTGATTGCCATCACCCATGATCGTTACTTTCTGGACAATGTAGCCGGCTGGATACTGGAACTGGACAGGGGTGAAGGCATTCCCTGGAAAGGAAACTATTCCTCCTGGCTGGAACAAAAAGCAAAAAGGCTTGAGATGGAAGAACGTGCGGAAAGCAAAAGAAGAAAAACTTTGGAAAGAGAGCTGGAATGGGTGAACATGTCACCCAAAGCCAGACAGGCAAAAGGGAAAGCAAGGCTAAAGGCATATGAAAAGCTGCTTGACGAAGACGTTAAACAAAAAGAAGAAAGACTGGAGATATTCATCCCCAACGGACCAAGGTTGGGCAATAAAGTGATAGAAGCAGAAAACATCAGTAAATCATTTGGAGACAAACTGCTGTTCGATAACCTTAGTTTTGCACTCCCACCAGGGGGAATTGTTGGAATTATCGGGCCAAACGGAGCCGGTAAAACAACCCTGTTTCGCATGATCATGGACCAGCAAACCCCTGATTCAGGACAGTTTCAAATCGGTGAAACAGTTAGCCTGGGATACGTTGATCAGGCACATGCAGAAATAGACCCCGAAAAAAACGTTTGGGAAGTGATTTCCGGGGGGAATGAAACAATCAATCTGGCAGGCAGACAAATGAATAGCCGGGCTTATGTGGCCCGGTTCAATTTTACAGGACCTGACCAGGGCAAAAAAGTGGCAATACTGTCAGGAGGCGAAAGGAATCGTTTGCATCTTGCGCTGACCCTGAGAAGCGAAGCCAATGTGCTGCTTCTGGATGAACCTACCAACGATATTGATGTAAATACCCTCCGCGCCCTGGAAGAAGGGCTGGAAAATTTTGCAGGGTGCGCGGTGATCATAACCCATGACAGGTGGTTCCTGGACAGGGTTGCCACCCATATACTCGCTTTTGAAGGCAACTCCAGCGTATATTTTTTCGAAGGCGGCTACAGCGACTACGAAGAAAACCGCAGAAAAAGACTCGGAGACGAAGGCCCCAAAAGAATAAAGTATCGTAAATTGAAAGCGGATTAGCATTTTTATTGATTTCGAAAAAATATCTTCAACATGAAAAATGATTTAAACAGGTTAAAGGACATTGCCACCCAGGTGCGCAGGGATGTTCTCCGTATGGTGCACGCCGCGCAATCAGGCCACCCCGGAGGGCCATTGGGATGCGCCGATCTTTTTACGGCCTTGTATTTTGAGGTGATGCATCATGAACCGGATCCATTCAATATAGATGGAGTGGGAGAGGACTTGTTTTTTCTGTCAAATGGTCACTTGTCTGCCGGTTGGTACAGTGTGCTGGCGCGCAGTGGATATTTCAGTATCAATGAACTGGCCACGTTTCGCAATATTGACTCCCGTTTGCAGGGACACCCTGCCACAGAAGAAGGCCTCCCCGGAGTCAGGGTTGCCAGTGGTTCACTCGGACAGGGCCTGAGCGTCGCATGCGGTGCCGCACTGACAAAAAAACTCAACCGCGACAATCACCTGGTTTACTGCCTTATGGGCGACGGGGAACAACAGGAAGGTCAAATCTGGGAGGCAGCCATGTTCGCGGCCGGTCGAAAAATTGATAACATCATCGCTATTGTTGACTATAATGGTCAGCAAATTGACGGTGCTGTTGACGACGTAATGCCTCTGGGAGACCTGGCGCAAAAATGGCGTGCCTTTGGTTGGAAAGTTTTGGAAATGAATGGAAATATCATGGAGGACGTATTAAAAGTCTTGCAAACAGCAAAAGATGCCTGCGGTCAGAAGCAACCGGTGGCCATCATGATGCATACCGAAATGGGATATGGTGTTGATTTTATGATGGGAACCCATGAATGGCATGGCAAACCACCCAATGACGAACAATTTGAACGTGCCATCGCAAATTTCAAAGAAACACTCGGCGACTATTAGAAATTTGCACATTTCCACATTTACACATTTGCACATTTACATACTTGTCCAAAAAGAACCAAACATGAAACAATATACCTTCACAGAAAAAAAAGACACCCGTTCCGGTTTTGGGTTGGGGTTATTGGATATTGGAAGGAATAACCCGGATGTTGTTGCACTCTGCGCCGACCTTACCGGTTCATTAAACATGACTGATTTTAAGAAAGAATTCCCGGACCGGTTTTTCCAGGTAGGCATCGCAGAAGCCAACATGATGGGCATTGCCGCCGGACTTACGATCGGTGGAAAAATACCATATACCGGCACCTTTGCGAATTTTAGTACCGGCAGAGTCTATGACCAAATACGACAATCCATAGCATATTCAGAAAAAAACGTCAAAATATGTGCTTCCCACGCAGGTATAACCCTGGGTGAAGACGGTGCAACCCACCAAATGCTTGAAGACATTGGTATGATGCGGATGCTGCCAAATATGACCGTAATTGTGCCCTGCGACCACAACCAAACAAAAGCAGCAACCATTGCTGTGTCCAAACATACAGGGCCAGTATATCTCCGTTTTGGCCGTCCGAAAGTACCCAATTTCACAGACCCTGACGCACCCTTCGAAATCGGTAAAGCAATCCTGCTGAGTGAAGGATCGGATCTCACCATTTTTGCCACAGGACACATGGTCTGGGAAGCCCTCGAAGCAGGAAAGAATCTTTATCAGCAAGGCATACATGCAGAAATAATAAACATTCATACCATTAAACCATTGGATGAAAAAACCATCCTACAATCGGTTGCTAAGACAAGGTGTGCGGTTTCTGCTGAGGAACATCAGGTGAATGGAGGCCTGGGAGACACCATATCCCAGCTACTTGCCAGGAACCATCCCGCACCAATGGAATTGGTTGCCGTAAATGATCGATTTGGAGAAAGTGGTAAGCCCGCAGAATTAATGAAAAAATACGGGCTCAGTGCAACAGATATCGTGCAAGCTGCATTGCGCGTCATCAGCAGAAAATGAATGGGTTCCCATTGATCTGCCTGAATCTTTGACCTGTAAACCTGAACCGGAATGCAGCCTTTTTGAAATGTTATGAAGCATTATTCGGATGAGGAATTACTGACAATGTTTTTTGAAGGGGAAAACCCAAATTATGCCTTCAATCTGATTGTCAGAAAATACCAGGAGCCCGTTTACTGGCATATCAGACGCATGGTAATTTGTCATGATGATGCGAACGATATTGTACAGGATGTGTTTTTCAAAGCCTGGCAGGCACTTCGGTCTTTCCGTAAAGAATCAGCACTCTATACATGGCTTTACAGGATAGCTACCAACGAAGCCCTGACCTTTTTAAAGAAAAAAAAGAAAAGATATTTTTTGCCAATCAATGATGTTAGCAGAATATTGGAAGAATCCCTGGAAGCAGATGTGTATTACGATGGGAATGAAATGGAAAAGAAAATTCAAAAAGCGATCCTGAAGCTACCTGATAAGCAGCGTGTAGTATTTAATCTTCGTTATTATGACGAAATGAAATACGAGGATATGGCAGAAATCCTGGGAACATCCACCGGGGCATTAAAAGCTTCATACCACCATGCAGTTAAAAAAATTGAAAAATATATCAACCCATAATTAAACCCTTGATTTGGTCAATGGTCTAAAGAAAAGGCTCACAAAAGATTATGAAAAAAGACAACAAAGAATCGATCAGAAAAGAGTTACACGAACTCCAAAGCTCGCTTGATCCATCGAAAGATACAGGGGGCTTCCGGGTTCCAGATCACTTTTTTGATACCCTTCCCGGAAATATCAGCAACAGATTAAGTACGGAAAATGAAAAACCGGCCTTTGCTTTGCCTGGCCTGCCAACGAAAAGGCTGGTTGCATCACTCGTATCCATTACCTTATTGGCTGGCATTCTTTTCAGCTTGTTTTATTTACAGAGAGATCAACTAAATGGTTATGCAGATGCGGACTATGACCAGCTAATGCTTGATTATTATGCCATACAGTTCGATATGGACCGCAGCGCATTGTATGATTTCGTGCTTGAATCCGGACTGACCCCCGAAGAAATTCTTTTTGAGCTTGATAGAGGAGAATTTATCTTTGGAGATGATGTTTTTGATGAAATGCTGCTTGAAGAAATATTTGAACAAGCTGTCTATTATGGTATTGAAAGCAATTACTTGCTTTCCTCACTTGATTAAAACCAAAAAAAGATGAACTATACCTTGTTCCTCAATAAAAAAATGATCAGCTTTTTGATGCTGATGCTATTTGCTGTATCCGTTTATTCCCAGATGCCGCGAGACCAAAGACCACATGAAAGGGATACAGAAAGACGCAGGGAAGCCATTGAAACACGAAGGGTTTCATACATCACCCGGAAACTGTCTTTGAGCGTTGAAGAAGCCAGGCTTTTCTGGCCAATCTATACTGAATACAATCAAAAAGTTGAGGAGTTGTCTGAAGCATTCAAGGCCAAACGCGACCAGTTGCCCGAAACCGATCAAATGACCAAAGAGCAGGCAACCATTTTCATTGAAGCCGAATTGAAGCGATTTGAAGATGCAGCTGCACTGCGCCGTGAATACACGCAAAAAATGCTGGAAGTAGTTTCAGTTC
>SL_3KL_010_SEDDRAFT_10004866_pt1 | contig 12103 bp, 10 predicted proteins | sample SodLakKL_010_SED_2_FD_10381 | JGI IMG/M metagenome (IMG submission 10381)
AATCTCCCAGGAAATCAAACACCGTTTTACAATCTGTATTCAACGTAATGTAATCGCTTTCAAATTTTGCCATTGTTAAGGTTGAGGTTGAGGTTGAGGTTAAGATTAAGGTTAAGGTTAAGGTTGAGATTAAGATTATTCCTATCGTACACACAGGGCTTGACCTGTGTACCGAAATATTTACTAGTACCAGCTTTCAGGATCTTTGCGCCATTTTTTTAGTTCAAGCAGATCCTCATCACTGATGATTTTATTATTGATGGCTGTTTCGAGTAAAGCATTGTAATTACTCAATGAGGCCAATTTACATCCTGCGTTCTCAAGGTTTTTTGCAGCGATATTGAGATCATAAGTAAAAATTGAAACCATTCCGAGAATCATGAGCTCCTTTCCCATAAGTGCATGATATGCCTGAAGACTGCTTTTTGCTGTGGAAACCAGGTCTTCAATAATTACTGTCTTTTTCCCGGATGGAGTATAGCCCTCTACCTGAGATGTCAACCCGTGCGACTTGGGTTTACTCCTTACGTATACAAAAGGCAGGTCCATCCGTTCTGCCACCAATACACCAATGGCAATAGCTCCGGTAGCCACGCCGGCAATAAGCTCTACATCAGGATAGTTCTTCCGTATCAAATCCACAAAGCGATCAGCAACCCAGCTGCGCACTTCGGGAAAAGACAAAATACGCCGGTTGTCGCAATAGATGGGTGCACGCAAACCCGAGGCCCAGGTAAACGGATTACTCACATTCAGTTTTATTGCGTTAATTTGCAGTAGTTTTTCTGCAATCTCCAGGGCATACGGATCATTATTTTTCATGCTCTTGTTTTTATGCTGAAAAAAGCACACAAAGCTAATAAAATTCAGAGCAAATGAGTAATAATAATATAACCGTTTATTTTGACAACAGGTTCATTGAGTTTGTCCATCCAAAGACAGATGAAAATAATGGCGCACATATGCTGTTAACAAAAAAGCCCGAATGGCAGGATGTCACAGCCTTTCTGCACAGCAGTGAAAAAAAACTGGTTTATGAAAGTTTACAACCGGAGTTGAACTTCCGGCATTTTATGACTTTTTTCATTCCCGTTGAAGCTGCCGGCGGTCTTGTCGTAAACCGATCAGGACAATTTTTGTTTATTTTTCGAAACGGCCGGTGGGATCTTCCCAAGGGGGTAATTGAGTCAAATGAGCAAGGAGAACAGGCAGCAATCAGAGAGGTACAGGAGGAATGTGGAATTACAACTGTTCAAATCATACAGAAACTCCCCATATCCTATCATATTTATCCGGACAAGAAAACCGACTGGATACTGAAAAAAACCCATTGGTATCTGATGATGACATCAAGTAATACATTACCGGTTCCTCAGACTACCGAAGGGATCACAAAGGTTGAATGGCGTGATCCTGATAATATTGATGACATAATTAAGAATACTTACGGAAATATCAGAAACCTATTGGGACTCGCCATTAACCAAAGCTTTAAAAAATAAGCGATTATTCATCAAGGAAATCATGCAGTGCTTCCCGGGCACCCCAATGGGGTGGCAAAAAAGGATGGGCTATAATTCGTCCACCCGGGCCGATCAGCATATAAAAGGGTACTGTTGCAATTCCAAAATTCCCAAGCAACTCATAATCTCCATCAAAATACAACAATGGAAACGGCAACCCCTCATCAACCAGCAGATGCTTTACATTTTCCCGGTCACGATCTACCAGCACACCAACAACCTCCAATTTTCCATTTAATTCTTCAGCAAACTCCTGCATGACCTGAATGCTTCCCATGGAAAGCGGACACCAGCCTGCCCAAAAAAACAGGTATACAAAACTGTCATGAAAATCCTGCAGATCATATACATTTCCTGCATAGTCGTTCAGCTGAAAATGGCTGACAATAGCGCCTTCATGAAAACCCCGGCTATGCTTCCTTATTATGTTTTCGGCAATTTTGCGATGTTCAGTATTCTTACATTTCTTTGCAGCCTCCTCAAGGACTTCCCTGAGCCGGGAATTGAAAAAATCTGGCATGGAAAACATTCTGTCGAGGGATATAAGTAAAACAAGTTCCCGCAAATCTTCATTCTTCAGCAACTCATCTTCGGAAAGCAGAACCATTAGTAAATCAAAGTCTGCGTATTTGTTCACTGCTGCTTCAAGTTCGTTCATTCTGATGCTTCTGCTGCCGGTAAAGATATAATTGTCAAACATACTTCTGAAAAAGTCCATGTATAGGGGATGATTCGTCAGGATTGGCCGATCATTGACATAATGATGAAAAAGTGCATGAAATCCCCTGACATTCAGCGATCTTTTCAGGTAGGCCAGATAATAAGTTACATAATCATCAAAGAAAGTCTGAGAACCATCAACAAAAGCGTCATCAACCTGCCGGGCAAACTGTTCCAGTGAAGCCCTGTGGTTGGCTCTGACCCTGCCGGCGACCTGCTCTTCGAGATAAGTGGCCACCATGTCATCCATTTGCATTATAAGACCATGCAGGTTATCCTCCTGATTGTTNTTGCCGTANGTTGTTATATTAAAAGATCTTTGACGAAAGAGTCTGCCTTCATCAAGCTCTGGATTATTAATCACCAGTTTTTCATATTCAACCAGATACGATTCTCCGGGAGCGGTATGCAGATAATTCTTTCCATTAAAAACGCGCAAAAAAAGCAACCGGCTTTCGTTAAGTGTTGCGGTGAGTTCAAAATTTCCATCAACATCAATTTTTGCGGATGACAAGCGCAATTCCTGCCTGCTTACAAGGTCCTCATATGTCATAAGGTGTACGATTTCTCCCTCAGCTCCCGGGAAATATCCGGAGATGGTAACTTCTCCGCTACCATAAGCATGCAGATACATTAGAACTAATAGCAATAAGATATTATGTTGTTTAAGCATTCGTTAGCATTTATAAATGTAACGATTGGTACGATTGGTGTATTGTTTGGGGTTGAGGGTTGAAGGTTTAGAGTTTAGAGTTTAGAGTTTAGAGTTTAGAGTTTAAACCTTCATTAATATCGAAACCATTGGGGATAAAGTCGGAAACATCGCCACCATGTCGGATGATCTCACGAACGATATTGGAGTTTAGTGCTGTGTATTCAGGTGTTGTCAGAAGAAAAACAGTTTCCAGCTCGGGAAGCATTTTTTTATTCATTTGACCGATGCTGCGCTCAAACTCAAAATCGGCAGAAGTTCTCAGGCCTCTGAGGATATATGTCACATTCAGTTTTTTACAGAGATCAACCGTAAGTCCTTCATAGGTGATCACATCAATCTGATCATATTTTTCAAAAACCAGCCTTATCCACTTTTTTCTGTTTTCCAGTGGAAAAAAGCTTTTCTTTTGTTCATTTACCCCTATGGCAATAATAATTTTGTCAAACAAAGGCAATGCGCGTAAGATGATGGATTCATGGCCTTTTGTTATCGGATCAAAAGAACCGGGAAAAAGAGCAATTTTTTTCATAAACCATATAAATTTGAATGTCAGTAGTTTTCTGGATGTAAAGATAAAAAAAACAGATGATCATTCAGATGCATTAAAAAAGCTGAAATGGACTTTGCTGTAATTCCTTTTAAATACAAAGGCCGGGTGATCATCCAATTGAACATGATCTGAGTGTTCAACGATCAGGAACCCTTCGGGGAGTAAAAGGTTATTTTTAAAAACCATATCGGGGATATCTTCAATGCCCTTCATATCGTAAGGTGGGTCGCAGAATATAATGTCGTAAGAGGTCATTTTGTTTCTCAGAAACCGCAACGCATCGGCTTTTATTACACTAAGGTTATCCATTTCAAGTTTTTCTTTAACATCCTTGATAAAGCGAACACATCTCGCATTGTTATCTATTGCAACAACTTCGATTGCGTTACGTGAAGCAAATTCATATGCAATGCTTCCTGTTCCAGCAAAAAGGTCGAGTACACGAACAGCCTCAAAGTCGATATGGTTATTCAGGATGTTAAAAAGGGCCTCTTTTGCTTTGTCTGTGGTTGGCCTTACCGGAAGTCCTGAAGGTGGGTTGATATGTCTGCGACTGAGTCGACCGCCAATTATCCGCATGTGACCAAATTTATGAGGTTGTAGTAATAATGTCCTGGGATCTGGTCAAACGGTTCTGCATAACGGCATACATTGTTCCTTTCAGGGAAAGATACCTGGTAAAAAAGACTGGATAGTATTTGGAAAGAATCGCAATCCAGTCCGATCTCACCAATCAGCAACAGCTTTTGTTTAGCTGCATCCCGTTCAAATTGTTCCAAAACATAGAAAAGATAGTAAAGCAGGTCGTCAAAAACCAAATAATCAAAAGACTGATACAGGATTACCCTTTTATTTTCCAGTAAAACAATCTCAAAAAACGATCTTTTAACATGAAGAACCACATCCATTTGCCGGTTTTCGAGTTGTTTGTCGGCAAGAATGCTTTCTATCAATGCAGTACCCTGATGCCATAACCGGTAGCTTTCAAATCTGTTATCAAAGAAGTTTTTTAAATCATCGGGAATCAGATATACGCCAAAAGCATTTAGCGTGTTGAGTTTTTCTGCACGAACTGTATGGTTTTCCGGATTAACTGAACAAAACTTACACAACAATTCTTTGTGGTTCTCCTGGTAAAGCTCAGCAGGTATTAAAAGCAGGTTGGGCGTAAAGAGGGAGATATTTACTTTTTCATAGGGTGTGCTAAAGACAGCATGGTCATGGGTAAAGTTTGCAAGATTTTGCAAATAATCTTCTCCAGAATGACCTGGGGTGTATTCATAGTCCTCAAGGGTGGTATATCTGAGATCCGGAGTTTCGAGTGTGGCAAAAACAAATCCATCGGGCCTGAGCCCAATGGATAATATTTTCTTTCCCGGAGGCTCGTGACCGGACGTATCGCCAATACGTATGATATTCCGAAAAGAGCCGGACATTTCAATTCATGTTTTACTCCCAGTTGCCATCAAGAACGGCTTCCTGCATTGAGCCAACCCTCAGGTCTTCACGGGTATAATACACGCGCCAGTTATCCAGATCGCCCATATATACATGAGCCTGAACGGAGGCTTCAAAAACGGGCAATTTTACCAACCCTCTTTCTATAAAGCCTGAGTTCATTTCAAAACGGGCTCCCTGTCCGTATGGGACATATGGAAGCTGTTCAACCGGGTACCTTACATTGCGAAGCAGGCTATCCCTGGCAGCAATCCATAGGGTATCGCGTTCAACGATTCCCATTCTAACCGCTTCAGCCTCAGTTAATGTATCAGGTACATGCCCGATTGCACGGATCAAAGGCAGCGAGTCGACATTAAAGAACATCACCAACGAATCGAGATCAGCGGTAAATCTTTGATAGCGAGATCTGTGAGATCTTTGAACCTCCCTGATGTCCTTAAGTCTCTGGATGATTTCAGCTTCCCGAACCTGCACCTCTTGCCTGAATCTGACAGGTTCCATGATGCTGTCATACACAAAATAGCCCAATACGATAATTACGATGGCTAAAACAATCTGAATAACTGTTTTCATATGTTTATGATTGATGATTTTTTAATGAATATGCAAAGTTATAATTAATTCCAGAACAAGAGTTGATAAAATAATAAAGTAAATAAGCAACAATGCTCTTTTTTCTACCTTAAGCGCATGCAAATATTCAATTTTTTTTAGAACTATGCAACACAATGGGATAATTCTTATCAATTTCTGGTGTATTATTTTATTTTTTTGCAGATTCGTTGTTATTTTTGAGCCAAAAATGCACAAAGCGGATAAACTTAAAAGCATTATTACCGAACTATTTGGTAAATGCGGTGTTTCACAGGCTGCTTCCTGTGTTGTAGCTGACGTATTGATTGCTGCTGAACTGCGCGGCATTCCATCGCATGGGTTGCTTCGCCTGCATGATTACATCTCTATGCTTCGCAATGGGAGAATCAAACCGGATGCACAACCTTCAGTTATCCATAAAGGCCCATCTACAGTTACACTTGATGGAGACAACGGACTAGGACCCGTTGTCTCGCGTCACGCAATGCAACTTGCTATTGAAAAAGCTGAAAAGGCTGGAACCGGATGGGTTGCGGTTCAGAACAGCAATCACTTTGGCATTGCAGGTTACTATGCCATGATGGCTCTGCAACATCAAATGATCGGTATATGCATGACCAATGCCAACCCTCTTGTGGCACCCACATTTTCCAGGATCGGCATGATGGGTACCAACCCTTTGGCTGTTGCGATTCCTGCAAATGAAGAGCCTCCGGTTGTTGCCGATTTTGCGACAGCTGCAATTGCCCGGGGCAAGGTTGACCTGTTACATAAAAACAACTTAACAATTGAAGCGGGTTTCTTGCAGGATTCGCAGGGGTTAGCAACCACCGACCCCGGTATACTTAAAGAGGGTGGAGCAATACTTCCACTAGGCAGCAGCCGAAAGTTTGGCAGTCACAAAGGGTATTGCATGGCTGCCATAATTGATATCTTTTCCGCCGTTTTATCAGGTGCTAATTTCGGTCCTTTTGTGCCTCCTTCTGTTCCCTGGCTCCAGGCTAAAGACAATCTTCCGGGCAAAGGTACCGGACACTTTTTCGGGGCCATGCGCATTGATGCATTTCGTCCTGCAGAAGCGTTTCTGCAATCAATGGACCTATGGATCCGGACGTTTCGAAATGCACCACCCGCTTTGGGCGAAGACAGGGTACTTGTACCAGGTGACCCTGAAAGGGAAGCGGAAAAAAAGTTCAGAACAACAGGAATTCCAATACAGGGAAAGGTAAAGGAACAAATCAAAGCATTATGCAATGATCTTAATGTCCCATATACACTTGATTGAGCAAAAAATTAAAAGTCCCTGTCGAGATGATGCCTTGTCCGGGTAAGCTTCAGGTCCTGCAGCACACTCGCCTTTACACGGATGGTAAAATTATAGCTCTGCCTGAACCCCATGGGTATCCAGTTAAATGTCATCTCCCAGCAGTGTAAATCCCTGTAAATATCGATAGAGGTATATGTCAGATCATTGTTTTCAAAATCATATCCTGTACGGAATCCAATCCGCCATTTAGGTGTCAGCGAAACATCACCGCGAACAGTTAAACTCTGAATGTAATTCCTGTCCATTTGGTCATCAGCAAAGACATAATTCGAATTATAACTAAACGAATAGGAGAAGTTCAAATTCCAGGGCACGGTATAATCGACTCCACTTGGAGGTACCAAACCGTTATGTCTCTCATGATGTGGATCATCAAAACCATTTCTATTGAGGTCAAAAGGGCTGCTTACGCCGTTGCCATGGGCCATGCCATTGTCAAACGGGTCGGGGTCGGAAAACTCATTATCCCGTTCTGTTCTTCTAAAAGTTGCAGAACTAAGGGAATAGTTAAAATCGAGGCTCCACCTTGTTCTGTTGAGCTGCAATAAGCGTTTATCGGTATTCCAGAGAAACTGATTGATATACTGACCTTGCTCGTTTCGGGCGTAGGGTGTCCAGGAGCTGGAATAGGAGATGTTGAAGTTTCCGAATATCCTTGTACGCCCACTCATGCTTATATCTGCCATGTTAAGTGAATCTCTTGCCAGATCGTAACCGGTGGAGATGGTAAAATTATCTATCAGCACAATTTTTCGATCTTCTGCTGAAGGGTCACGCCTGTTCCTGACCTTCATTTCAAGGTTGTTTGACAAGGAGAAACCAATATTCCCAGATCTTCCTGCGGGCGGACCTCCATATATCCCCTGTTCGAAGATCGAATAGGTCCGTTCAATCGGATCCTGGTATCCCTCCTTTGGGCCCCTGTAAGGTTCCTCATAACTTTTATAATACCCCCAGAATGAACTGGAAAAATCGGGTCTCATGCTAAAACTCAGATTGGGTGTCAAAACGTGCCTTATGGCAGAAACCGGGCCCGACTGAAACTGCATTAGTCCATATAGCTTTGTGCTTAACCCTGTATTGAAGCTAAATTCCCTGGCTGCCTCAAACCCCGGAATTGTATCTGTACGCACGCCACCAAATAGGGTGTCATTCCCTTGAATGATCATTAAATCTTCATCCCAATCCTTTCGAATGGTGCTGAAGTACCACCTTTCACTGTAATTCAGTGTAGTGCTCAGGTTAAAATGGTTCAGGACCCTTGCAGAGTGGGAAATGGGCACATTATGTCTGATTCCGTTGCGGAATTGTTTGAGAGCGTCGCGGGTAAAAAACAAGCTGTCAGCAATTCTCAGTTCATTTCTTGCAGACATACTGTAGGATACGCTGATATCCTCGTACCATTTCCCCGATCCGGGGGTCTGGCCCCTTCTGAATGGGTGAAAGCGGTTGGCGCTAAAAGAGATCTCAGGCAGCCCGAGGTCCACCATTTGCGTGTTGGTATTCTGACTGTGGCGCAAATTGGCAGAGAAATTGTATCTGCTTCCAAAGCTTCGGGCATACGATATGTTTGAGGAAAAGGTGTTCGACAGGTAATCATCATCGGACACGGGATTAAACCTGCTGGCCTGTGAGCTTCCTGCATTCACACTTGCACTGAATGTGCGGGTTGGGTGTGCTTCCCTTGCCTGGCTGTGGTTCCACCGGATCCTGAAGTCACGATTTCTTTCATAGCCAGGCAGGTTTTCTTCACCCAATACGTTGATGGCATATGAAAGATTAAAAGAGCCACGGTACCGGTAACGAACCGCGTAATCGGATCCGAGTCTCAACGCCCAGCTGCCTCTTGAATAGATATCTCCGCGAATGGAAAGATCCATATACTCATTAATACCCCAGTAAAAACCGCCATTTTCCAGAAAGAAGCCCCTGTTTCGGGATTCACCGTAGGATGGGATCAATATTCCAGAGGCCTGTCCCCTTTTATTGGGGAAAAACCCGAATGGTACGAAAAGCGGGGTTGGCACACCACCAATCACCAGGAATGCAAAGCTTGAAATGATCTTATCGTCAGGGATTATCTTTGCCCTCCGAAACTCGATGTGAAAGTGAGGCTCTTCCAGATCGCAGGTTGTGTATTTCCCGTGAGACACATGCACCTCTCTGGAAGGTTGCAGTTTAACAACATCACCGTGCACAAAACCGTCTGCTTCCTCAGTTATTACACCAATTGTCCGGCCACGCTTTGTTTCAAAATTATACCTGAGTTCCCGTGATTCAAAGCTCTGAAGCCCTTCACGAAAAACAGGCAGTCCCCGCATCACTCCTGCAGTATCTGGCAAACCTGTAGCATAAAGTTCATTGGTAGTGAAATCTATTTCAATATAATCGGCGGTGAGGTGCATGTCTATGTATTTCAGGTCTCCCTGACCAAAAATATACACACGACGATTCCTGATGTCATGAAATATTGTATCTGCTGCACTGTATTCAACAACAGCATCCAGGATTACACCACTGCCTGTTTGTCGCGCAGGTGGATCATCAGGCAGGTCTTCTGCCAGATTTCCAGCCATGGGCTCCTCATCTGGCAAAGCAGGCACAACATTGGTAACCGGATCTTGTGCATTAACCGAGAGTGCACCTGAAATGAGGATACAAACTGAAATAAAAAACTTAGATATGAAGTTTGTGCACAATGTGATATATTGTTATTTTTGTGGGAAATCTTTTTTGATTTTTCCCGTTGGATAAATTAAGCCTCCATGGGCAAAACTAAATAAAAATAGCATACCATAAGTGAAACGGATTCCTGTATTTTTTGTTATAGTCATTTTGCTTGCAGCCTTGCCACCTCAGCTGGTCGCTGATAAGCGAGGCTTTGTCAATACGGTAGTGATCGATCCGGGGCATGGCGGACGGGAACCCGGTGCTGTTGGCAGAAGGTCAATGGAAAAAGACATCGCTTTGGCCATTTCACTTAAATTGGGGAATTATATCAAAGAAAACATAGAGGGTGTTGAGGTGATCTACACCCGTGAAACAGATATTTTCGTTCCTTTGCATGAACGGGCAAGGATTGCCAATGAAAACAAGGCAGACCTGTTTATTTCCATACATGCAAATAGTGCTGCCTCAAGAATTGCAGAAGGAACGGAAACATTTGTTATGGGTCTTCACCGAAGTCAGGCAAACCTTGAAGTGGCTCGGAGAGAGAACAAATCCATCCTTTACGAAGATGACTATCTGGAGACATACGACGGTTTTGATCCAAATTCACCGGAGGCCAATATCATTTTTGCTCTGTATCAGAATGCATACCTTGAACAAAGCCTGCAAATGGCGTCCTTCATCCAAAGTGAATTTCGTGAACGTGCGCGCCGCATTGATCGCGGAGTAAAACAGGCCGGTTTTCTGGTATTGTACAATATTACCATGCCTGGTGTTCTCGTGGAAACCGGTTTCATCAGCAATCCACGTGAAGAAGAATACCTCATGTCAGAAACAGGCCAGGCCCATTTGGCTTCTGCAATTTTCAGAGCTTTCCGCCAATACAAAGAGGAGCAGGACGCGCTTGCAGCCGCCCGGAATGAGTATCACAGACCACTGGCATACACCGCAACACAGGAGACTGAGGATTTATCTGTTACTACCGATAATCAAACAGAAGCAATTCAAACTGATCATGACCGAACCGAAACAGACCATATGACCGCTTCGGAAGTCTCATTCAGGGTGCAATTTGCTACTTCATCAGAAAAAAGACCCCTTGATGATCCTGTTTTTGCTGGCCTATCCGGTGTTTCATTCTATTTTCATGAAGGACTCTACAAGTATACTGTTGGCTATGAGAATACGCTCGAAGCTGCTGCCACTATTCAACAAGAGGTTCAAAAGGCAGGATTTAAAGACGCATTCGTTGTTGCTTTTAAAAACAATGAGCGAATTAGTGCAGCAGAAGCAAGAAGATTATTACAAAAGCAAAGAAATAACTGATTGTCGCAACTGAATTGCCAATGAAAGCAGACCTGTTAACTCTGATTTTAATTGTTTTCCTGTATATTAACATTCCCTTTCAGGTTGTTGGTAAAGATCATGGCAAAGGTCCCCTTTTGTATACTATTGAAAGCTTTTCAAATGATCAGGCATTAAAAAATGCAAATTGGTCTGTTTATGTTAAAGATTTGACAACAGGTGAAACCCTCGCCGCACAAAATATCCACAAACCTTTGGTGCCTGCTTCCGTTCAAAAACTAGTTACTACAGCCTCTGCAATGATTATGCTGGGAAGCGACTTCCAATATGAAACCCTTCTGCAACACGATGGCCGGGTTGATCAAAGAGGAATACTCAACGGCAATCTCTACATAACGGGATCAGGTGACCCAACTTTTGGGGCTGCACAATTAGATGATACACTATCTCTGGATCACATTTTCGGAAGATGGATAGAAGTCTTACATGAAATCGGAATAACAGAGATCAACGGATACATAATAGCTGACGAACGGATTTTCGACAATATGCTGGTACCCCGAAGATGGATATGGGAACATATTGGAAATTATTTCGGTGCCGGAATCAGTGGTCTCTCCGGACATGAGAACGAATATACCGTATATTTTGATGCGGGTCCGGGGATTGGCAGTCCTGCCATTGTTGTAAATACGGAACCGCACATCCCGGGCATGGCCTTTCGCAATGAGGTATCAACAGGTCCTGCAGGCTCCGGGGATCAGGTTTATATATTTGGTGCACCGTGGGTGCCGGAACGGCATTTGACAGGAACAGTTCCCCTAAGAGCGCGTGATTTTCCTGTTCGGGGATCGATTCATGATCCACCCGGATTTGTAGCCGAAAGCTTCAGGCTGTTTTTAAACAATCACGGGATCGATGTAGTTGGTGAGAGTATATCATACAGGATCCTCGACCCAGAGCATATTCATGTCACTGATGAGAGAATTACTCTTTACACCCACCTCTCTCCCTGGCTTTTTGATATCATTTACAGGACCAACCTTTATAGTGTAAATTCCTATGCAGAAAGCTTGTTAAAAACGGTCGCAGCAAAATCTGTACAACCCGCAAGCACTGAAGATGGAATAAAGGCGATTAAAGCGTTCTGGGCAGAGAAAGGTATGAACACAGACCAGTTGATCTTATACGACGGCAGCGGTTTGTCTCCATCAAATCGTTTAACGGCCAACCAGCTG
>SL_3KL_010_SEDDRAFT_10004868_pt1 | contig 12099 bp, 10 predicted proteins | sample SodLakKL_010_SED_2_FD_10381 | JGI IMG/M metagenome (IMG submission 10381)
ACCACCAGGTCGCCACCGTGTGTGATAAACGTCCTGGGTACGCCAAACGTGCCGGTTGCCTCCGGGCCACTCAAGCCCGACCAGCCATCACCGTCCCAGCGTGCGATTCGGTTGACCGTCTGTCCTCCGGCCAACGTGAAGAAGCCACCTGCGAACAGGTCGCCCTGGTGTACTTTCAAAGATTGGACTGTGTCGTCCACGCCGAGGCCTTCCGGACCGTCGAACCCCGACCAGTTCTCGCCATCCCAAAGTGCGACGTGATTGACCTCCTCCCCTCCCGCATGAGTGAAGCCCCCGCCCACGACCAGGTCATCCTCGAGGATCGTCAACGCCCGAACTTGAGCACTTACACCAGTGCCGTCGGCATCGCTGAATCCCGACCAGTTCTCGCCATCCCAGGTCGCGATATGGTTGACCGTCTGGCCGCCGGCCTCGACGAAGTTACCGCCGGCGATCAACTCGCCATTGTGGATGGTCAGCGCCAAGACCGAGTCATTCATGCCGGTGCCATTCGGGCCATTGAAGCCTGACCAGGCCTCACCATCCCAGCGTGCGATGTGGTTGACTGTCTGGCCGCCGGCCTGGCTGAAGTCCCCACCGGCGATCAGGTTCCCTTCGTAAACGGCCAGCGCCTGAACCGTGCCGCTGATGCCGGTGCCGTTCGGCCCGCTGAACCCCGACCAGGTTTCACCATCCCAGCGTGCAATGCGATTGACGACGGTGCCTCCTGCAGACAGGAACTCGCCGGCGACCACCAAGTCGCCTTCAAGAATGACGGAAGCGAAAACATTGCCATCCAGCGCCGGTTCGAGGAAACCCGAATCCCAGCCGAACGTTTCGGATTTCGAATGGGGGCTGGCCAGCAATAGCAGAGCCATTAGAAAAGCTACGAGTAAACCTCGTGGATTATGATCAGCAAGATCAACCATGGTCCAACTCCCTCCAGTATCGCTGGAACGGCGCTCTTGGTATTGCCAAGGCGAGTTGAGAATGCTACCACCGTGCCCCGTGCTGTTGCTATGTCGCGGCAAACACGGCCAGGAACTGGACCAGGCGAAAGATGAAGTGGCTGATCACTGTAGCCACGGTCAGTCCAATGGTGACCGCAATCGTGATCAGCCAACTCAATTGATAACAGCGGCGCAATGACAATAGCCAGTGAATGATGATCACGAGCGGGAAGCCTCGCCAGAGCACCCTGAACAGATCGATGAGATCGACATCGAAGGCGGCCTGTCCAAGCCATATGATCAGCCAAGTGGTGGGATAAAGCACCAGGACCAGCACAAGCAGAAACGTGAACAAGTGGGTGGCGACGATGAAGTGCTCGGCAAAGTAAGTTGGTCGCCGAATCAGCATCAACTTCAGCGCCAGCGCCAGCAACGGCAGATGCAGGATGATCAGTGAGCGGGCCAGGTTGAGATTGAGTTGGTTGTAGCGTTCCGCATAGTCACTGAACCCGACCTCGCGAGTATCCAGACGTGCGTCGATCATCGGCTGGATCAGAGCGCTATAGGGCTGCATGTGGTACTGGTCGTCCAGGGTGACGTTGAAGTCGGTCATCGGTGGAGCGATGAAGTACAGCAGATTGATCAGCAAGAACAGCCCGATGGGCGAAAGGTAAATCACCCGTCGGCCTTCCAGGTAAGCCTGGCTGGGCAAGCCCGGTTTGAAAATCAGCGCGCCGAGCGTACGCGGCAGCTTGCCCTCGACATGCAGCAGTTCATGGACGAATTGTCCCAGCACATGGCCGAAGCGCCGATCACTTTCCGACAAGGCCTTCTGCCCGCACTGGCCACACCAGCGCCCTTCAAGGGGCGTGCCGCAGTTGGCGCACAGGGATTGGTGCTGATCTGAAGGCATGATGTTGTTATCGGGCACGATTAACAGCCCGATTCTAAGTCTTGACTCGTCGTGCAATCAAAGCTTTTTTCGGTAACACTGTCCTGCACTTGTAACTAACCGCGAAGCAGAAACAAGAAAAGCTCACTCGCGCAGAGACGCAGAGACGCAGAGGAAATTGAAATCAGTAAAATGAAGCAATCTGTTTACTCCGCGCCTCTGCGTCTCCGCGCGAGGAATTTTTTTGCTGCTCAGACCAGACGCTGGAATCTATGCCTCTGTGGTTTATTCTGTAGTTAGCACGGAGAATGACCTGATGTCCAACCAATCCATCGGCCTCGACGAGCCCCTGTATCGCTATCTGCTCGAAGTGTCGCTGCGCGAGGACCCGATCCTGTCCGAATTACGGTCAGCCACCGCCGAATTGCCGCAACGCAACATGCAGATTGCTCCCGAACAGGGGCAGTTCATGGCCCTGCTGGCCCGAATGATCGGCGCCCGCAGTTACATCGAGATCGGCACGTTTACCGGTTACAGCACCCTGGCCGTGGCCCGGGCCATGGGGGAGGGTGCCGAAATCATCGCCTGTGATGTCAGCAGGGAGTGGACCGATATTGCCAGGCGCTACTGGCGCAAGGCCGGCGTGGATGATCGTATCGTGCTGAAACTGCAACCGGCCGTCGATACACTCAACGAGCTGATTGCCGATGGCCGGTCCGACCAGTTCGACCTGGCTTTCATCGATGCCGACAAGACCGGTTACATCGACTACTTCGAGCGCTGCCTGACCCTGATTCGCCCCGGTGGACTGATCCTGGTCGACAACACCCTGTGGGGCGGCAGCGTGATCGACCCCGACAAGTCCGACGAAGACACCGAGGCCATTCGCGCCTTCAATCGCCATGTTCATAATCACCCCGGCGTGGATCTGTCGCTGGTACCCATTGGTGACGGCTTGACCCTGTTGCGGGTCAAGTAAACAGGGAAAACTGATCTCCGGCATGATCCGGAATCCGGAATGCGCGGGTCGACAGGGAGCGATCTTCATCTCCATCGAGTCCGAACCGTTTGCGTGCGAGTTCGAATCGGTGCGCGATCAGTTGTGCCAGGGTGCCGGACCCGGATTGGCGGCGGCCGAAGCGATGGTCGTAATCCTTCCCGCCGTGAAGTTGACGGACCAGGCTGATGACGTGTTCAGCTCGGTCGGGGAAATGTTCAGCCAACCAGTCCCTGAACAGGATTTTCAGCTCGTGCGGTAGTCGCAGCACCACGTACCCGGCCCGTTGGGCGCCGGCGGCGGCTGATTGCTCCAGAATCTGCTCGATTTCGGCATCATTGATGGCCGGAATGACCGGCGCCACCATCACGCCGGGATCGATGCCGATCCCGGCCAGTGCCGAAAGCATGCGCAGCCGTGTTCTGGGCGAGGCAGTACGCGGTTCCATGCGGCGCTTGAGTTCATTGTCCAGGGTGGTGATGCTGATTGCCACCGACACCAGATTGTCGCGCGCCAGGTCCTCCAGCAGGTCCAGATCTCGCATCAGGGTAGCGCCCTTGGTCAGAATGCTGACCGGGTGACGGTATTCAACCATCAGTTCCAGCAGCCGCCGGGCCAGGCCAAGTTTGCGCTCGATCGGCTGCCAGGCATCGGTGTTGATGCCCAGCGCAATCGGTTTGGGTTGATAGTCGGGCTTGCGAAATTCCGCTTCCAGCAACTCGACCGCATTGGCCTTGTGAAACAGCCGCGTCTCGAAATCCAGTCCGGGCGACAGATCCAGGTAAGCGTGCGACGGGCGGGCAAAGCAGTACACGCAGCCGTGCTCACAGCCTCGATAGGGGTTGATCGAGCGATCGACCGGCACATCCGGCGATTGGTTGTAGCTGAGGATGGATCGGGCCTGCTCCGCGCTGACCCGGGTTTGAAGCGGCGGCAAGGATTCGATTTCTCCCTGCCAGCCATCATCGAAAGCCTCGCGTTGCTGGCGAGCAAAGCGGTTGGGCGGGTTGGCCTGCGCGCCTCGGGTCCGATCCGGCCGGTCTGACTTCATCCCGATAGTGTAATAAAATACAGTCATGCCATCAATGTAGGTCGGCCTGACACGGCCGACGGTCGACATCGAATCCGTCGACACGACCAGCTTCATGTGCCCACGCAGATTCATTCGTAGGCTCCCGCATGCCAACTCGTCAGCCAGCGTATTGGTTATCCTAGCCAGGTCTTGCCAAGGAGCCCGGATAGCGTCATGAACCACCCACCACAAATCCGCATCCCCGCCACCTACATGCGCGGCGGCACCAGCAAGGGCGTGTTTTTTCGCCTGGAGGACCTGCCCGACATTGCCAGGATGCCCGGTCCGGCCCGAGATGCACTGCTGCTCAGGGTCATCGGCTCGCCCGATCCCTACGCCAAGCACACCGATGGCATGGGCGGGGCTACTTCCAGCACCTCCAAAACGGTCATCCTGTCCAAGTCCGGAAAGCCCGGTCACGATGTCGACTACCTGTTCGGGCAGGTCTCCATCGATCAGCCGTTCATCGACTGGTCGGGCAATTGCGGCAACCTGACTGCGGCGGTGGGCTCGTTTGCCATTGCCAATGGCCTGGTCGACGCCGAACGCATCCCGGAGAACGGCATTTGCCAGGTGCGCATCTGGCAGGCCAATATCGAGAAAACCATCATTGCCCATGTGCCGATCACCAACGGCCAGGTCCAGGAAACCGGGGATTTCGAACTCGACGGCGTGACCTTCCCGGCCGCCGAGGTGAAAATCGATTTCATCAAGCCCACCGGTGATGATCCCGTGCTGCCCACCGGCAATGGGGTCGATGAATTCGAGGCGCCGGGCTTCGGAAGACTCAAGGCCAGCTTTATCAGCGCCGGCATCCCGACCATCTTCGTCAATGCCGCAGATATCGGGTTTACCGGCACCGAACTGCAACCGGCCATCAATGAGCACGCCGAGACCCTGCAGCGCCTGGAAACACTTCGCGCGCACGGCGCGGTGGCCATGGGCCTCATTGACCACATTGACCAGGCCCGTGAACGTCAGCACACCCCGAAGATCGCCTGGGTGGCGCCACCGGCCAACTACGTGGCCTCCAGCGGCAAGCAAATAGCCGCCGCCGACATCGATCTGAATGTGCGCGCCATGTCCATGGGCAAGCTGCATCACGCCATGATGGGCACTGCCGCCGTGGCTATTGCCTCCGCCGTGGCAATCCCGGGAACGCTTGTCAATCTGGCTGCCGGCGGTGGGGAGCGGTCCGAGGTCCGCTTCGGCCATCCGTCAGGCACGCTCAAGGTGGGGGCAGAAGTGGCCCAGTCCGATGGCCGGTGGATCGCCGAAAAGGTCAGCATGAGCCGCAGCGCCCGGGTGCTGATGGAAGGCCACGTCCGGGTGCCGGATTCACGGCGCTCTCACCATGAATCCAGTTGAATGACGGCGTTGTTAATCTGACCGTCAAATGGACGTCATTGACCGGAGTGTTGAACCATGCTTGCTCGTATCCTGATTGTCTTGTTGCCACTGCTGTTGATTTCAGAAGGCCTGTGGGCGGCCTGCAACAATCTGCTGGACTATACCCATCGCCGCCTGGCCAGCAGCCAGGAAGTCAATCTGTGCGAGGCCTATGCCGGCCAGGTGATCGTGGTGGTCAATACCGCCAGTCGCTGTGGTTTTACATCGCAATTCGAGGGACTCGAGGCGCTATATCAGAAATACCGCGACCAGGGCCTGGTGGTACTGGGTTTTCCGTCCGATGATTTCCGTCAGGAAATGGCCGACGAGCAGGACACCGCCGATGTCTGCTACATCAATTACGGCGTGACCTTTCCGGTGTTCGCCACCAGCTCGGTGCGTGGCGATTCAGCCAATGCCCTGTTCCAGGCCCTCAACGAGGCCACGGCAGCGCCGCGCTGGAATTTCACCAAGTACTTGATCAATCAAGACGGTGAAATCGTTGAACGTTTCGGCTCACGCACCACGCCGCTGGACAGCGACCTCGAGGCACGTATCAAGCAGCTCCTCGATGGATGAATTCGGTGGTCGCTTCGGCTGAGCGGCTTCCGGCGTTCAGGCGACTTGTGATCACGGACCACAACGAGTAGCCTTGTGACAAAAGTTCGGGCTCCGCTGTCTGGCCCGAAAGATCTACAGCGCTCCATCTGGTCGAGCGTGTCGATGAGGGAAAAAACATGAAGCAGGGAACCCGAGGTCAATGGATTTCACGTCCAACATTGGCAACTGCCGCATGGCTTGCCTGCATGTTGCTGATTTGCATGTCTGCAGGCGCCGCTGAGCATCATGGCGAGCCGCGTAGCGGCCCGATCCAGGTGCCCGGCGATTTTCCAACCATTCAGGAAGCCATCGACAATGCCACCGATGGACAGACCATCGAAGTTGGACTTGGAATCTACGACGAAGCCCTGTTCATCGACAAGAATCTGACCCTGGTGGCGACCGCCGGACCGGGGCTGACCCTGATCGACGCCGGGGGTGAGGTCAACGCCGTCTCCATAGGAACGATCGAGGGAGATTTTGATCCTGATGATGGTATCCATCCCGACTTCGTCCGCTTCGAGGGCTTTCACGTGATTGGCTGGACCGAACGGGGCATCGCCCAGCGGCTGGGCACGGGCACCGTGGAAATCATCGGAAACCGGGTCACGGCCACCGAGGGTGACACGCGCGGCGGAATCATCGTTTCCGGCGGTGAGAACAGCCGGATCGAAGGTAATGTTGTCCTGGGCACGTCGTTCGGCGCGGGAGACTTTTCAAGCAGCGGAATCATTACGGTTGGCTCGAACGCTGCCGAGATCGTCGACAATCAGGTCAGCGGTACGGATATCGGAATTACCTTGGCCGCTGGCTTCGGATCGATCGATCCGTCATGGGCCGAGTCCTTCGACAGTGAAGTCATCGGCAACGATATCCAGGGAACAGCTCATGGTATTGCTCTTTTCGGACCTGTCAGTGGGGCAATCCTGGAAGAAAATCATATTGCCGATGTGGGTGGTCGGGCCATCACCGTCGGGGATTTTGACGGAGGCGAAGTGTACGCGGATGACCTGAAAGTCATCAACAACCAGGCCTTCGATTTCGGCACCCGGGCCTACAGTTCGGCCGGCCGCCCGGTTCCAGGCATCGAAATACGCGACAACCTGTTCACCTCCAGCCTTGAAACGAGCTGGGGGATTCAGCTTGGCGACGGGACCAGTGACGGCTTCCTGATCGGCAACGAGGTCAGCGTCGATGGCGTGGCGCTGATTTTGCTCTCGGTCAGCGATGTCCGCATCGAAGACAATGATTTGACCGGCGGTGCTGCCGGCGTGGGTGCACTGGAGTCCGATCATGCCAACAACGAGATCATCGACAACCGGATTATCGGCGGCGTAGTCGTGCAAAACGACGCCAATACCGATGGCTATGTACTGATCGATAACCACTTTCTTGGCGGTCCCGGGACGCTGGGTGTGGCGGTGGCAGGCAATGCCGATGTTTCTTCCGGCCCGCTTGCGGCCACTTGCAACTGGTGGGATGATCCCGGCGGCCCATCCGAAACAGGCACTGGTCAGGGCAGCATTGTGACCGAGAATGTCGATTTCGAGCCCTGGAACACGACACCTGAGGGGCCCTGTGATGGTGAGGCAGCTTTCGCCGTCAGCCTGGAGGCGGTCAGTGATACCGTCCTGGTCGGCATGCCCGACACCCCCTTGCCCGCAGAGGACCTGCCCACCGTGCAGGTACTGGATCAGTACGGCAATCCGTTTGCCGGCACCGAGGTCACTTTTGAGCTTCAAGCGAGTACTGGCAGTATTACCGGTACCACCCCGGTTTCCGACGGCGACGGCCTGGCTCAACTGGGAAGCTGGACGCTCGGTGACGAACCCCAGCAGTCCGTTATCGCCAGCGCAAACGGTCTGACCGGCAGCCCGATTACTTTCACTGTTAATGTTGATGATATTTTCCAGGATCGTTTCGAGGCGCCCTGAACCGTTTCGAGCACCATCGACGCGTTCTTTATGAGTGAAATTCAAACCCGAGGAAAGGATTGATGAGCACTGAACCCTGCAAATCCGATATTTCCGGGGTCTGCTTGACCATGGCGCTGTTGAGTTGTCTGCTTCTGGCACCTTTATCGGCCCAGGCTGACTATCCGACATTACCTGCCTCCAGCGCCAACTGGTTGGCCGAAAATGACCAGGCCATTGTTGCCCTGGCAACGGATGTCCCGGTCAAGCAGATCCGTAAGGCCGAGGGCCGAGTGTTCGATTTCATCGAGCGCGGCACCGGACACCTGGTCCGCGAACCCGAGCGTCCCGAGGATAAGCTGGCCGTGGCCCGACACTTGCGTTTGCTTGAAAAGGTGCTGGCCGAGCCGGTCTTCATCACCTCCGAACCCGGCCAGGTCGGCTTCATTCATGGCAGTCGTTTTGGTAGCGGCACGATTCCGGTGGATCTCGGAGATGGCCGGGTGGCCTATCGTTGCGTGTCCATGCGCGACCACCTACTGGGCAAGACCTCGCCGTCAGCCTTTCCTGGGTTCATTGGCTGGACCGAGGAGTAATGGCCATGAAAGCATTCAAATATTTCTTCCCGGTTTTGCTCCTGGCTGCATCCGCCGCGCATGCCCAGGTCGTGTTCGAACTGACTTACCTGGACCCGCCCGGCGTGGGTTTTTTCGATGAACAAGCCGTCGACCCGGTCCCCGGCAATCCCGGAACCACGCTGGGTGAGCAGCGCCGCAATGCGATGGAGCGTACGTTGTCACGCTGGAGCTGGGCCGTGCACAGTGATGTGCCGGTTCGCATCAGTGCTCAATTCCTCGATTTCGGCTGTGATGGTTTCGCCGGCACCGGCAACTGGACGGCGAGCCAGATCAATGCGCCCAACGCCTTCTTCGAGGATACCTGGGAACAGATCAGCATGGCCAATGCGCGAGCCGGTGAACGGCTGTTGGGCGACGATGTGATCGAGTTTGACGCACAAGTGCGATTCAACCTGGTGTATGACGATCCAAATGCCGGTTGTGAAACTCCGCGCATCTTTCATTACGGCCTCGACCCCCAGTTCCCACCGCCATTTGGCGAGTTCAGTTTTCTGGCCCTGGCCGTTCACGAGGTCGGACATACCCTGGGTTTCGGGCAGGTGACCAACCTGGAGACCGGTGCATGGGCAGTTGATCCCGGAGGCACGCCCCGCCCGGATAGCTGGAGTCATTTCCTCAAGGACGCGCCCAGCGACACACTGTGGCTGGACATGACCGACCAGGAACGCGTCGATTCGTTATTGAGCGAGCCGAACCTGGTCTGGAGTGGCGCACAGGTGACTGACCAACTGGAACGAGAGCTGGTCCGTCCACCCGAGGTCAAGGTCAGTCCGGATGTGGACAGCCAGGATCGTTTTCCGGCCCTGATTCACGCCTTGCTTCCCGTGCCCGAGCAGGATGGCATTGAGGGAGATCTGGTGGCCGCCGAACCATTGCTGGCCTGCGACCCAATTGATTCTGCGGTATCCGGGGCCATTGCCCTGGTCCGGCGCGGCGCATGTAATTTCGTCGAAAAACAGAACAATGCGCTTCAGGCCGGGGCCATTGCCGTGGTGATGGTTGACAGTATCGAACCCGGCGAACCCACCGAGATGGTCCGCCACTTTCAGGCCGGCGGCTTGAATGTTGAGCTGCCTTTCTGGTCGGTCAGCAAGTCGATTGGCGATGCATTGATCGACGCGGGAGATGGATTGCAGGCCACGCTGCGATTCGACCCTGATGCCGAACTGATGGGAACAACCAATGGCATGGCAACGATTTACGCGCCCGAGGAATTTGCCGGGGGCTCGACCGGTGTACATTTCGGGCTCGGCATGTTCCCTCCACCGGTCATGCAGGCGTTCATATCCAATTTGCGCTTCCGGGGAGAGCTCGACCTTTCACCCTGGCTGTTGCGCGACATCGGCTGGCCGATGGACGGGGATCGCTATTTTCATGATCGTTTTGAAAGCGGAGTCAACGTGGTCATTCAGCAGTGACCTCCTGACCGATTCGTATAGACTGAACCGCTCGACTGAATAGCGTGGAGCGTTTCATGGATCAGGATCCATCCGTGCAGGTCTGGATCAATGACCGACTCGTGGATGAGCGAGAGGCCGGTGTCTCGGTATTTGACAGTGGCTTCGTACTCGGCGACGGGGTATGGGAAGGCGTACGCATCGCGGGCGGCAAGCCCGCCTTTCTCGAGGCCCACCTGGACCGCTTGGCCGAAGGCGCCAAAGCGTTGATGATCAACGCCATGCCGGACCGCAATACACTGCGATCGGCCATCGAGCAGGTCATCGCGGCCAACGCACTGGTCGATGATGCCCACTTGCGCATCATGCTGACGCGTGGCGTGCGGCGCGAACCCTATCAGGACCCGCGCCTGATTGAAGGCGGCCCCACACTGGTCATCATTCCCGGCCATCATCCGGTTACTGAGAAAGCCCTGATCACACCACAGCGGCTGTTTACCGTCCACGTGCACCGCGGCGCTCCGGATGTCCAGGACCCGCGCTTGAACTCGCATAGCAAGCTCAATTGCATCCTGGCCTGCATCCAGGCCAGCGTGGCCGGCGCCGACGAAGCCCTGATGCTGGACCCGGATGGCTTCGTGGCCACCTGCAATTCCACCCATTTCTTTATCGTCCGAGACGGCGTGGTCATGACCTCCGACGGGCGCTATTGCCTCGGCGGCATTACCCGCGGCCATGTCCTTGAGCTGTGCACAAAGCTCGGAATCGAGAAGTCCGAAAAGACTTTCAGCCTGACCGATGTATATGCTGCCGATGAGGCATTTACCACCGGCACCTTGTCCGGCATCCGGCCGGTGGGTGAAGTGGATGGTCGGGTCATCGGCAGCGGTGAGCGAGGGCCGGTGACGGCACAATTGCAGGCGGCTTACCAGCAACTGATCATTGAAGATGTCAGTGACTGAAATGCCACTGCGCATTGCCATGTGGTCAGGGCCGCGAAACATCTCCACGGCCATGATGCGCGCGTTCGAAAACAGGGGTGACTGCGCGGTCTCCGACGAACCGCTCTATGGCGCCTGGCTCAAGCACACCGGCGCCAAACATCCAATGGCCGAAGAAGTCATTGCGGCCATGCAAACCGATTGGCGAAAGGTGGTGGCCGAATTGACCGGTCCGGTACCGGGAGGTCATCCGATCTGGTATCAGAAACATATGACCCATCATCAACTACCCGGCATGCTCGAGCGTGAGTGGTTGTCGAAGTTGGTGAATGTGTTCCTGATCCGCCCACCCGAGGCCGTGGTTGCCTCGTACCTGGACATGCGCGGCGAGGTGTCACCCAAAGACATCGGCGTTCCTCAGCAACAGGCCCTGTTCGATTTCGTGCATGAACTCACCGGCACCCGGCCACCGGTCATCGACAGCGAAGACTTCCTTCACGACCCGCGAGGCCATCTCGAGGTACTGTGCAACTGGCTTGGCATCGAATTCAGCGAACACATGCTCCACTGGCCAGCCGGCCCACGCGATTCCGACGGCGTCTGGGCCCCGCACTGGTATGCATCGGTCCATCGCTCAACCGGCTTCGCCAAACCCCGCGAACGAACCATTCACCTCGAAGGCAAAGCCCGCCAGGTCGCCGAGCAATGCCGCCCCATATACGAACACCTCAGGCAGTGGCGTTTGACGGTTTGAAATCATGTACGGCAGCTAAACGAAGCCCAAATGTAGGTCGGGGTGACATCCCCGACGGACGAGGTGTCCAATATCAACACGGGTCCGGTGGTTGGTTTTGCGTTAGATGCATGAACAATTCGGTGGAGGTGCATCAGACGTTGCCCGTCGGCCGTGTCAGGCCGACCTACGTGGTGGACAGTCGGGCATGCCGAATAAACCAGCACTGGTGTATCCGCTTGTTGCGCTGAAAATCCTTCGGGATTGACCAGCCGGTTCGATCTTCGACTGAAAATTCCTCGCCCAACGCCTGATCCAGCCGAAAGCTTCTCAGGTTGGTTGAAAAGATTAACGTGCCGTCAGAAGCAAGACAACGCATGGCCTGGCGAATCAAACCGGCATGATCACGCTGAATATCCAGTTCACCATCCATGCGTTTCGAATTGGAAAAACTCGGTGGGTCGAGAAAGATCAGATCAAAGCGCTCACGACAATCCGAAAGCCAGGCTCGACAATCAGCGTGAATGGTCTGATGAGTCGAGTCGTCACATTCATTCAAGGCCAGGTTGCGCCTCAA
>SL_3KL_010_SEDDRAFT_10004869_pt1 | contig 12098 bp, 9 predicted proteins | sample SodLakKL_010_SED_2_FD_10381 | JGI IMG/M metagenome (IMG submission 10381)
GCGTCAGGAGGCCTTGGGCCAGGAAACAGCTGGAAGTGCGCAGTGACAAGCAGATGCTGTCCGTGAAATCAGGTGCGGATGAAAACCTGCGGATGAAAACNTNCGGATNAAAACAGTTGCGTCATAAATTCGCAATTCCTTCAAGAATAAAGGATAATATTGTGAATATCCTTATTCCCACCTTATTTGTCTGGCATCATGGCACTTCTGGAGCTCATTTCAGCTGATTTTGACTGGTTCAACTACCTGGTCCTTCCGTTGATGATATTTGCCGCCCGGGTAGTTGATGTGACCCTGGGGACTTTGCGGATCATCTTTGTTTCACGCAGCATGAGAGTACTTGCACCCATGATCGGATTTGTGGAGGCGCTGATCTGGCTGCTCGCAGTGGGTCAGATATTTCAAAGCCTGACTAACATCGGGCTCTATTTTGCATATGCGGCGGGTTTTGCAGCCGGGAACTATATCGGGATCTATCTGGAAGGGAAAATTGCCATGGGACTGCTCTGTGTGCGGACCATCACCACGGAAGATGCCACCGAACTGATTGAGTATCTGAAGGAAAATGATTTCGGGGTCACCTCCGTGTCGGCCAGCGGTATCAGCGGACAGGTAAGGCTGATTCTGAGTGTCATCAAGCGTAAAGAATTGCAGCGCATGATCCAGATTATCAACGAAAAGATGCCCAAAGCATTCATATCCATCGAAGATGTGCGGTCGGTCAGTGAAGGCTTCTTTCCCCAGAAGAGCCTGGGACTGTTTTCGCGTCTGCCACTTAAGCGAAAGTGAAGTTCTGGGTGGCGGTATCTGGAAATCGGATGAAATGCTCTGTCAACGGCAATGAATTATATTCAAGCCATGACCCGGATTCGCATTGCAACTGATTCCTGCAACTGGATTACCATCTCATCAACCTGGGTCCGCATCAAAACCCGCATCGACGTCCACCTCTTCCTCCTTCTCCTCCGGGGCCTCATATTGCTCGGCTCCGTCAAGTGTAACATGCAGAAAGTGCAGATGCTGGTTGACGTGTGTTCCCCGGAAATCGATGTTGGTGATCATGCCCTCATGAAGCGGACGATGCCGCAGCTTTTGCTTGATGCGAGAAGGGTTCTCGAAGTCACTGATGGACTGGAACAACAAGGTTGCCACATCATAGCCCAGATGAGCGAAATCATCGGGACGGAAGCCTGCAAGTGACTGGAAATTGTTACGGAATTGATATGCCTCTCTGCTGTCATCATTCCGGTGGAAAAAACTGCTGTAGTAGATATCGAAGCGGCGCCGGCGGGTGTCGCTGAGTTCGATGTGCGCCATCTCCTCGTTGCCGAGGATGGTGACATCACTCCGGAATGCCTGAAGATCATTGAGAATCAGATCGATAAGCTGTTCGGCCCCGCCGCCTGTTACCGAAATATAGAGTCCCTTTACTGGTACAAGCTCAAAATCCTCATCATCGAAGTAGCGCTCGACGAAGCGACGGTCTCCGGCAAAGTGAGGGGTGATATGTCCAACTTCAAAAGCACGGGCTTCGAAATCCTCACTGAAATAATGGATTACGGTAGCTCCCAGGCGTTCGGCTTCGTTGCGGAACTCGCGCGCTTCTCTGGCTACCGGGAGATTCTTTTGCGTTATGACGGCGAGGGTATCCAGCTTCAGTGTATTGACGGCAAATTGAGCCATGGCCCGTCCGCGTGCTTCAAATGTGGGATTGATCTGGTACAGATACGGGTTCTTGATGTTGATGGTATCGGCATTGGCAAGGGGTGGGATCACCGGAATCTGATAGTATTCGGCGAGATCGCGGATACGGTAGGCGGCATCGGAAAAAAGCGGACCGATGACCGCGTCGGCGTGATGCTGCCAGGCAAGCCGGGCCATGGCAGCTTCCAGGGTCAGCAGCGTGTCCGATGTCTCCATGTGATGCAACCGGATATGCTTGTCGTTTTGCGAACGGTTGAACTCTTCGGCCGCCAGCAGATATCCCATGTACAGCGAACGCGAGACCTGCCACTCACGGGTACCGGGTTCGGTTGCAGGCAGCAGTATGCCTATGTTGTATACAATACCCGATGGCGCCTTGCCATACGAAGAGCCGCTTTGGGTGGGCATCCGCTGAATGCGGCGGTCTACCGCAGCCAGGATGTTGGTGTCAATCGTAGCTTCAAAAAAGGGATGAAGCGCATCAAAAAGCTGCCGGGCTTCGGCCCGACTCATCTGATCAAGCCCGAACCGCAGGAGATCCAGCTGAACTCTTGGATTCTCACTCTGCTGAAAGGCCACTCTTCGCTGTTCCGTCGTCAAATAACCCATAATCTGCTGGTACAGCCGGTCCGCCTCACGGTGAAGGTTCTGATAGGCGGGACGCGACTTCAGATTGTATAGCAGATCCAGGCTTCTTCCGAACTGGCGGGTCTGAAATTCACAGAGCGCCAATGTGTAACGCGCTTCATCAAACAGTCTGGGATCGTCGCTTCGCGATACCTTGCGCAGGCTGTTTCGCGCAAGGGGATAACTGCTGATGGTAAAATAACTCTTGCCGGCAAAAAGGTGGGCTTCGGGGGTATCCAGCTGGGAGAAAAAGAATGCGGCCGAATCATATTGCGCTTCCCTGTAAAAACGCATCGCCCTGTCAAAAACTTCGTCAACCGGTTCATCATTGCGATGCTCGTTGTATGAACCATCGGGCTGGCCCGGTACTTCAGGGTCTTGTCCTGTCGACACTGCCGGCTGGCCCGATGGCTCGGCGGGCTGGTCCATGGCTTCGGTGACTCGTTCCAATGCCACAGCCGGCTGGCCCGATGATTCTGCGTACAGGTGCGATGTCTCGGTGCCTTGTCCCATACCTGCAGCCGGCTGGCCGTAAACGGGTGAAACGGGGACCGTCAAGCTGGCGGACCAAACGAACAGTATGGCCAGAGAAATTCGTGAGAATGCGTTCATCTGTGTTTTTTAATTAATATTACAACAGCGGCCCGACTGATACCTATTCCCATTCGATCGTTGCGGGCGGCTTGGAACTGATATCATAAACCACGCGGTTAATCCCTTTCACTTCATTGATAATGCGATTGGATACATTGGCAAGGAATTCGTAGGGGAGATGTGCCCAGTCAGCCGTCATACCGTCCACGCTGGTCACAGCACGCAACCCGACAACATACTCATACGTACGCTCGTCACCCATCACACCTACGCTCTGCACGGGCAACAAAACCACCAGCGCCTGCCATACCGAGTCATAGAGATTCTGCGTACGCAATTCCTCAATGAAAATGGCGTCGGCTTCCTGTAGCAGCCGCACTTTTTCACGGGTGACATCAGAAAGAATGCGTATGGCAATTCCCGGACCGGGGAAGGGATGCCGGCTTATGAAATCCCTGGGAATGTCCAGGGCCAGGCCGACTTCACGGACCTCGTCCTTGAACAGCTCACGGAGCGGCTCGAGCAGTTCAAGGTTCATCTTTTCCGGCAGGCCACCCACATTATGATGCGATTTTATCGTGACCGACGGTCCGCGGAAAGATACGCTTTCAATCACATCCGGATAGAGCGTACCCTGGGCCAGGTGAGTGAACCGGTCGTCATCCGAAACAGCTTCGTCAAACACCTCTATGAAGGTGTTGCCAATGATTTTCCGCTTCTTTTCCGGATCGCTGACCCCTTCCAGCCGGTCAAGGAACAGGGTGGATGCGTCCACCGCCTTGACGGGCAGCTTGAGCTTCTCGGTGTAGAGCCGCTGCACGTCCTCGAACTCGTTTTTGCGAAGCACTCCGTTATTGACGAAGACGCAAAGCAGGCGGTCGCCGATGGCCCGGTGGATCAGTGTGGCGGCCACGGTCGAATCCACCCCGCCGGAAAGCCCGCAAACGACACTGCCGTCGCCAACGGTTTCGCGTATCTGCTCGATGGTGCTTTCAATGAACGAGCCCGGAGTCCAATAACCTTTGAGCCCGCAGATATTGCGGACGAAGTTGTGAAGCATTTCCCGTCCATGCTCCGTGTGGACGACTTCCGGGTGGAACTGGACCCCGTACACCGGACGCAGGCTGTGCTTCACGGCAGCCACCGGTGCATTGTCGGTCCGGGCGATCACCTCGAACTGATCAGGCAGGGTTACAATGTGATCCCCATGGCTCATCCAGACGATGCTGTCGTCGGGCAGGCCGGCGAAAAGCTCATTGCGCTTCAGGACCGATATGCGTGCCCGTCCGAACTCACGTTTCTCAGCGTGGGAGACAGATCCCGGCGAAATCGAGTGCGTCATGATCTGAAGTCCATAGCAGATGCCCAAAACAGGAACATCCAGTTCAAATACGGTCTCATTCAGTTCCGGAGCACCCGGATCGTTGACGCTCATGGGTCCGCCCGAAAGGATCACTCCGGATGGCGGCCGCGATTCGAACGTTTTCAGGTCGACGTTGTAAGGGTGTATTTCACAATAGACCTGGCTTTCGCGAACCCTGCGGGCAATCAGCTGATTGTACTGGGAGCCGTAATCCAGGATCAGGATCCATTCATTTTCGGGTTTGATCATTTGGCACAGATCCCTTCCGGGGGATTAAGCGTGATCAGGCAATAATTTCATTGTAGTCATCTACCGAAAGCAGTTCTTCGAGCTGGGCGGGCTCACTCAGCTTGATCTTGATCATCCATCCCTTTCCATAGGGATCTTCGTTGATCAGTTCCGGCTCATCTTCCAGGGCTTCGTTCCACTCAAGGACCTCGCCTGACACCGGCATGTAGAGCTCGGACACGGTTTTAACGGCTTCGACAGTGCCGAACGTATCATCCTTGTCCACCGACTCTCCAACCTTGTCGATTTCGACAAAAACGATATCACCGAGTTCGTTCTGTGCAAAATCGGTGATGCCTACGGTTACCGTTCCATCTCCGTTGTCGCGAACCCATTCGTGTTCACGTGTGTATTTGAGTTCTTTGGGATGATTCATAATGTTTTTTTTAGGAAGGATCGGGTTGAAACTTGAAATGATTTTCAAGGTACTTGGTATCAAAATGACCGCTGACGAAAGCCGGGTCACTCATGAGTTGCAGCTGGTAGGGAATATTGGTTTTGATTCCCTCAATTACAAATTCGCTGAGGGATCTTTTCATGCGCTCGATGGCCAGTCGGCGGTCAGGGGCGCTTACGATCAGTTTGGCTATCATGGAATCGTAGTAGGGCGGGACGGTATATCCGGCGTAGGCGTGCGTATCCACCCGGACACTGTGTCCGCCAGGCAGATGGAACGTCTGGATCTTGCCGGCGGAGGGACGGAAGTTGAATTCCGGGTCTTCGGCATTGATCCGGCATTCGATGCTGTGGCCGCGCATTTTGAGCGGCTTCCTGTCCAGCGGAAGCCCTGCGGCAACCTCGATCTGGCGCTGGATAAGGTCTTCGTTGGTGACTTCCTCGGTGACCGGATGTTCTACCTGGATCCGGGTGTTCATCTCCATGAAGTAGAAATTGTGGTCTTTGTCGAGCAGGAACTCGATGGTGCCGGCGCCTTCGTACTGGATGGATTCGGCTGCGGCAATGGCGGCCTGCCCCATTTTTTCGCGGAGCTGGGGCGTCATGACGGGACACGGGGCCTCTTCCACCATTTTCTGGTATCGTCGCTGCATGGAGCAGTCGCGCTCGCCGTAGTGGGTGACCAGGCCGTGACGGTCGCCGATGATCTGGATCTCGACATGGCGCGGCTCTACGATGAACTTCTCCAGATAAATGTCGCCGTTGCCGAAGCAGGAGACGGCCTCGTTGCGGGCGGCAATGAGCTGGCGGTCGATCTCCTTTTCCTCCATGACGATCCGCATGCCGCGTCCGCCCCCGCCCGCCGATGCTTTGAAGATGACGGGGTAGCCGATGTCGGCGGCAATCCTTTTTGCCTCATCGGCAGAACGGATGACGCTCGGGCTGCCGGGAATGGTCGGCACGCCGAATTTCATGATGTTCTCACGGGCCACGGACTTGTTGCCCATGGTGTCGATCATCTTGGGCGATGGCCCGATGAACTTGATGTTGTGTTCCTCGCAGATGCGGGAGAATTCGGCGTTTTCGGCAAGGAATCCATAGCCGGGATGGATGGCCTTGGCATCGGTGATTTCTGCGGCAGCAATGATGCGCGGGATTTTCAGATAACTGTCCCGAGCGGCAGGCGGACCGATGCATACGGCTTCGTCGGCGAATTTCACATGAAGGCTTTTCTCGTCTGCCGTGGAGTAGACGGCAACGGTCTTGATGCCCATTTCACGGCAGGTCCGGATGATGCGCAGCGCGATCTCGCCCCGGTTGGCAATAAGGATTTTATCAAACATAATGCAGGTCAGGATGGATCGATGTGAAAGAGCGGCTGGTCAAACTCCACGGGCTGGCCGTCTTCAACCAGTATTTTTACAATTTTGCCAGAGTGCTCCGATTCGATCTCATTCATGATTTTCATGGCCTCCACAATGCAGATTACGGCACCTTTGGAGACCGTATCCCCGACATTGACGAACGCGTTGGATTCCGGGGAAGGGGAGCGGTAAAAGGTCCCGACGATCGGGGAACGGACAGTGAGATAGCTGTTATCTGTGCCGGATGTTGCCGGGGACTCGGGTGCGGGCGCCTGGGGAGATGAGGGCGTTCCGGCTGACTGCGATGCAGATGAAGCGCCACCGGGGAGCTGGAATTCCATCGGTTGCGGATGACCCATGTACATGGAGGACGAGCCCTCTTTCATGATGGTATCTGGACGTTTTTTGACCCTTATCTTTAAATTCCCTTCTTCAATCTCAACTTCATTGACATCATTCTCCGAAATGAGCTTGAGAAGGTTTCTTACGGTTTTCAAATCCATGATATCTCCAGGTTTAAAGTTTAACTCGTTCCAGATAGGTTCCTTCTTTTGAATTTACCTTGACCAGGTCTCCCTGGTTGATAAAAAGAGGTACCTGTATAGTGGCGCCGGATTCCAGCGTGGCAGGTTTGGAGCCGCCCTGAGCTGTATCTCCCTTGAAGCCAGGTTCGGTTTCAGAAACTTTCAGGATCACGTGGTCAGGGAGCTCGGTGAACAGGATTTCCTCGGTTTCGGCCTGGACTACGACCTGAACGTCCTGGTTCTCTTTCAGGAAATCGGGCCGGTCCAGTTTTTCCCGGGGAATAGGGATCTGTTCGTAGGTCTCTTTATGCATGAAATGGTAGATGTCATCTTCGCGGTAGATGTATTGGTAGGGACGGCGTTCGACGCGGACCGCTTCCACCGATTCACCGGCCCGGAATGTTTTGTCGAGGACTTTGCCGCTTACGACACCCTTGAGTTTTGTCCGCACAAATGCTCCGCCCTTGCCGGGTTTTACGTGCAGAAATTCAGTGATACTGTAGATGTCACCATTGATCATAATGGTGAGTCCGTTGCGAAAATCGGATGTGCTTACTTTAGACATATGGATTGGTAACAATTGGTTATAATCAAAGACCAAAAATACCATTGTTGCAGCTTTCAGACAAATCTGTTGCAGTGATATCCGGCGGAGCGTCCAGTCCCAGCGTCCAGCCAGGGCATCCAGTCGCAACGTCAAGCCGGAGTGATCTATTGAAACCCGCAGTGTGGGATTGGATTCAGGTGGCAGTCAGTCAGCGTATCAGATTGTAGAGTGTGGTGATCAGAACCAAAGCGATCAGCAGCGGACAAATGTATGTAACAAAAACCGGCCATATTTTCGGGAACAGGGTGTTATCCATATCCTCAAATCCGTGCCTGATCTCATCCATGGCTTTTTCAGATTTCCAGAACCAGGCAAGGAAGGTGCAAAGCATCAGCCCGCCCAGTGGAAGCCCCACATTGTTGAAAATGGTTGCCAGGACATCGATAAGATTGATATTGAAGGATATGATCACGGCAAAAAGCATGACAAGGCCGCCAATGCCGATGGATGCTTTTTTCCGCGAAACCTGATGCTCGTCAATAAGGTATGAGACCGGAACCTCCAGCAGGGAGATGGTGGAGGTGAGGGCAGCCATGCTCAGCAGCACGAAAAAAGAAGCACCGAACAGCAGTCCGAAAAAGCCGCCCATCGACTTGAAGAGGTTGGGCAGCACATCGAAGACCAGGGTGGTGCTGGCAAACAGCCGTCCGTCCTCATCCATGATGGTGATGCCGCTGTACTGGGCGACGAACATGGCCGGTATGATCAACAGTCCCGCCAGGAATGCGATGCCTACATCCGCAAGGGTTACATAGGTGGCGGATTCGACGATATTCTGATTTTTTTTGAGGTAGGAACCGTAGGTGAGAAGGGCACCCATTCCCAGAGAGAGTGAGAAAAAGGCCTGCCCGAGAGCTGCAAAGACAAGGCTGGTGTTGACGACAGAAAAATCAGGCAGCAGATAGAGCCGCAAACCGTCCATGCTGCCTCGCAGGGTGAAGACATAGACGATCATGATGATCAGCACGGCAATCAGGATAGGCATCATGGTTTTTGTAGCACGTTCGATGCCATTGCTGACTCCGCCGGTGATGATTGCAATCGTGGCAATCATGAAGAGGATTGTGAAAATGGCGTTTTTAAAACCGTTTCCAAGGTCCGCAACCCATTCCGAGGCGCCGGTGAGGCCGGTGAAATAGAAAATTTCCCCGAACACGAATCCGAACGTCCATCCGGCGACGACCAGGTAAAAAGAGAGGATCATCACCCCGCACATGACTCCCCAGAGGCCGATCAGTGGAGGGAACCAGCCGTTGCCCAGTTTCTTGAAGGCGCCGACCGGGTTGCGCCGGGTGTTGCGGCCGATGGCAAATTCGGCGATCATGACGGGCAGGCCAACGATCAGGCAGCAGATGAGGTAGATGAGGATGAACGAGGCACCGCCGTTTTCGGCTACCTGTGTTGGAAAGCCCCATATGTTCCCCAGCCCGACAGCAGATCCGGCCGCCGCCAGTACAAAACCAAGCTTGGAATTCCAGTTGCCTCTTTCAGTCCTATGTTCTGACAATTTATTCTCCGATTACGTCCTGTAATATCCTGTCCGTCAGGAAGGTAAGCGAGATAAGCACAGAGTATACTGCAACGCGGGTTCAAGAGCAACAGGAAAAATAGCCTCACAAAGGCCCCGCCGTCTAGCTGAAGAGACCCGTCAGCTCAGGAGAGCAGTTGTCTGAGGATAATGCCGGATGTCGGCGGGACGGTGATCTCGGATCCCTGGACGGGCTGGGGATTGTCCGTATTGACTTCCGTTTCATCGGCGATTTGTTCCCACCGGCCCTCCGGAACAGTGACGGTAAACTCGTTATGGGAGTTGCCATTCAGGCTGATAAGCATCCGCTGTCCGGGCTGATGATGGCTGTGGATTTCAAATGTGATGTGCAGGGCATCCTCGTAGGGATGGAAATGGATTTCATGGGGTTCGGCCAGTCTTAGCTGCGGATTCTGATTGCGCAGCCGTATCAGGTTGCGGTAGTAGTCAAACAGGCCGGCATTGGCCTCTATTTCCGTAAAATCCAGGTAGTTTGTTTCGTTGTCTTTCTCGTAGCTGTTATGATCCAGTTTTCCGGAATTCACGTCGCGTGGATTTACCGGGACAATCCACTTCGATCGCCCCCATTCCTGGCCTGAGTGGATCATCGGGATGCCCTGCGCCGTAAGCAGGAACAGGGCAGCCAAACGGGCGCACTTCATCTCCTGATCACTCAGCGCAATTACAGGTGTTTTACTCTGGAAAACGGCATCTTTTTTCCCGTGGTCAAGGGCAATCCGGATGAAATCGCCCAGGGTGTACCCGTCGTGGGATTCCAGATAGTTCAGCGCGTGTTCCTGATGATGGAAACGGCCGTTGGACTGATGCAACAGCGTGCCGCGGATGTAGTTTTCGAGCGATTCGCGATTCGACTCATAGTGCCACTTGCCAAAAATGAACCCGGGCGTATGGATGGGGTCGATGCCCTTCACACCATTCCGGATCTGATCGTTCCAGGAGCTCCATCCGTGTCCGGAAAAGCCGGTGGGATCGTATCCGCCGCCCCAGGGCTCTGCGATCAGCAGCACATTGGGGTTGACTTTTTGTGCTTCCCGGCGGATTTCAGATATGGTTTGCCGGTCGATCAGGTTGGCAAGGTCAAAGCGGAACCCATCAATATGGTACTCCTGCATCCACCATTTCACCGATGAGATGATCAGTTCCCGGATATAGGGTGATTCCGTACGCAGATCGTTGCCGCAGCCACTGTGGTTGGTAAGCCGGCCTTCCTCGTCACTGCGGAAGAACTCCTGATTGTCGAGATATGACAGCGGATTCTGGTCGTACTGAGAGACATGGTTGTAGACCACATCCATAATCACGGCAATTCCCTCGCGGTGCAGCTCCCGGACCATGTGCTTCAACTCCCGTGACGCGGTAACCGGATCACCTGTGAACATCCCGGCCCGGTCGCTGCCGTTCGAGGCGTACATGGTCTCAGGAGAAAAAAAGAAGCTGGTCATATACCCCCAGTAGTTGCGTCCGTAGGGATTCCAGGTGTTGCGGAACCCCTCCGCTGTGTTCATCTCAAACGGGGGTTCAAATCCTGCAAATTTCTGCAATGGCAGCAGCTCCACGGCATTCACGCCCAGCCGTTTCAGGTGGGCGATGCCGCCGGTGATATCCTTTTCAACAAAACCGAGATATGTGCCGGGTTTTTTGGCGCCGGCGGAGGGATGGGCGGTCAGGTCTTTGACATGGACTTCGTATATGATCAGATCGCGTTCCTCAGGCGGGATGACAAAGGTGTCGCCCTGCCAGTCAAAGCTGTCCGGGCCGGCAATCCGGCTTTTCGGGAGCTGCTGATAGTGGTTGACGGAAGTGACCTGCGTGGACCAGGGATCGGCAAGCAGGGAAGGAGGTTTCAGCTGCCCTTTTTCGTCGGGGTGATGTTGGACGCGATAGCCATAGTACTTGCCAGTGTGCTCGCCGGGCAGTTCCAGGGCCCAGCTTCCATCGGGAAGCTTGTCCATGGGGTGGTGTTGGCCTTTTGGCTGACGGTAGCTGTCAAAAAGCACCAGTTCGACCTGCGATGCTTTGGGACAGTACAACCGAAATGTGCAACTCTGTTCACCCTGACGGGCACCCCAGGGTTGCAATACAGCATTTATATGACCGGTATCACGGTCTCCATTGCGATACACTTATATAAACTCCTTTTTACTGCGTGATAAACTAATTGACCTTTGAGCCATTATGAAACGGTGCTTCCGTTATCGGCTTCAGATGTGATAAACTTGAATTGCCCGTCAGGAGTTTCCGCCATGAGCAACATTCCTTCACTCGGGATCCCCATCATCTTGCGGGGTTTCAGATTGGCAACTACAGCGACCTTTGTTCCTGGCAATTTTTCCGGATCGGCATGTTGTGCTATGCCGGCCATGATCGTCCGTTTTTCAATTCCGATATCCACTGTAAGCTTGAGCAGCTTGTCGGATTTCGGGACCCGTTCCGCGGTCAGTATTTCACCGATCCGCATATCCAGCTTGCTGAAGTCTTCGAATGTGATGGTGTTTTTAAGGGGTTCCAGGACAGGTTTGGATTCATCCAGCGCCAGGGCCTGATCTTCCAGTTTCTGGCGCTGGGCTTCAATGGCTTCATCTTCAACTTTTTTGAAAAGGATGTCTCCTTTTTGGAAAGGACTGCCGGCTTTAAGCGACTGCTCGGTGATATCCTGCCAGCCTGCATTGCTGATGTTGAGGGTCTCGCGAAGCTTGCGGCAGGCATCGGGTGTGACCGGATCAAACAGGACGGAAAGGGCAGCCGTGATCTGGCAGCAGACATTGAGCACGGTAGCGCAACGCTCAGGATCGTTTTTGCGCAGATGCCATGGCTCCATTTCGGTAAAATACTTGTTGCCGGCCCGCGCCAGGTTCATGCTTTTCTGTATCGCTTCTCGGAACCGGAACGTCTCGTAGCATGCGGCTGCCTCATCTTTCAGACGGGTGATCTCAGCCAGCATGGCTTGGTCTTCGGCCGTAAAATCAGCTGCGGCCGGGATCTTGTTGTCAAAATTCTTGCTGGTGAACGAAAGGGTCCGGAACACGAAATTCCCGAAGATATCCGCCAGCTCGCCGTTGACGTGGTCCTGGAAGTATTTCCA
>SL_3KL_010_SEDDRAFT_10004870_pt1 | contig 12098 bp, 9 predicted proteins | sample SodLakKL_010_SED_2_FD_10381 | JGI IMG/M metagenome (IMG submission 10381)
AAACCGTGACGGCGAAGGCGCTTGATTCGACTTGGCTGGAAAGTGCGTTTCATGACTGATTCCGTAAATGCTTGAAGGCGAGTAAGATGGGCCGGCGACGACCTGCCTCGGGGCCGCCCGGCAAAACCCTAACAAAAGACATCAAGCATAGCTCTGATTGGGCTATTGTGTCAATGTTCGTGCGGTTTTGGAAAACGGGCCGGGGCAGGATCGGTTTATCGTGAAATGGCCCGATGAGCGGGATGAATTTGGTGAGCAACGCGGCTAGACTTGAGGGCTTATGAGCGGGCAGCAACAACAAGAGGATATCGCCACCCTTTGGCAACAGTGCCTCGATCGGCTCGAACGGCACGTTCCGCTGGAAGAACTCAACACCTGGATTCGACCGCTGCAACTGGTCAACGGCAACGGCAACGGCAATGGCCACAAGGTGCGCCTGAGCGCACCCAACGATCTGGTGCGCGAACAGGTCCGAACGCACTACCTGGACATGGTTCGGGAGTTTTTCTCCCATCACGGTTTTGATCGCGACCAGGTGGTCATCGACGTCGGCGGCCAGTCGAATCGGGAATCGCCCCCGGTGGCCGGCGCGCCGCGTACCGGGGGCGCTTTCGGCCTGGACGATCGCTACGACTTCGACAACTTCGTGCTAGGCAAGTCCAACGAACTGGCCTTCGCCGCCGCCCAGCAGGTCGCCAGCAGTCCCGGCAAGGCCTACAATCCGCTGCTGCTCTACGGCAGCACCGGCCTGGGCAAGACCCACCTGCTGCATGCGGCCGGTCGCTTCATCGCCGACAACAATCCCGATGCGCGGGTGATGTACCTGCACTCGGAAAAGTTCGTCAGCGAGATGATCCAGTCCCTGCGACGCAACAGCATCGATGCATTCAAGCGACGCTATCGCTCGGTCGACACGCTGCTGATCGATGACATCCAGTTCTTCGCCGGCAAGGATCGCACGCAGGAAGAGTTCTTCCACACCTTCAACGCCCTGCTCGAATCACGCCAGCAGATCATCCTGACCTGCGACCGTTTCCCGAAGGAAGTCGACGGCATTGAGGCGCGGCTGCGTTCACGCTTCGGCTGGGGGCTGACGGTCTCGATCGAGCCACCCGATTTCGAAACCCGCGTGGCGATCCTTCAGAAAAAGGCAATCGAGCGCGGGCTGGAACTGGACGAGTCGGTCGCCTTCCTCGTGGCCAAGCGAATTCGCTCTCACGTTCGCGATCTCGAGGGTGCGCTGAATTCACTGATCGCCAACGCCCGCTTTTCCGGCCGCACCATCGACGAGGACTATACTCGCGAGATCCTGCGCGACGTACTGGCCGTGCACGACCGGCTGATCACCATCGAGAACATCCAGAAGACGGTGGCGGACTTCTACCAGTTACGGGTGGCCGACCTGCTGTCGCGGCGGCGCAGCCGCTCGATCGCCCGGCCGCGTCAGATGGCGATGTTCCTGGCCAAGGAGCTGACCGAACATTCCCTGCCCGAGATTGGCAACGCATTCGGCGGGCGGGACCACACGACAGTGTTGCACGCCTGTCGTAAAATCAAGAGCCTGTGCGAGTCCGACGGCCGTCTGCGCGAGGAACGCGCACGACTGACCAGGGAGTTATCCAGTTGAGGTAGCGGACAACGCGTGGATGAGTTGTGGATAACCGGAATCACCAATGTTGTCCACAGACCGTGCACAGGAAGGGCGTGGTGTGCATGCACCGGCCTGGAGTCAGCAAGATACTGAAAAATAACGAAAAATCATGTTTTCAACAGTTTGCACAAGGCCTACTGCTACTGATTTTTCTTTTTTATAAACAACTAACAGTAACAGGAGCTCGGTTCCTGTCGGCTTGAAAGGAGCAACCATGAAGTTCTCGATTCCGCGTGAGACGTTGCTGGCACCGATCGCACAGGTAGTCAATGTGGTGGAGCGTCGGCAGACATTGCCGGTACTGGCCAACTTCCTGATCGAAGCGGTGGATGAGGGACTGCGCATCACCGGTACCGACATGGAGGTGGAGGTGGTTGCCCGTGCGCCAGCCGAAGTGGCGCAAGGGGGCAGCATCACGGTGCCGGCACGCAAGCTGGTCGACATCTGTCGTGCCCTGCCCGAAGGCGTGCAGATCAACGTTCAACTCAATGATGACAAGCTGGCACTGCATGCCGGTCGCAGTCGCTTCACTCTGTCGACCTTGCCGGCTACCGAATTTCCTTCCAGCGACCAGGCCGAGACCCTGGCGAGTTACGAGATCAACCAGGGGCGCATGCGCTGGTTGCTGGAAAAGACGGCATTCGCCATGGCCCAGCAGGACGTTCGCCATTACCTCAACGGGCTGCTGCTGGAGTTTCGCGAGGGCCAGTTGCGGGCGGTGGCAACCGATGGGCATCGCCTGGCACTGGCCGAATTCCCGGCCGATATTGCCGGTGACATGCGCAGTGTCATTGTGCCGCGCAAGGGCGTGATGGAATTGACCCGGATTCTTGAGGACATCGACGAGCCCCTGAAGCTCACGCTTGGACAGGGCTTCCTGCGCGTCGATCGCGAACGCGTGGTGATGACCACCAAGCTGATCGACGGGCGCTTCCCCGATTACGAGGCAGTCATTCCGCTGACCAGCGAACAGCCGCTGCAGGCCGACCGTGGCGAACTGACCCATGCGCTGCAGCGTGCCGCCATTCTCTCCAACGAGAAGTATCGCGGGGTTCGCCTGGAAATGCTGCCCGACACGCTGCGCATCGTGGCCCACAACCCGCAGCAGGAAGAAGCGACCGAGGAAATTGAGGCCGAGCACGTGTTCGACAAACTCAAGGTTGGCTTCAACGTGAACTACCTGCTCGATGCGCTCGGCGCCATGGAGGGCGAAAAAGTCGCTATCTCGCTCAAGGATGCCAACAGCTCCTGCCTGGTGACCGATACCGATACCGAGGCGGTTCGTCAGGTGGTTATGCCGCTCAAACTCTGATTTCGGACGTGGCCCGCGAGTCTTGAGTATCGACTGGCTCAGTATTCGCGGGCTGCGCAATCTCGAAGCGACCGAGCTTCGACCCGCCTCAGGCATCAACTGGCTGCACGGCCCCAACGGGGCCGGAAAGACCAGTGTTCTCGAAGCCATCTACCTGCTCGCCCGCGGGCGTTCCTTTCGCTCATCGACCATGAGCGGTGTCATTCAGCACGGCAGCAAAACCCTGTCGGTGGTGGCCCGGCGCGGGGATGGCTGTACTCTCGGGGTCGAACGACAGGCGAAATCCTGGCGCGGTCGCCTCGACGGTCGGGACTGCCAGCGGGTCAGTGAGTTTGCCGCCCGGCTGCCGCTGGTGTTGATCGAGCCGGACAGTCATCGCCTGGTTGATGGTGGTCCGGACCAGCGTCGACAGTACCTCGACTGGTTGTTGTTCCACGTGGAACATTCCTACCTGAAGACCTGGCAGCGCTACGCCCGCGTGCTGCGTCAGCGCAATGCCGCTTTGAAGGCGGGCGCCGATGATCGGGTGCTCGACGCGCTCGAGCCGGAGTACGTGCGGGCCGGAGAAGCTATCAACAGGCTGCGTGTCGAGCAGGCCGATCAGGTTGGGGGGCTGGCGACGGGGCTGGTAGAAGAGCTGGGTTTTGCCCTGCCCGGCGAACTGTCGTTTCGGTATCGTCCGGGCCATCCGGTCGATTCCTCGCTGGGTGAGGCCGTGACAGGGCAGCGACCTCGGGAAAGGGAGCGAGGCTTCAGTCGGTGTGGCCCCCATCGCGCCGAGCTGGTGCTGACCTGTGGTGGTTACCCCGCTTCCACCGAAATGTCTCGGGGGCAACAGAAACTGCTGGCCGTCGTGCTGCAGTTGGCCGGGCTCGATCTGCTCGCAAGGCACGCCAGTTGGCCGCCCATGCTGTTGCTGGACGATCCGGTATCCGAGCTGGATCAGCGCCATCTCGGCCAATTGCTGGGCTGGTTGGAGGCCGGCGATGTGCAAAGCTGGGTGACGGCGACCACCCCGGGACGCGCCGGGATGGCGATGTTCCACGTGGAACAGGGGCGGGTTCGGCCAATGCTATAATTGCTTGATCTGCGTCCGCTACGGCGGGTCACTCGCGCACAACCGATTCCAGGAAGCATATTCAATGGCGCAGGACAGTTACGGCTCAACCAGCATCAAGGTCCTCAAGGGCCTGGATGCCGTCCGCAAACGGCCGGGCATGTATATCGGTGATACCGATGACGGCACCGGCCTGCATCACATGGTGTTCGAGGTCGTCGACAACTCCATCGACGAGGCCCTCGCCGGTCACTGTGACCGGATCCGCGTGATTCTTCACGATGATGGCGCGGTCAGCGTCAGCGACAACGGCCGTGGCATACCGGTCGACCAGCACGAGGAAGAAGGGCGCTCGGCGGCCGAAGTAATCATGACCGTGCTGCATGCCGGCGGCAAGTTCGACGACGATTCCTACAAGGTTTCCGGCGGCTTGCATGGCGTAGGCGTGTCGGTGGTCAACGCTTTGTCCGATCATCTCGAGTTGGTCATTCATCGCCAGGACAAGCGCTGGTACCAGAGGTTTCGCAATGGCGTGCCCGAAGCGCCTCTGGCTCCGACCGGTGACAGCGATCGAACGGGCACGGAGATCCGTTTCCTGCCCAGCCGCGAGACCTTTACCGATACCGAGTTTCACTACGATGTGCTGGCCAAGCGCCTGCGCGAGCTGAGTTTTCTCAACTCCGGTATCGAAATCGAGTTGATCGACGAGCGATCGGGAAAGCGAGACCGGTTCTGCTACGAAGGCGGTATTCGTTCGTTTGTTCAGCACCTGAGCGAGAAGAAGAGCCCGCTGCATCCCAACGCCCTGCACTTCCAGCAAGAGATCGACGGCATTACCGTCGAGGCCGCGTTGCAGTGGACCGATGCCTACCAGGAGAGCGTGTTCTGCTTTACCAACACCATTCCCCAACGTGATGGCGGTACTCACCTGGCCGGTTTCCGTGCGGCGCTGACCCGCACGATCAATCACTACATCGAGGAATCGGGCCTGGCGAAAAAGTCCAAGGTTCAGACCACCGGTGACGATTGCCGGGAAGGCCTGATCGCCGTGTTGTCGGTCAAGGCGCCCGACCCCAAGTTCTCCTCGCAGACCAAGGACAAGCTGGTTTCGTCCGACGTCAAGCCGGTGGTCGAGTCGGCCGTGGCCGAGAATCTGCGCGATTTCCTGCTCGAGCATCCCAACGAGGCCAAGGTCATCGTCGGCAAGGTGCTCGAGGCCGCCCGTGCCCGCGATGCCGCTCGCAAGGCCCGTGACATGACCCGCCGCAAGGGCGTGCTCGACGTGGCCGGATTGCCCGGCAAGCTCGCGGACTGCCAGGAAAAGGATCCGGCCCTGTCGGAGTTGTTCATCGTCGAGGGTGATTCCGCCGGTGGTTCGGCCAAGCAGGGACGCGACCGCAAGACCCAGGCCATCCTGCCGCTGAAGGGCAAGATTCTCAACGTGGAGAAGGCGCGTTTCGACAAGATGCTGGGTTCGGCAGAGGTCGGCACGTTGATTACCGCCCTGGGAACCGGCATCGGCAAGGACGAGTTCGATGTGGAAAAGCTGCGCTATCACCGCATCATCATCATGACTGACGCCGATGTTGACGGCTCGCATATTCGGACGCTGCTGCTGACGTTCTTTTACCGCCAGATGCCCGAGCTGATCGAGCGCGGCCACATCTACATCGCCCAGCCACCGCTTTACAAGATCAAGCAGGGTAAGCAGGAGTGGTACCTCAAGGACGAGGCCGAGATGAACAGCTACCTGCTCGAGCGCGCGCTCGACGGGGCGCGGCTGTTCCCGAGTGAGGATGCGCCCGCCATCGAGTCAGGTGTACTGGCGGGACTGCTCAAGAACTTTCAGCAGGCTCGTCAGATTGCTGAGCGACTCAAGCTGCGCTACGATGCTGATGTGATTGAGCAACTCATTGATTTCGAACCATTTTTTATGGATTCGGACTTCGGTTTCGATGCCTGGTCAGAAGGTCTGAAGGCTCGTCTGGAAAGAGCCACCCCGGCGGGTGTGACCTGGAAACTCAAGCCGCTTACCGGCGGTGGCGTGGTCATCTCTCGTTTCGCCCAGGGCGTGGTCCAGGACACCATATTCGATGCAACCTTCTTCCACTCGCCCGAATATGCCCGCTTGGCGCGCGTGGGTAAGGCCGTGGCCGGGATGTTCGAGCGCGGTGCCCGCGTGGAGCGAGGCAATCAGGCGCACTCCATCACGCGCTTTGCCGAGGCCTTCGACTGGCTGATGGATGAATCGCGCAAGGGCCGCAGCTTCCAGCGCTTCAAGGGCCTGGGTGAAATGAACCCTGAGCAGTTGTGGGATACCACCGTCAACCCGGAGACGCGCAGGCTGCTCAAGGTGACCATCGAGGATGCAGTGGCCGCCGACGAGATCTTTTCGACCTTGATGGGCAACGAGGTTGAACCGCGGCGGGAATTCATCGAGTCCAACGCCCTGCAGGTCGCCAATCTCGATATCTGAAGCCGCAGCTCATTCTGCGGGCGGTGCGGGCCGGCTCAGCCAGTCCGCTCGTTCAGTTGATTGAGGGCCTCGGACAGGGCGGCGACCCGCTGGCCGTTCCCGGCTTGGCCTTCGCTGATGGATATGGCCTGTCCGCCGACCTCTCTGTACGCTTCGAGTAAATCCGAATCGGTTCCGATGAGTGTAATATCGCCGACGTTACGCTGATATCGCCGCGCGATGCCGTCGAGCTCCCTGGCCATGGCTGCCCGCCTGGCGAACAGCCCTGCCGCCAGGTAATACACGCCGTCGATTTCGGCCCCGGCCCGGGTAAACAACTGATGCAATTCCTGCTGGACGACCAGGTCGCGATCGACCGCCTTTCGGGTGGGACGCCAGCGCTTCGGCCTCGGCGCGACCAGCAGCAGCCGGTAGCCTCCACGCTGAAAACTGACCAGCTGTTCGATCACGCCGGCATCCGGCTGGTCCCCCGTCAGCAACAGGGTTCGCTCGACCAGCACCGGAATGGGACCGCGGGTCATCTCCTTGTTCCTAGCGACCCAGGCGGGCAACGTCGGCGATGCGCGAGAATTGTCCACGCAGGGCGTCGAGCAAGGCCAGGCGGTTGCGTCGAATGGCCTCGTCGTCGGTCATGACCATGACCTTGTCGAAAAAGCGATCGACCGGTTCGCGCAAGCCGGCCAGTTCGCCCAGGCATGCCGGATAATCGCCATTCTCCAGCAGCCCGACCAGAGTCTTCTCAGTCTTCTTTAATGCGTCGAAAAGACGCCTTTCTTCTTCTTCTTGAAGCTTCTTTTCGTCAACATCACCAAACGTGTTGGTCTCGCTCTGTTTGAGCAGGTTGCTGGCCCGCTTGTTTGCGGCAATCAGACTGGCAACTGCCGGATCCTCGGCGAAGCGCTGCACGGCGCGGGCCCGGGCCATGAAATCGGCGACCGAGCCGGTTTGACCAGCTGCGACCGCATGAATGGTGTTGGTTTCGATGTTCTCCTCGGCCGCCCAGGGACGAAGTCGTTCCATGATGAAGGCCTCGACCTCCTCGCCCAGTGCCTTCGGCACCGGCAGTTGTTCGCTCAGGTTTTGTCCGGCTCGTTCGATGAGTTCGCGCAACGGCCGCCGGCAACCCGAGGCGTCAAGAATCCGGACCACACCCAGCGCAGCCCGCCGCAATGCAAATGGATCCTTGCCGCCTTTCGGTTTCTGACCGGCGGCAAACACGCCCACGATGGTATCGAGCCGATCGGCCAGTGCCAGTGTCCGGCCGACGGCATCCTCGGGCAGTCGGTCTCCGGCCTGGCGCGGAAGGTAGTGGCTTTCGATAGCCGTGGCGACTTCTTCCGGTTCACCGTCGGCCGCGGCGTAGTGGTGTCCCATCACGCCTTGCAACTCTGGAAACTCTCCGACCATTTCGGTGACCAGGTCGCATTTGCATAGCTCGGCCGCGCGCGCTGTGGTTGCCGCGTCCGCGCCCAGTGATTCGGCAATATCAATCGCCAGCGCCGAAACCCGGCGCACCTTGTCGCCAATACTGCCGAGTTTTTGCTGGAAAAGGATGTTGTCGAGCCGCGCGCGCTTGGCGGCCAGCGTCGTGCGCCGATCCTGATCCCAGAAGAAACGCGCATCGGCCAGGCGTGGATGAATCACGCGTTCGAAACCGGTCGTCATGGCCGATGGATCGCGGCTTTCGATATTGGCCACGGCAATGAAGCACGGAGCCAGCTTGCCCTCGCCGTCTCTTAGCGCGAAACACTTCTGGTGCTGCTCCATCGACGAAATCAGGGCTTCCTCCGGGACACCAAGAAATGCCGGGTCGAAGTGGCCCATGACTGCAACCGGCCACTCCGTCAGGCCGGCAACTTCGTCAAGCAACGCGTCCTCGATCAGCACATCCAGCCCGGCTTCTTCGGCCAGCGCGGCAGCCTGCTGCGAGATCCGCTGGCGACGTTGCGCCGAATCGACCAATACAGCGGCCTTTTGGAGCACGTTCTCGTACTCGCTCGCGTTATCTAGAGAGTGCTCCCCCGCGGCATGGATGCGATGGCCGCGCGTCGTGCGACCGGCTTCCAGACCGAACTGGTTCAGTCCAATGACCTCGCTGCCATGCAGCGCCACCAGCCAACGCACCGGACGAAGAAATCGATCGTCCCGGTCCGACCAGCGCATTGAACGTGCACCAACCATCTCGCCGATCGTGGCGTCGAACATGTCGGGCAACAACTCGCCCAAGGTTTTCCCGGGCTGTTCGACGCGCGCGAAGAGCCAGCGACCCTGCTCGCTATCCAGTGTTTCCAGCTCATCCACGGACTTGCCGACACTGCGTGCAAAACCTTCCGCGGCCCGGGTCGGTTTTCCGTCGCTGTCGAAAGCGACGTCGAGGGAAGGTCCCTTGCGTTCAAGCACCCGGTCGGGTTGGCGAGCGCTGACTGCCGGAATCCGAACCGCCAGGCGGCGGGGTGTCGCAAACCGTTCGATGTTTTCGGCGTGCTCTATCAGGCCGGACTCGGACAGGCGCTTGCCCAGCCCCTCGGCCAGCAGGTCGACCTGCCGGGCAATCTGTCGCGCCGGCAGTTCTTCGCAACCGATTTCGATCAGCAGGGCAGAACTCATGCCGCCACCTCCCCGCTCTTGACGCCGGGAAAACCGAGCGCTTCGCGCCGCGCGTAATACGCTTCGGCAACCCGTCTGGATATGTCGCGTACGCGCAGGATGTAGCGCTGCCGCTCGGTCACCGAGATGGCTTGGCGGGCATCAAGGAGGTTGAAGGTATGCGAGGCCTTGAGCACCTGGTCATAGGCTGGCAGCGGCAGGTCGGCATCGACCAGTTTCACCGCCTGCTCGTAGCAAGTGTTGAACCAGCCGAACAGGCTGTCGGTATCAGCCAGCTCGAAGTTGTAGGTCGATTGTTCGACCTCGTTCTGGTGAAACACGTCGCGGTAGGTAACGGTGCCGTGCGGGCCCTCGGTCCAGACCAGGTCGAACACGCTTTCCACTCCCTGCAGGTACATGGCCAATCGTTCCAGCCCGTAGGTGATCTCGCCCATGACCGGTTTGCACGGCAACCCGCCGGCCTGCTGGAAGTAGGTGAACTGGGTGACTTCCATGCCGTTGAGCCAGACCTCCCAGCCCAGTCCCCACGCACCCAGCGTCGGCGACTCCCAGTTATCTTCGACGAAGCGGATATCGTGGACCTTCGGATCGATGCCGACCGCGTCGAGCGAACCCAGGTACAGTTCCTGGAAATTCAGCGGCGAGGGCTTCATGACCACCTGGTACTGGTAGTAATGCTGCAGCCGATTCGGGTTCTCGCCGTAGCGTCCGTCTGTCGGCCGACGGCAGGGCTGGATGTAGGCCGAGTTCCAGGGCTCGGGCCCGATGGCCCGCAGGAAGGTGGCGGGGTGGAAGGTGCCGGCGCCCACTTCAAGATCGAGCGGAGCGGTCAGCACGCATCCCTGGTCGGACCAGTAGCGGTCAAGGGCGCGGATGAAATCCTGAAAATTCACGTCGATAGCCAGTCATCAAAACTCGAGCCCACCAGTATACCCGCCCGAAAAGCACCGATCAGACCCGCGACCCCTCCCGGGTGCAGCTTTGTGTGCTTCTCCCTTATCATGACGCCCATGTCTTTCACCTCACCCTTTCTCATCATCAAGACCGGCTCCGCGCCGACGGCCATTCGCGACCGATTCGGGGATTTCGACGACTGGTTTCGTCGCACCCTGGGAACGCAGCGCTTCGCCTACGATGTGATCGCCGTGGACCAGGGTCATGCCTTGCCCGACCCGGTCCGGACCGACGACTATGCCGGCGTGCTCATCACGGGCTCCCCGGCCATGGTCTCCAGTCGTCTGGACTGGTCGGAACGGACCGCCGCCTGGCTGGCCGCGGTTCATGAGCGGCGGCGTCCCCTACTCGGTGTCTGCTACGGCCACCAGTTACTGGCCCATGCACTTGGTGGGCGAGTCGGCCCCAATCCGCATGGTCGGCGAATGGGAACGCATCGGCTTTCTCTGTTGGTCGCAGACGACGCGTTGCTGCCGTCAGGAATCGACGGCCTGCCAGTGCATTCTACGCACGCCGAGGCGGTACTCGAAACACCGCCGGGTGCACGTGCGCTGGCGAGTGCCGAGCGCGACCCGCATCATGTCCTCCATTTCGGAAACCTCAGCTGGGGCGTTCAGTTTCACCCGGAATTCGATGCCGACATCATGCGCGCCTACGTTCAGGAGCGTCGAGGTATCCTGCAGGCCGAGGGCTTCGACAGTGACCAGCTCTATCAGCAGGTCACTGAGGCGAAACTGGGTCCCGAGTTGCTTGACCGTTTCGCCAACCTCTGTGATCGCCCGGGAGGCGAATCCCATGCCGTCGGCACCTGAACTCGGACTGAGTTTTCTCGGCGCCGTCGGCACCGTTACCGGCTCGCGTTTCCTTTTGCGCCACAAGCGTACTCGCTGGCTGGTCGATTGCGGCCTGTTCCAGGGATACAAGCATCAGCGCCGGAAAAACTGGCAACCGCTGTCGGTTCGACCCGACCATCTCCAGGCGGTCATTCTCACGCACGCCCATCTCGACCATTCCGGCTGGTTGCCGGTGCTGTGCAGGGACGGTTTCAATGGCAAGATCCTTGCCACACCCGCCACCCGGGATCTGTGCCGTTACCTGCTGCCCGACAGCGGCTTTATCCAGGAAAAGGATGCCGAGTTCGCCAACCGGCATGGTCTCAGTCGCCATCATCCGGCGCGCCCGCTCTACACGCGTGCCGATGCCGAGGCGGTGATGTCGTATTTTCGTACACTGAATTTCGGCGCGCCCTACCGCCTCAAGGGCAAGCTGGATATCCTTTTTCGACGTGCCGGCCATATCCTTGGTGCCGCCATCGCCGAATTGAGCGTTGGCGGTCGGCGGGTGGTGTTTTCCGGCGACCTCGGTCATGCCAGTTCGGCCACCATGGCGCCACCCGAAACGGTGAGCAGAGCCGACTATCTCGTCGTCGAATCGACCTACGGCAACCGCCGTCGCGACCGCGACGATCCCCAAACCGCCCTGGCCAGGGTTATTCACGAGACAGCAGGGCGCGGCGGTTCCATTATCATCCCCGCATTCGCCGTCGGTCGCACTCAGCTGCTGTTGCACCATTTGCGGCGCTTGCTTGACAGCCATCGTATTCCGACCCTTCCGATCTACCTCGACAGCCCGCTGGCAATCAATGCAACAGAGGTGTTCGAGCGCCATCCCGACGACCACGGACTGACCAGAGAGGAAGCACGGGCGGCCTGCAACTTGCCGCACTACGTACACGACCCCGAAGCGTCCCGCCAGCTCGATCATGATCCGCATCCCAAGATCATCATCGCCGGCAGCGGCATGGCCACCGGTGGGCGGGTGCTTCACCACCTCAAGAGTTACCTGGGCGATGCCCGCCACACCATCCTGTTTGCCGGTTTCCAGGCTGCAGGAACCCGCGGTGAATCGCTGGTCAACGGTGCTGAACAGGTCAAGATTCACGGCCAGCACTGGCCGGTGGAGGCCCGGATCGAAAACCTCGACATGCTTTCGGCGCATGCCGACGCCGAGGAGATCATCGAGTGGCTCGGACATTTCGAGC
>SL_3KL_010_SEDDRAFT_10004871_pt1 | contig 12096 bp, 13 predicted proteins | sample SodLakKL_010_SED_2_FD_10381 | JGI IMG/M metagenome (IMG submission 10381)
GAAGCCGAGATCGGCGGACTGGAGGAACTCAGCGCGCTGTTCGACCGCCTGCTGGCGATCCGCAGCGTGCAAAGCGTCCACCGCGCGAGGGCGACGGGGCACCGGCCCGGGGGCTGACCCCGGGGCCGGGCCGGCTGCCGGTCAGCCGGCGGTGGCGAGCACCAGCACCACCAGTGCGACCACCTCCACCACCTCGACGGCGGCGCCGGCGGTGTCGCCGGTAAAGCCGCCCAGCCAGCGGCGGTAGAACGCCGCCAGGGCCAGCAGCGCGCCGCCGGCCGCCAGCAACGCGAACACCACGCCCCACAGGCCGGCCGCGAAGCCCAGCGCCAGCACCAGCGCCAGCGTCGCCAGCAGCACGGCGCCGGCCCAGTCCCGCGGCAGGCAGCGGGCCATCTCCGAGCCCAGCCCGTGCTCGCGGATGTACGGCGCGGACAGGAACAGGCCCAGCATGGCGGCCCGCCCCAGCACCACCGCCACCAGCAGCGCCACCCACAGGCCCTGTTCCGCCACCGCCACCAGCGCCGCCGCCTTCAGCAGCAGCACCAGCACGATCGCGGCGACCGCCATCGGCCCCGAGGCAGGATCCTTCATGATCTCGCGGGCGCGATTGGGGTTGTCGTGGCTGCCCACCCGGGCATCCACGGTATCCGCGAGCCCGTCCAGGTGCAGCGCCCCGGTCAGGGCCACCCACAGGGTCAGCACCAGCGCCGCCACCAGCAGCGGCGAGGCGCCGGGCAGCGCGCCCAGCACCAGCCCGGCCAGCACCAGCAGCAGCCCCAGCACCAGCCCGACCAGCGGGTAGGCCAGCAGCGAGCGCCCCAGATCCTCCGGGTGCGGATGCACCTGCGGTGCCGGCAGCCGCGTCAGGAACTGGAAGGCCAGCCACAGCGGGGCAAGGACGTCCTTCATCGCCGACCTTCAGTGGCGTGATGCCGGCTCACGACCCGGGCTCCGTGGACGCGGGCTCGACCAGGTGCAGCGAGGCCAGCGGCACCTCGATCGCCAGCAGCTGCTCCAGCGGCCACCCGGCAAGATGCGCGCGCAGCAGACGGATCACCCCGGCATGGGTCACCGCCAGCACGCGGTCACCGGGCTCGACCAGGACCTCGCTCCAGGCGGCGAGCACCCGGTCGCGAAAGGCCGCCAGCGATTCGCCATTGGGCGGCGGGTGTCCCAGCGGGTCCTGCCAGAAGCGCCCCAGGGCGTCGGCATCGCGGTGCATCAGGGCCTCGGCCGTCTGCCCCTCCCAGTCGCCGAAATGCAGCTCGCGCAGCCGCGGCTCCACCTGCAGCGGCACGCCCCATTGCGCGGCGAACCGGCTGGCCGGAGCATGGCAGCGCTGCAGCGGCGAACACACCACCCGCTGCCAGCGCGGCCGTTCCCCCACGGCCTGCCACATCGCCTGCTCGCCCGCCGGGGTCAGCGGATCGTCGCTGCCGCTGCCGCGAAAGCCGCTGGCCGTGGTCTCCCCGTGGCGCAGCAGCCCGACCCGCGCCCCCGGGCCCAGTTCCGGGTGGCACAGGCTCATCCGTCCTCTCCCGCGACCCCGGCCTCGCCGAAGGTCGCCATGCCGCGGTGCAGTTCGCAGGCCAGACGCAGCAGCGGGACTGCCATGGCAGCCCCGCTGCCCTCGCCCAGACGCATGCCCAGGTCCAGCAGCGGCTCCGCCTCCAGCGCCTCCAGCAGGCGGGCATGCCCGGGCTCGGCCGAGGCATGGCCGTAGAAGAACCACTCGCCGGCCCCGGGACACAGCCGCGTCGCCACCAGCGCGGCGGAGCTGCTGATGAAGCCGTCCACCATCACCGGCAGCCCGATCTGCGCGGCCGCGATATAGGCCCCGGCCAGCGCCGCGATCTCGAAACCGCCCATGCAGCGCAGGCTGCCAAGGGCATCCCCGCGCACCCCGGCGTGCAGCGCCAGCGCCCGCTCCAGCACCTCGGCCTTGTGGCGCACGCCGGCGGCGTCCAGTCCGGTCCCGGGGCCGGCCAGCTGGCGCGGCGGCAGATCCAGGATCGAGCAGGCCAGCGCGGCCGCGGCGGTGGTATTGCCGATGCCCATCTCGCCACCGATGAACAGCGCCGCCCCGTTGCGGCGGGCGCGTTCGGCGCACTGGCGCCCGGCATTCAGCGCCCGCTCCAGCTGGGCCGCGGTCATTGCCGGCTCGCGCGCGAGATTCGCCGTACCCGGCCCCAGCCCCAGCTGCTGCACCTCCCCCGCATCCGGCACCGCGGCCACGGTGCCGAGATTCACCACCTCGATCGAGGCGTCCAGCTGGCGTGCCAGCACGCTGATCGCCGCGCCACCACGGGCGAAGTTCGCCACCATCTGCGCGGTCACCGCCTGCGGGAAGCGCGAGATACCCTCGGCCACCACGCCGTGATCGCCGGCAAACACCGCGATGTGCACCTGTTCCAGCGCCGGCCGCTCCCGGCCCTGCATCGCCGCGAGGCGCTCGGCCAGCCCCTCCAGCCGGCCCAGCGAGCCCGGCGGCTTGGTCAGTTCGCCCTGTCGTGCTGCCGCCGCCCGGCGCGCGCCTTCGTCCAGCGCGGCCGGTGGCACCTGCAGCCAGTCACAATCTCCGGTCAACTTGCTTCTCCAGTCTCGGTCACGGCCGCCGTCGCCGGCGTGGCCATGCGCGGTCGTCCAATATTCACAGCGGGTCGCCCTTGAGGACCTGCGGCAGCCCGGCGACCGTCAGCACCACCCGGTCCATGCCGGGCGCCAGACGCTGGTGCAGCCAGCCGGCCTCGTCGGCAAAGCGCCGCGACAGCGGATCCATCGGGGTGATGCCCATCCCGGTCTCGTTGCTGACCGCGATCACGGTCCCCGGCAGGCGCGGCAGGGTCTCCACCAGCGCCTCGCGCTCGCGCTCGATCAGCGCCTCGTCTTCGCTGCACAGCAGCTGGGTCAGCCACAGCGTCAGGCAGTCGACCAGCAGGCAGCGCCCCGGAGCGGCGGCAGCCTCCAGGGCGCCGGCCAGCCCGGTACCGGTCTCGATCAGCCCCCATTCGGCCGGACGCTCGGCGCGGTGGCGCTCGATGCGCCGCTCCATCTCGGCGTCGCCGGCGCGCGCGGTGGCGACATAGGTCACCGGCAGCCCGGACTCGCGCGCCAGACGCTCCGCCAGCCGGCTCTTGCCGGAGCGCACCCCACCCAGGATCAACGCCCGCATGCTGCCTCCTCCCGCTCCAGCAGCGCCAGGATGCGGTCCATCGCCAGGTTCTCCTCCAGGGCGTCGGCCAGCCGCTCCAGGCCGGCCTCGCGCGCCGCCGTCAGGTCCTCGCCGGCCGCATCCTGTTCGTCGAGACCCGCCCAGCGCAGCAGGGCTGCGGCCGCCGGCGCGGCATCGAACAGCCCGTGCAGGTAGCTGCCGGCCACCGCGCCATCGCCACTGACGGCGCCGTCGGGGCCGTGATCCAGCAGCAGCAGCGGGTGCGCGAGCCCCGCCCCGCGGGTGACGCCGGCGTGGATCTCGTAGCCCTCCACCCGGGCCTCGCGCCCGAGCACCTGCGTCCCCTGCACCCGCTCCAGGCGTTTCTGCGGCCCCAGCGTGGTCTCGCAGTCCAGCCACCCGAGCCCGGGGGTCGAGCCGGGGGCGCCCTCAATGCCCTCGGGATCGTGGATCGCCCGCCCCAGCATCTGGAAGCCGCCGCAGATCCCCAGCACCCGACCGCCGTAGCGCAGATGGCGCTGCAACCCGGCCTCCCAGCCCTGCGCCCGCAGCCAGGCGAGATCGTCGCGTACCGCCTTGGAGCCCGGCAGGATCACCAGATCCGCCGGCTGCAGCGACTCGCCGGCGCGGACGAAGCGCAGCTCCACCCGCGGGTGCAGCCGCAGCGCGTCAAAGTCGGTGTGGTTGCTGATGCGCGGCAGGGCCGGCACCACCACCTTCAGCGCATCCGGGGCGGCGGACGCCTCGGCCTCGCGCGGCAGCGCGTCCTCGGCATCCAGGTACAGGCCGTGCAGGTACGGCACCACGCCCAGTACCGGCTTTCCGGTCTCGCGCTCCAGCCAGTCCAGCCCCGGACGCAGCAGTTCAACATCGCCACGGAAGCGATTGATGACAAAGCCGCGCACCCGCGCGCGTTCGCTCTCGCCGAGCAGCGCCAGGGTGCCCACCAGATGCGCGAACACCCCGCCGCGGTCGATATCCGCGACCAGGATCACCGGGCAGTCCACCGCCTCGGCGAAGCCCATGTTGGCGATATCCCCGTCCCGCAGGTTGATCTCCGCCGGCGAGCCCGCGCCCTCCACCAGTACATGCCGATAGCACGCGGCCAGGCGCGCATGCGAGTCCAGCACCGCGGCGCGGGCCACCGGCTTGTAGTCGTGATAGGCGCGTGCGTCCAGGTTGCCCACCGGATGCCCGTGGATGATCACCTGCGCGCCGCGGTCGCTGCAGGGCTTGAGCAGCACCGGGTTCATGTCGGTATGCGGCTCCAGCCCGCAGGCCGCGGCCTGCAGGGCCTGGGCGCGGCCGATCTCGCCGCCGTCGGCGGTCACCGCGCTGTTGAGCGCCATGTTCTGCGGCTTGAACGGGACCACCGCGCGGCCGCGCCGTTTCAGCACCCGCGCCAGTCCGGCCACCAGTACGCTCTTGCCGGCGTCCGAGGTGGTCCCCTGCACCATCAGGGTCGTCGCGCTCACAAGCCCTCCAGTGCCGCGGCCAGGCGCTGCCACTGCGGCTCGTCTCCCGGCAGGCCGAAGCGCAGGCTGGCCGGGTCGTCGAAGCGCCGCACCAGGATCCCCTGCCGTGCCAGCGCATCCTGGATGGCCGTCGCATCAGCATGCCGCCCCCACTGGAACAGCGGCGTGCCGCCCTCCACCGCCAGGCCGTGCTCGCCAAGCAGCGCCTCCAGGCACGCGCCGGCGCCGGTCAGGCTCTCCCGCGCCCGGGCCTGCCAGGCCCGGTCCTGCAAGGCCTGCGTGGCCGCCCAGCGCGCCGGACCGGAAAGCGCCCACGGCCCGAGGCGTGCACCGACGGCCGCGCGCAGCTCCGCCTCGGCGGCGAGAAAGCCCACCCGTGCCCCGGCCAGGCCGAAGAACTTGCCCAGCGAGCGCAGCACCAGCAGACCGCGGCGCGGGCAGGCCGGCAGCAGGCTGCCCTCCGGCGTGGTGTCCATGAAGGCCTCGTCCACCAGCAGCCAGCCTCCGCGTGCCGCCAGCGCCGCATGCCAGCGCAGCAAGGTCTCCACGGGAAAACGCAGGCCGGTCGGATTGTTGGGGTTCACCAGCACCAGCACGTCCAGCTGCGCCAGCCGTTGTTCGATCATGTCCAACGGGGCTTCGGCCAGTGCCGGCAGCGCCTCCACCGCATGCCCGGCGGTCTGCCAGGCGCGGGCGTGCTCGTTGTAGCTGGGTGCCAGAATGCCGACCCGTCCCGGCGCGCGCAGTGCCGGCAGCAGCTGGATCGCCGCCTGCGAACCGGGCAGCGGCAGCAGCGCGGAACAGCCGTAATACGCCGCGGCCGCCGCCTCCAGTCCGTCGTCCGGCTCGGGCAGGCGCGCCCAGACCGCCGCCGGCGGCGCCGGCACCGGGTAGCCGTGCGGATTGATACCGGTGGAGAGGTCCAGCCACTGGGCAAGGGGGATGCCGTAATGTTCGGCGGCGGCGCGCAGCCCGCCCCCGTGCACCTGGCGCAGCGCGCCCGCCCCGCCGGTGGCCGCGCTAGAACACGACAAGGGTCACCCCGATCACGATCGCGGCCATCCACAGCGCCAGGGCCCGGTCGACCAGCGCCATCGCCGCGCGGATCCCGGCGGCATCCGGCGCCGCCCCCATGCCCAGGCGCGGGCGCCACTGACGCTGGCCGTGGTAGGTGCCGGGGCCACCCAGCACCAGGCCCAGCGCACCGGCCCCGGCCGCCATCACCGGGCCGGCGTTGGGGCTCTTCCAGCCCGCGCCCTGCTCGCGCCAGCACTGCAGGGCATCGCGGGTACGCCCCGCCAGGGCATAGGCCAGCGCGGTCAGGCGCGCCGGCACCCAGTTCATCAGGTCATCCAGACGTGCCGCCGCCCAGCCGAAGTGGCGGAAACGTTCGTTGCGGTAGCCCCACATCGCATCCAGCGTGTTCACCAGCCGGTAGGCCACCACCCCCGGCGCACCGGCCAGCAGGAACCAGAAAATGGTGCCGAACAGCGCGTCATTGCCGTTTTCCAGCACCGACTCCGCCGTCGCGCCGCTGACCCCGGCGGCATCCAGCGACTCGGTGTCGCGGCTGACCAGCATCTGCACCTCGCGCCGCGCCTGGTCGAGGTCATCCGCCTCCAGGGCGACGGCCACGTGTTCGGCGTGCTCGTCGAGGCTGCGCCAGCCGAGCGCCAGCGTCAGTACCACCAGCGCGACCAGCCAGCCCCAGACGAGCTGCGCCGCAAGCGCGACCAGCGCCACCCAGGGCAGCACCAGCGCCGCCAGCAGCAGGGCCCCGCGGCCGCGGCCATCGCGGTGGAAGCGCCCCTCGGCCCAGGCGGCCAGACGCCCGAATCCGGCGAGCGGATGCCAGCGCCGCGGATCGCCGAACAGCCGGTCCAGCACCAGTGCGGCCAGCAGGACGAGAAAGGCGATCAGCATGGCCCGTCCTCCGATCCGGCCAGCGCGGCGGACCGGCCCCAGTGGTCTTCGTAGACCAGGTCCTCCAGCGGGCGACGGGTATCCCAGCCGGCGGTCTCGAGCATCGGTCGTTCGTAGAAGGCCTCGACATGACCGAGGCAGAGGATGGCGATCGGATGCGCCCCCTCCGGCATGGCCAGACGTTCGGCCAGCCACGCCGGATCGAACAGCGAAACCCAGCCCATGCCCAGCCCCTCGGCACGCGCGGCCAGCCACAGGTTCTGGATCGCGCAGGCGGCGGAGCACAGGTCCATCTCCGGCAGGGTGCGCCGCCCGAGCACATAGCGCTCGCGGCCGTCGGTGAGCGCCACCACCAGCAGTTCGCCGGCCTCGCGGATGCCCTCGAGCTTGAGCCGGTGCACCTCGGCGGCACGCTCGCCGCAGGCCCGGGCCGTGCGTGCCTGCTCGGCGGCGGCATGGGCGTGCAGCGCCTCGCGCTGGTCGGGGTCGGTAATGCGCAGGAAACGCCACGGCTGCATGTAGCCCACGCTGGGGGCGCGGTGCGCCGCCTCCAGCAGACGCCGCAGCACCGCCGGGTCGACCGGGTCGGGGCGGAAGTGGCGCATGTCGCGCCGGGTGGCAATCACGCGGTAGACGGCGTCCAGATCGTCGGGCGCAAAGCGGTCCTGCGCCGGGGTTGCCTGGTCGGCCGGGCGATCCGGACTGGATGGGTGGTCTGACTGCATCAGGTGTTCCGTCGGGGCGACGCAGCGGGCGGACGGACACACGGCAGGATGGCTTCGGCCCGCACAGGGCCTGTGCCCGCCGCACCCCGCCCTCCGCGCGGTCGCAGGTATTCTGGCCAGGCCGGTCTCCGGGCTTGCGGGCCCCGGGCATCCCCGGACCGGAAAAACACCTTCCCGCGGCGGGTCTCCCCGGACGCGGTGGTCCCTGTTTTCCGGCGGCGCGCGGCGGGGACATCGGTCCCCGGCCGGCGCCGGCACGCCTACCGTTGCGGGGGCAGCGCCGGACTGAGGCGGTACGCGGGAGCTGAGCAATCAGCGGCCGCGCGGGCCGTACCGGCTTCCCGTTCAACCCGCCGGCGAGACCGTCGGGCACCTGGCTGCGAACCGCTCATGATACGCCGCGCACATCCCTTCCACCACCGGTCGAACCTGAAACGCTTGCCGTTGTTGCTATGATGGCGCGCTCTCATCGCCGCTCGCGGAAGGGTGCAACGCCTTCCCACTTACACGAAGAAGTTCAATCAAGCCACGGAATACCATGAAGAATCTTGCGCAACGAGTCGTCCGGCCCGCCCGTAACCTTCTGCTCCTCCCGGGGCTGCTGCTGCCGCTGCCGGCGCTGGCCGCGGGGATCACGGTCAGCGACGATGACGAGCGCGAGGTGCATCTCGAGCAGCCGGCCGAACGCATCGTCAGCCTCGCCCCGCATGTCACCGAGCTGCTGTTCGCGATCGGCGCGGGGGACCGCGTGGTCGGCGCCACCCAGCACAGCGATTACCCGGAAGAGGCCGCCGACCTCCCGCGCGTCGGCGGCTACAGCCGCATCGACCTGGAACGGGTGATCGAACTGGAGCCGGACCTGGTGATCGCCTGGCGCAGCGGGAACTCGACCGCGCAGATCGAGCGCCTGCGCGATCTCGGGCTGACGGTGTATGTGTCCGAGCCGCGGCATTTCGACGGCGTGGCATCGGGCATGCGGCGCATGGCGCAGCTCGCCGGCACCCGCGACGACGGCGAGGCCGCGGCCGCGGCATTCCTCGATCGCATGGAGGCCCTGCGCGCGGAATACGCCCATCGCCCACCGGTACGGGTGTTCTATCAGGTATGGGAACAGCCGCTGATGACGGTGAACGACGACCACCTGATCGCCCAGGCGATCGAGGTCTGCGGCGGCGAGAACGTGTTCGGCCACCTGAACCGGCTGGTGCCGCGCATGGACCGCGAGGCGGTGATCGACGCCGATCCGGAGGCGATCATCGGCGGCGGCATGGGCGAGGACCGCCCGGACTGGGTAGAGGCCTGGGAAGAGTGGCCGGACCTGGTGGCGGTGCAGCGCGACAACCTGTTCTTCGTGCCGCCGTCGCTGCTGCAGCGGCACACGCCGCGCATCGCCGAAGGCACCGAGATGATGTGCGAGATGCTCGAGACCACGCGCTCGCGCCGTCCCGACTAGCCGATGACGCGGTCCTTTCTTCTCGCGGCGGCGGTGCTGCTGCCGGCCTCGGTGCTCGCGGTGCTGGCGGCACTGGCCTGGGGAAGCGTGCACATCCCGCCGGCGGACCTGCTGGCGGTATTCCTCGGCGAGGGCTCGCGCCTGCACTCCACCCTGGTGCTGGACCTGCGGCTGCCACGCGCCCTGGCGGCGTTCGCCGCCGGCGGCCTGCTGGGTCTGGCCGGCGCGCTGATGCAGGTGCTGCTGCGCAACCCGCTGGCCGATCCCTACGTGCTGGGCCTGTCCGGCGGGGCATCGGTCGGGGCGTTGCTGGCGATGCTCGCCGGGCTCTCCATGGTCTCGGTGTCGGCGGCGGCCTTCGCCGGCGCCCTGCTCTCCACCATCATCGTCTTCGGCCTGGCTCACGGGACCGGCAGCTGGACGCCGACCCGGCTGTTGCTGACCGGCGTGGTGGTGGCCGCCGGCTGGGGCGCGATGATCAGCTTCATCCTCGCGGTCAGCCCCACCGCCGAACTGCCCGGCATGCTCTACTGGCTGATGGGCGACGTCTCCCACGCGCGCAACCCCTACCCGGCCTGGGGCGTGCTGGTACTGGTCGTGCTGCTGGCCCTGCCGCTGGGGCGCACGCTGAACGTGCTCGCGCGCGGGCCGATGCAGGCCGCCGCGCTCGGGGTCGCCGTACGCCCGGTGGAATGGGGCATCTATATCGCCGCCTCGCTGATCACCGCCACCGCGGTGACCCAGGTCGGTGCGGTCGGATTCGTCGGGCTGATCGTGCCGCACATGCTGCGGCTGGTGTTCGGCAACGACCAGCGGGTGATCCTGCCCGCGTCGGCGCTGGCCGGGGGCATCCTGCTCACCCTCGCCGACACCCTGGCGCGCACCATGATCGCCCCGGAGCAGCTGCCGGTTGGCGTCATCACCGCGATGCTGGGGGTGCCGGTGTTCCTGTTCCTGCTGTACCGTAGCCGCTGATGCCTGCCGATCCCCTGCCACATCCGGGCCCGGATGCGCCCAGCGTCCACGAGCGGCCCGACGAACGCACGCTGCTGGCCACGCGCGAGCTGGTGGTGGATGTCCCCCAGCGGCCGGACGGGGCGCCGCTGAACCTGACCGTGAACCCCGGCCAGTGCTGGGGGATTCTCGGCCCCAACGGCGCCGGCAAGAGCACGCTGCTGCACACCCTGGCCGGCCTGCGCGACCCGCGCGCCGGGCAGATCGAGGTACGGGGGCGGGGCCTGCCGGCCATGCCGCGCGCGGAACTCGCCCGCCACCTCGGCCTGGTCTTCCAGAGCCACCACGACGGCTTCCCCGCCACGGTGCTGGAAACCGCCCTGATCGGCCGCCACCCCTACCTGCGCCCCTGGGACATCGAGACCGCCGAGGACTATGCCCTCGCCCGCGCGGCGCTGGCGGAGATGGACCTTTCCGACATGGAGAGCCGCCTGGTGGACACCCTGTCCGGTGGCGAGCGCCAGCGCCTGGCGATTGCCACCGTACTGACCCAGAACCCGAACCTGCTGCTGCTGGACGAACCCACCAGCCAGCTCGACCTGCACCACCAGGTGGCCGTGCTGAACCGCATCCGCGCCATCGCCTCCCGCGACCGCGCGGCCGTGCTGGTGCTGCACGACGTGAACCTGGCCGCGCGCTACTGCGACCGCCTGCTGCTGCTGTTCCCCGACGGCCAGGCCTGCTGGGGCCCGACCCCGACCATGCTGGTACCCTCGGCCCTCGAACGCCTCTACAACCAGCCACTGAGCGTCGGCGAGATCGACGGTCACCCCGTGTTCCTGCCGCGCAGCGACTGAGGCCGCACGATGGAATTCTTTCGTTCCTGTACCACGAACCTCGATGCCCCGACCCTGCAGCGGGAACTGGCGGTACCCGCCCTGCCCGCGGTCTGCGACGCCATCGACACCCTGATCCGCGACGACGGCCCGGACGCCGGCGTGGTGTACTGCCTGTGGGGCGAGTTCCGCGTGCAGCGCGAATCCATCAACGGCGGGGTCCGTTTCAGCCTGCCCGAGTGCCCCAATGGCCTGGCCTGGACCCTGACCACCGGGCATCCGCCCGACCCCGGCGCGGTCATCCTGCACCTGACCATCAACCGCCCCTCGCACGACCCCGATTTTGTCGAGAGCCTGGAGTGGTTCGCCGAGTCCTGGCGCCTGCCCGGTTGCGGCACCATGGAGCCGATGGACTGAGCCCGTCGCCGGGGCCCGCGGCCGCTCGCCGCCCGCTTGCAGCCGGCGGCGCCACATGCAATTTTCTTTTTCTTTCGTGGTCGGTATGGTGCAGGCCTGTTGCGAAGGAGAACGCCATGATCCCCACACCGCCGGACAGCGTACGCCGCCCGCACCCGACCCAGGATGGGGCCGGGGTGAAGATCCAGCGCATCCATGACTTCCGCGGCGGCCTCGACCCGTTCCTGATGCTGGACGAGCTGAAGACCCGCCCGGGGGACGAGGACATCGGCAGTTTTCCCGATCACCCGCACCGCGGCTTCGAGACCCTCACCTACCTGGTGCACGGCAGCGTCAGCCACCGGGACTCCATGGGCAACGAAGGCCGCGTCGAGGCCGGCGGCGCCCAGTGGATGAGCGCCGGGCGCGGGGTGATCCACTCGGAGACTTTGCTGCCGGACGCGGAGGGCCTGCACGGTTTCCAGCTCTGGGTGAACCTGCCCGCACGGCGCAAGATGGATCCTCCGCGCTACCGCGATGTGGCCGCCGCCGAGATGCAGGAGCTGCCCGAGGATGGCGGCCCGCTGCGCTTCCGGGCGATCGCCGGCTCGTGGCAGACCAGTGCCGGCGATACCGAAGGTCCGCTGCCGCAGATCGGCGAAGGTGCCGCGATGGCCGACCTCGCCCTGCCGGCCGGGCACCGCCTGTCGCTGGCCGTGGCCCTGGAAGACCGGGTGCTCGCCTATGTATTCGACGGGCAGCTGACCGGGCTGGAGGCGGAACAGATGGGGGTCTGGCACGGCCAGACCCAGATCCACCTGATCGCCCGGCAGGATGCGCGGGTGCTGCTGTTCAAGGGACAGCCGCTGGGTGAGCCCATCGCGCACTATGGTCCATTCGTGATGAACACCACCGACGAGATCGAACAGGCCGTCAGCGACTACCAGTCCGGCCGGCTCGCCGCGGAACCAGCCGGCACCGACCAACGAAGCGCTGCGGACTGAACCCGCTCCACACGCGACGACACCGCCTGGCCTGGCCCGGCCATACCGTGACCTGCTCGCTCAGGACTCGCGCAATCCCTCTTCCCGTTCCAGCCAGTTGATCAGCCGCTGCCACTGCCGGCGGTCGCGTGTGGTATGGCGGCTCTTGTCCAGCT